>Ga0123354_10019052_pt1 | contig 10781 bp, 9 predicted proteins | sample TergutLab28metaG_2_FD_97872 | JGI IMG/M metagenome (GOLD analysis project Ga0123354, IMG submission 97872) | Labiotermes labralis P4 segment gut microbial communities from Petit-Saut dam, French Guiana - Lab288 P4 | ecosystem: Host-associated > Arthropoda: Insects > Digestive system > Gut ... | reverse complement strand
TGTCTCTACTCCCATCTTTCAGGCAGTTTAATGACGAACAGAATTTTCTGGCTCCGATGGAAATTCTAAAAATTATGCGACACGTCAAACTGCAACAAAATTTGGATAGGTACTCATCTTGCTCCTTGCCTTCCTTTTCAAACGCAAACATTTTCCTTCCAAACTCATCGCATTTTGCCACCAATCCACAAAATCCACAACCAGTAACTTCCACGCAGAATTCAGAAATTCTCTCTCGGTACTTGTCCAATTACTCAGTCTAGCCTCAAAGACCACCAACTTCCACAACTGTCTTCCCTCAGTATCATGTCAGTCCCAGCCCGTATCTCCAGTAATGCACCTCTCCTGCCAGGTGAAGATGGGAGTAGTGACGTCTCTTCTCTCCTGTCTGTTGGTTCAACAGCACATCTGTAAACGTAATTTATTTTTTCATTTTTCTATACAAATTTTGTGACTTCAGTTGTATTAGTGTATCTTACAGAGAATGATATCTGAAATACAGTAATATGCGAAAATAAGTATTTTCTTACAGTAGTGTTACTGTCCCTCGAGTATTTTCGTAAATAATTCGTGGCCCGGCGAGCACTAACTAGCAGTTTATCAGAACTTTCTACACTCATTCTAAAGTAGCTGAAAATATTTCCTTTGCAGTTTCTTAAATCCTCATACAATTTATAAAACTGCTCATTTAAAAGTCTTTTACTGACTACTGGATGTACCCAGTGTCGCTTTATGCGTCGATCTTTCCCTATTCTAAGCAGATCACATACACATGCTGTCTCTGTGAAGTCCATTCTGTACTGAAATAAAAAAATTTGCCCATACGAGCAACTGTTTAGTTGCAGTGCGCGCAAGGTCACAGCAAATTTTTTTTACCAACGATTTAGACGCTAGTGCGCGCTTAGCGTTAGAGGGTGTGTTGCTGCGTAATTGCGCTGTTGTTATCGTGAGTGCTGGTAAGTTAATACGTGGGTAAGTCTTCTGTGGCTTATATATCAGACTTTTCACAAACCATTATTCACTGATAACCAAGAATTGGTATTATTTGGGGTGTAGATCGCAGTAAGATTCAGTCACACGTAACTGTACACGGAAGTTGCTTCTTCCTTGTGGAGTTTATAGATTGTTATTGCAGGTGACAGGCAGGGTGATTTTAAACCCGTAATGTACATGGCAAACTAATGGATAATAAAGTACTCTCAAATTCGGTGTAACAATGGGTCATGCTCTGCTGACACTTTTGTCACATCCTGTCGTAAGGTTTATATGGAATGGCGCATTCAAGGCCATCAAGTCTACTGCGAAGTTACACCGTGTCTTCAGTTTGGGTCGTTTCGAATGATCGTAGTACATTCCCCTTCACGGTAAGGTAGTCGATAAGAATCATCTTGAACGTTGATAATAGAGTTTCATGTCGTGAATTGTTTAAATAAATTAAATATTCCCCCACAACATTCTCAGTATATATTGTCAGTATTGTTTGTAATCAAGAATATAGATGAGTTTATATCAACAAGTTCATTCTATTAACACTCGACATAGGTCGGACTTGTATCCACCATCAATAAAATTGACTAAATTGTAAAAAAGGTGTTATTACTCTGCGATTAAAATTTTCAATCATTTACCCCAGACTATCGAAACTTATCTTGGAATGTAAATAAATTTAAATTAGCTCTAAAAAGGTTTCTGATCATGGGTTCATATTATACACTTGACGAATATTTTGCTTGGATTTCTGAGAGTGATCTTGGTACTTTTATGTAACTATATAAATTTTATACAAATATTAAATATAAATTATTTTATTCCCAACAACTAACTTCAATTCGTAGTCTGTCCTTAAATTATTTATGTTTATTTCCTCTGATGAATTGTTATGTAGTTCTACTTTCTCTTATGTGTAGTATAGTAATTACCCTGTTAAATTATTCATATTATTAATGTGTAATTGATTGACTTTGTTGGATTGTTCTATTTTTGTGCTTTGTGCTATGACAGATGCTGGTTATAGTATACATAACATGACATTATATATTGTATTCATATCAATGGTGACTATTCCAATATTTATATGGGGTTTATCCCAGAATATCCACAGACTGTAAAATATAAATAAATAAATAGGACAGGGAGACACTACAATTCTTTGAAACATCAGCGAGTATTTAACAGTCGACCATAATATGTGGTATTTTAGCGGGGGGGAGGGGGGGGGCGCAAATATTGTAGCCCACAGAACTAAATTTACAGCATGATGATACTTAGCCTATGTCTAGTTTTGTTTGTGCAAAGCGGGTCAAACGTTAAGTGGCAAAGCCTTTCAACGCATATTCGGGCCCTGAAACATGTTTTTGTGACATATTTTCATATTCTTCAACACACCTGTACTACATATGTAGTTTTTTTAAATACTAAAACACTGTTAAGGTGGGATATTTGGCTCCTTAAATTCGGTTATCTAGGCTAGGTTATGAGGGTAGGGAGATGACCCCAGAAAACCAGGCTTGATGGCCCTTTCCCGCAGTTAGATACGATTCAAGGGGTTTGCTGTGTGTCGAAAATGTTCTCTATAGATTGCTTGGCTATTGATGCGTTGAAGTCTTCACATATTAGGTGTCTTCACAAAACTGTGAAAAGTGGCTGTTGAGTTCATCATGTCTGCCTTTACATGTGTGGAACAACTTGGCTCTCCACTGGATAAATTTTCATGTAATCTTATATTTGAGGATTTTGCAAAAATCTGATGAGAAAATTCAAGTTTGGAAAATCTGTCAATAGTAACAGGTACTTTACATGAAGACCCTATGTAAATTTATGATATTTCTTTGAATTCTTCTTTGAGTGAGAAATGTCAGACAGAAGTTGTAGATAAATTCGAAACACATGTTATGGTCTATAAAGAAAATTCAAAATGACAAATAGATGGGTACAACATGTGTGGCAAATGGACAGAGAAAGACTTACTCTAGGTTTCTGTGACCATGCATCGTGAGCAAATTGTGAAGTGAGAGAGAAAACCAACAAGATGCAACAGTTAGATGCTTATTTTTAACAATTTCTCAACATGTTTTGGGCATAATGATGCCCAAAACATGTTGAGAAATTGTTAAAAATAAGCATCTAACTGTTGCATCTTGTTGGTTTTCTCTCTCACTTCACAAAAGACTTACTTATTTAGTTACTTTATTACTTACTCCATGGAGCGTATTCTCTGAGAAGCTAACCGGTTTTCAGCTAGTCAAGAATTTCCCCGCATTTTATGAAACCTGAAGGTTCATTAACGCATTCACAGGTGCCCACTACCTGTCCCTATCCTGAGCCAGGTTGATCCAACCATAACATCCAACTTCATGAAGATCCATCTTATTATTATCCTCCCATCCATGCCTGGGTCTCCCAAGTGGTCTCTTTCCCTCAGGTTTCCCCACCAAGACTGGATATACGCCTCTTCTCTCCCCGTACATGCTACATGCCCTGCCCATCTCATCCTTCTCACTTTATAACCTGAACAATATTCGGTGAGCAGTACAGATCTCTAAGCTCCCCATTATCCAGTTTCTTTTTGCATCCCCTTGTTACCTTGTCCCTCTTAGGCCCAAATATTCTCCTCAACACCCTATTCTGAAACACCCTCAGCCTATGTTCCTCCTGCAATATGAGCTACCAAGTTTCTCACCCATACAAAACAACAGGTAAAATTATTATTTTGTATATCTTTAAATTTTTGGATAGCAAACTGGAAGACAAAAGATTCTGCACCGAATGATAGCAAGTATTTCCTGACTTCAGTCTGCTTTTAATTTCTTCCTGAATAGAATTTTGGTTTGTTGAGGTTGTTCCCAAATATTTGAACTCTTCTACCCTTGCCAAGGAACTATTATCATTCTTTATACTGTGACTTTGTTCTGCATCCTGATCTCGAGACATGATCATGTACTTAGTTTTATCAGTATTTACTGCTAGTCCATTCTCCGTACTAGCCCCTACCAAAACTTCTGCATTTTTCTTTATAGTATGTATGCCTACTCTCAATATATTATCATCATCAGCATAAACCTGAAGCTGATATATACCATTTAATTTCATGCCATCCTGGTTTACCTGTACTCCCCTAATGGCATACTCTACAAACAAAGTTGAAAAGCAATGATGATCGAGCATCTCCTTGTTTCAAACCATTCCTAGTAGGAAACATGTCCGACAGATTCTTGCGTACCCAGACTCTGCTGTACGTTTCAGTCAGACACATTTTTATTAGCCTTACCTGTTTCATGGGTATACCAAACTCAATGAGAATATTACACAGAACCTCCCTCCTAGCTGAATCATAAGCTTTCTTGAAGTCTATAAATACCTGATACACTGCTTCATTGTATTCCCATTTTGTCTCGTGTATTTCACAAATGCAGAGTATATGATGAGTAGTTGACCTGTTGTGTCAAAATCCACATTGATTATCTCCAATAATTTCCACTTCATATTGAGTTAACCTTGACAGCAGGATGTTGGATAAAATTTTGTACGTAGTTGGCGAAAGTGATATGCCATTATAATTACTACACTCTGTTTTATAGACCTTCTTATAAATAGGTATCTTTATTGACTTGTTCCAAACCTCAGGCAATTCAGCCTTATTTCAAATAAAGCTAATACGTTTATGGATCTCATAGCAAATTGTTCTACCTGCTGCCTTTATAAATTAACAACTACATTTTCTGATGTGGCAAAATTTACTATTCTAACACCATTATCATTACTATCCCGATGTAAACTCTTGCTCCCATTTGTTGGTTTGAAAATATTCTCCCCTCTTTTGCATTAAAATCTTTTAATAGAATTTTCATATGCCACTTAGGGAAAAGATAAAAAAACCTGCCATATTTCCTCATTAAAACTGTCTTTAAATCATCACTTTTCTCCGCAATTGGTGCATGCACATTCAGAGCAATATTACACCAGCGACCTCTCAGAACTATATATGATACCCTATCACTAACAGACTTTACTGTCATAAGTGATGATATTATTTGGTGGTGTACAAAAAATCCTGTTCCCAATTGATGATTTTTGTTTCTTTGTCCGTAGAAAAAATTATAATCCCCAGCTCTTACCGTGCCCCCTTTTTTCCACCTAACCACCTACACACCCACTGAATCTAATTTATATCTTGCTAATTCCCTGGCTACTGCTGTAAGTGAACCTGCCCTGTACAGTCTCCTAACATTTCACATCTTGTGTCCCTTTTTCATTGCTTAGGTCATACCAAAGTATCAGTCCTGGTCCAAGGTTTACTGAATGAATGTTTTGTAACAGGGTACTTTTTGTGGCGAGAAGTTGTTAGCACCTCACCCAACCCCAAAGCTGGAGAACCACCACTTATCGGCTGTCCGCGACTGCTTATTCAATATATTCGCAGCTTGAGGACACGCCTTGCTGTGGTGACAGGGACCCACTTATCACAGGACAGAGACAGACAACTGCACTTAATTATGAAACATCATCCATGTTGGAAACAAAGCCAAGGATGGCCCTCAAAGGCAGTTGACTGTTAATGGGACCAGAACAGGTTACCTGGCCTAAAACTCTGCAAGCTCTGTGATTATTATTATTACTACTACTACTACTACTACTAGTACTACTACTACTTTTTCCCACCCAAAATTTGTGCCACTTATTAGGTAGTGTGGACAAATATGGTAGAGCCAGACAGGCCACAGATGACGATATAATGTGGCACAGAAAAGATGTAATTTGCATCCTGGAATACTAGGGTAGGAACACAGACACATACATAATATTTACTGCTACTTGCTTTTCCACTGTATAACAGTGGTTACATGAATGTGCCTGTATGTGACATATGTACATTGCCTGTCTTGTTTTACAGTTGGGTCGAATTTAATGGTATGAACCTTTCCGTGATCAAGCTGCAGTATGCACAGAAGGATATTACTGTTACAGGAATACTTCACCTTTTCAGAATTTAAATTAATGTTTGAAATACATCGTACTAGGGTTTCAGTTCAAACTTCCGAAACAATTTTTGCAGAACTGTTAGATATGTAATAGTGATTTTGTTAACTGTTGGAGAATGGAAGGCTTTAGGAAACATGTTTGAGCAGGTATTTTTGAATTTGAATTTCAGCAACTGTGAATAATGATTTGTGCCAAATAGCTTGTTATTTGTGTCAACAGGTAACAGGTGAGCTAGATCATAGCCATGGGATTTAATGTGAAATGTGTACCTGTCCTGGACAAAATGCCATGTTGTTGCTGTTCCTGTGACCTAAAAGTCGCAACATGCGTTCTGGGATGGTTGAGTTTGGTAAGTCTTCAGTTTGCACGTATGTGAGAATTTTTTGTTTGTCCCCAGTATCAAGAAGAGAGGCTAATTTTTACATTTGTTCCAAGAATGACCATGAGAAAATTATTGACAATGAACACAGTAACAAAAAGATTGTGCTAAGAGTACAAATATGAATACATATTTTTGTACCAAGCTTGCTTACATAAGAGAAAGTTTTGGTTGCCATATTATCAAATCATTTCCATGAAATTCAACACTTATTAAAATAACACCAATAAATGAATGTACGTTTAAATCTTTTATGTTACAGTTTCATTGCTCAGTGTGTGCTTGTTCTTCACTCCACCTCATTTTGTAAATTTTTTTGAGCTGGTGATTCCCAAACATTGCTGTTTTCCTTATTTCTTCCATAAGAGTACTGAACACTCCCTTTAATATTGTATTTTTAATAAATTTCCCTCATTTGTTACATATACGAGTATACCACCTAATTACTGATTACAATGTAACTATCTCAGCCATACAACTGGAATAGGCAGTAGCCAGTCAAGAGTTTTTGAAATTAACAATATGTAGGACCACCCTTTGTTCCATTTTTGTGACTTTGTTTTAAAGTAATTTTGTAACACAGAAAAATTACCTTTGTGATTTGTTTTTGGTGAATGTTCTGATACATTTTCCATAACTGCAAGGCTTTCAATAACCACAATCTGGGGAAGGTCTGGCTGCTCTAAACTTGTAGTTGGTCAATCCCCTTGGAATTTTGTTTTGTTTGAATCACCTCGTCTGACTTTTATATATCTTCATAATTATTTCTGTTGTTATATTTCCATTCTGATATGCATCTTAATTTCTTTTCTGTCCAAAATTAACTTCACTTCTTGGTTGACAGATGTTATTCTGCACATATGTTCATGTGTTCTGTGTAATTATGTTTGCTGCACCAGTTGTTCATAAGCAGGTGTCCACAAGTTACTAGTAATCTAGGAACCACCTCTGATATGCTAGGCACCAGAATAGTGACATACAGCAAAGCTCCATGTTAAGTCCCTACCATTCTGTAATGTCATCTAAAACTGCATGTTATCTGGTGCTTTGTGCTCAGTGCGTGTGAACTGATGCATATTTTTGTATGCAAGGGAAAGAATCTATGACACTTGTGCTGACAATATTAGGTACCAGTGTTGAAATTTAATCACCCTCATGACCAGGTGCCTTTTGCACCTGTGGTGTAAGTATTAATTACACAATAGTCATTTTATGTGAATGAACCAAAGTACATACAAGCTTTTTCCCATTTAAAAAGGGTATAATGAGAGGCTTATGCCTTTGTTTTCAAAACTGTCTTGTTTTTTAAACATGTTAGAAGCTGTAGATACACAGTACAGTTGTTTGCCAGCCATACAGGAATCATTTGGTTTCACAGATAGAATGCAAACATGCTACTTCCATAGCATCTAGCTACGTGGATTCAGATTGGTAATGACTTAAACAGACCAAGAGCCATTACAATAACATCCTGAAATTGATTGTGAAATCATCCATTCTTACACATTTAGGGGTTTATTATATGTATTATAATTATATATATATATATATAGGTATTATTATATGACCATGTGTATCTCAAATGTGGCAATTTGACACAAGAAGTAATATGACATTACAGTGGTAGGGGCATGTTAGTATGGTTAACTAGTGCATCAGTGCATAAGCTTGCTGCACAGAAGCCCTTCAGGCTTCATTTTCATATCTTCATCTTAGTGACATTAAGAAGAAATATGAATTAGTGTAAGCTGTTGTCAAGGTCAACACCAGTCTGGATCTACTCGTATGTGGTCCACATTCACAGGAGTACTGTCTGGGACTCAGTACTTTGAGATTCTTGAGGTGAGGAGGTGGGGGAAGGAAGCCAAGGGTTGTGTAAACATGTAATATACATGCATGTACAATGTGTCCATTTTATCGTGTCAGCACAGGTGCTTAATTGTATAGAAGGCCTGCATCTCCTGACTGCTGCTGTGTTTATGGTCATGATAAATTGGAGACTTTATAATTGTGTGCAGCATATTTGTACAAAATAAACCCAAATGCAACTGATAATGTCTTGGGGGGGGGGGGGCATTGTTAAAAAATTTTTTTTTTATTTTGCAATTTTTAAATAGGTGTTTTTCAATAGATTTCAAAAAACCTTTATTGTTTTGCCGTTGTAAGAATTTTTAAATATTTTCATTTTTTATTGTCGGGGGTGGGGGGGGGCATTGTCATAAAATTTTGTTTTTAATTTGCAATTCTTAAATACGTGTTTGTCAATAGATTTCAATACAGCTTTAATGTTTTGGCTGTGTAAGTATTTTTAAATATTTTCCTGTTATTCAGTAGGCCCAGTACAATGCTCACACACCTTATCATACTGTAATCCAAAAGTCTGCATGTTAGGTAATTTTATTAACTTGAAATAATGCAGGTAGTGCCATATTTATGTAAAGCAAAGAATCCAGAATTTGTGTGACACTGAGGATGATGCTTGTGTATCCCACATTTTTCCATTAGGCATATGACATCACTATAAAAGGCAGAGTCAATATATGATTACTATTAAGCCACATGATATGAAAATAATAAAGTTGAATTCTTTTCCTGATACCTGATTCAATTATCAGTATATGCTGACATCCCTAATTATGCCACAAAGTTCTTGATTCAGAGTTCTTATTTTATCGAACATTCACATGCTCGAAACATCAATGTGTTTTATTATGATGTATGGTAATTTTTTTCAAATGAAGCCTGAAGTGTTCCAGTGTGTTTGGTTGAAATAGATGTGCCATGAGTCCATGCTTGTGTAAAGTATGCCAAATTGCTGTACATGTCATTCCTGTTTGGTTTATAGGATGCAAAGTAAGCAATTTGATCTACATACTTTCATTTTGGTTTACAGATTTCAGATGTAGGGAGTGTTTTGAGAAGTACAGTTGGTCTTGCATTGTTTGAAGACTCCAAGGAGTTGCTTCTACAGGGTATGTAACTTCTGTAGCCTCCATAATGAATTGGAATGTGTGGAAATGACAGTTTATTTTATGTTCTGAGAGATGCCAGTACAATTCACTTTATTTTAAATTGAAGCGAACTGACTCCTACTTTCATTGTTCTTTTAAGCATGATTTAAATTGCACCTGGCAGGAATTGTTTCAAATGCGTTATTTTGCAAAATTTTAAATTCAGTCCCTTAAATACATTCTGTAATGACCAGCTGCAGAATTGACATTTATATTAACAAAAATGAGCATTCAATTCATTCAATTTATTTTGCATTCATTTGAACCATAGGGGTTGTGACCCATTGAATATGGAACTTGTCAATACAGAAATAAGGTCACAAATATCATACATGATATAAGATACAATACACTACAATTTATTTCAGGATGTATCAAAATAGGCAACATTCTGATTGTAATGTAGCTGTGGAGAGTTATATTAGCTATGGTGTATAATCTAATATTTAGAATAGTGTATGATAAATCACAATAAAACAATAATGATGTGTAAGTGCAAGAATACTGAAAATTATTGGATATTAATACAATTACTACAATCCCATGTGAGGAGAGAGATTTGCAAGTTAATCGAGATATTATTGTTATCATAATATTCATTTAATGAGTAGGAGGAGTTGGTGTATAAAAATTTTTTTACTGCCTTCTTAAAAGTTCTTGGATTATCAGCGTATGTTTTGATGTCCCGAGGAAGACTATTGAGAATTTTAATACTTGAATAATAAACTCCTTTTTAATAAATGTGCAAATGTGTCCTAGGTAGATGTAGGTAGGAAGTGTGCCTGATGTTTATGTTGTGTATTTCAGAATTTGCAAAATACTGTTCCCTATTTTTTGGCACAAATGTAAGTAAGGAAAGTATATATTGTGATATCAATGATAAAATGTTTAATTCTTGAACAAGTTTCTACAAGATTCTCTGTTACCACACCCCATAATAATCCTAATTGCCTTTTTCTGCATTCTAAATACCTGAATACTATGGGAGGAATTTCCCCAAAATATTATTCCACGAGTCATTACAGCATGGAAAAGGGAATGGTAAATGGAAGTAGTCCTAGTTGAGCGAGTGAATGAGTCAAATTTAAAAGGCCTTATGCTGAGGTTGAATAATTATATACAGGAAGAGTTTTTTTTATGTCCCTGAACACAGCAGGGGTGATGGAAGCATCACATCCTGCATGTAATGGGAATTGAGTCCTTTGTCCCCTGCAGTTAAACATACCTTCCTCTTTTTTTTATTTATCTCAGTAATTAACCAACTTGATGCACAACCTGTGCACGAGACGGCCACCAATAGGTGTGATGATACCAGAGGCTGTGTAATGCAATTTTGACCTCCTGATGATGAGCACATGTGCTCGAAACATGTAGAGGCATGAAATAAACTTATTGTAAAACAAAAATTTTGT
>Ga0123354_10019051_pt1 | contig 10781 bp, 7 predicted proteins | sample TergutLab28metaG_2_FD_97872 | JGI IMG/M metagenome (GOLD analysis project Ga0123354, IMG submission 97872) | Labiotermes labralis P4 segment gut microbial communities from Petit-Saut dam, French Guiana - Lab288 P4 | ecosystem: Host-associated > Arthropoda: Insects > Digestive system > Gut ... | reverse complement strand
GAGCTACTTGAATGAAAAAAGTAGCGGCTCCAGGTCTAGAAAACAGAGATTAACGGCTGTGGGGACCCGTTGCGCTGACACCCCTCTATCCGCAAAAGTTGGCTCTAACTTCGCCGACCGGCGACGGCCGCTCTGTCGGTATAGTTCGCGTGCGGACTAAGACCACGGTGTTTAGTTTAGTATTGTAATGTATTCACGTTGACAGTCTTAGGTTTTTTGACGAGTGCGTGTCATATTTAATTGCACCGCTGGCCCCCACTACCATTTTGGATAGTCCCCGCCACATCTGAGGCACTTATCATATCGTGGAATTAGCTTGTCTGTTCCCAGCTGACATAAGTCCGCATCCTGTGCTAACAGTCACCGTGACGTAGCTGTTCCTACCTACCTGTCTTCTTTACATTTAGGTAAAGTAAGGTAAAGTGATCCCGTTACAGGCCCGGTGTGGCCCAGAGGGTGGGGACTAGAAGGTGATGAGTGGTCAGCAGCACGCCCTGGCCGCACTTTACACCTGGGAAAGACCCGGTACCCATTTTACAGGAGGCTGGGTGGGCCATAGGGCCGGCCTGGACGGGCGGAAAATCTCGTCCCCACCTGTATTCGATCCCAGACCGTCCAGCCCGTAGCTCAGTCGCTATGCCGATTGAGCTACCCGGCCCGCTTTACATTTAGGGCCCCCATGATATTGCTCCAACACACGAAACGGACGATAATCGATGTGCAACAAATTCTGCTCGACATAATCGATATTAGCGTAAGTTCCTTAATGACAACTGCACACCATGTACACTTATTTTCTGATAAATACTCGTATTTTGAAAGTATCGGTCATCTTTTAAGTGACGAACACACAAAATTTGGGAATTAATTTCTCATTCTGTAATTACCTGATTAAAATCAGGTTGGGTCCCACAGACAAAACACATTACTCTCAGAAGCGCGTTCTTGCGAATTTTGTTTCACGGAAGGCAACTTCTTAACCATTTAAGATATTTTGAGGCTGCTGGTTCTCACAATGTTGCTGATGAAGTTTCAGGTCTTTCAGGAAGTGACGCTGTGTTACTGAGCAAATTGCTCCCAACATTTCGAACGTTTATAATGTCTTGGTTTCCACAGAAAAACAGGCCCAGAAGAATAAAACGCTTGGCCCTGAAAATGAAGGCATACGATCATTCGACGCGCCGAGAATCATTTAACCAAAACAAACAGTAACTTTCCAGATATCTTGAAACTCTTGTTAAGTCAATATCGAAGGAAGATTCTGCCCCACGGAGTTGGTATTAACGTTGAACATACAGGGTTGCTGTTTATTAATCTACCGTAACCTGCTATTTACACATGAGTAAGCAAATGTCTGTAATTAGCTTTCGTTGTACAATTCTGCACACAATTATCTACGGTGACCTTTTGACAACTTCCTCCCCACAATGTTGTGGTTAAAACTGTATCTTAAATAATTTCCCATGAATGGGATAAACTCAAGGCTGATTGGGATGTATATATCCCTAGTGACGTTGGCTGAAACACCTTACTGTAACTTCGACTTTGGACACTAACATGAAGGCTGTAAAAACTGCACTAGTGGCAGCCATATTGCTGCTTCTGGGTGTAGCAGACTTCGCTGCGGTGAGTTTGTACTTAGTCGGGAAGTAAGCAGAGGAAATCTAAATACAACGGCGTAATAATTGGATCATTCTGTAAGCTGTAATGCTTTTACGTTACGAAAATCACAACTAAGTGTGTAGCACTTCAGTTTCTAGGAGCCCTAATTTCACATTTCCACCACGACACTTTAAACATCGATTCATGTTTTATGACTTTCCTCAGACTCTCCAGATAAATGTGGGGACAATTTACTTAAATCAGGTCATCGTCGGTTCCTTCTACGCCACTTGAAAGTCATTACACATTTATAACGTTAAATCTGGACACCAAGATGTCCAAATAACTGGAAGGATATTGAAGTATGAAGTTCAAGAATGCACCTTGCTGTAATTTGAACTTTATGTTCATTACATAAACACGCCTGCTATTTGGATATCGAAATTCGAAAATAACGGAGGAGGGGAAGTGCATGATTGGTGGATATGCATATTTTCAGTCTTTTGTTGTGCTGTACATATAACATTTTCTCTTTTTCTAGGGGATGACAGGCCGTGCATTTGAAAGAGCCAAGGAAGTCGATGAGAAATGTAGAAGCGAAAACCAAGTTGAGAGAGGTGAGCACTAGTGTTGATTACGTTACTCCTTGTATCTGTTACAGCATAAGATTTTCAATTAGGCCTACATAGGCAGTTCCAGTATTCGGCCCGAAACTATTCAATTTTTTTTCTGGTACTGAAGTATTACAACTATTTCCAAATCTTCAGATCCTCTCTAGGTGATGCCGCGAACTGATTTTTTCCTTAGCAGTCAGTAGGCTTTATAACGGGGACCGAAGGAAGTCCACTTGTCAAAGAGAATATAGTAATGCAAAGAAACAGGAGGTTCATAAATATAGAAATAAAATCTAGGGAAAAGGAAGGAGTGATCAGTGTCCGAACACCTCTAAACAAAAGATAAATTACAGACGGACTCACAATCACAAATATGTTTTCAGACCACATCGTTCATTTTCAAAGATGTGGTACATGTTTCTTATTTTTAATTTATCATTAGGCACGGGAATTTATTTGTCTGTTTGTCTATTCACGCATCGATTTGGGATGACTCACCCAAAAAGAAAACACGGACAATAATTCTAGCATATAATTTCCACAAAATCAGCGCGATATTGTTTTCTCCTCTTCCCTTACCAGGGGCAGTATATAGCAACAAATGTCCTGTCACTGCATGCCCGGTTTCAATCTCAGACTGGTCCATGAGGGATCTGTAGAGGACAAATTGGTACTGTGACAGGTTTTCAACAGAGTACCGCTGTTTTATCCTGTCATTATCATTCCGTCAACGCTTCATACTCATTCATGTATCTCTTACAGAGGTCGTATAAACCCAGCAGCTGACAGCATCGTCCAGTAGCACACCAAACACTACAGGCATTGGAGATTTTCACATTCGTACCGCGTATCTTGATATTATCAAAGTTTTATTTATTCACCAACTGATGAACTAGTGAGTTTTCTTTAAAAAAAATATTAAAATTTACATTAAAATTTATATTAAAACAGTTCCGACATGTTTCGGTGTTACAGTTACACCATCATCAGGGAGCGCATTAATTTGTGCGTACTAAAGTTACAGTTGTTAACACAGTCAATTAAAATACATCGGTGTGTGGTTAACACGGTGGCGATGTTGCTGCATATATTAGGTCTGTAATGAACAACAGTGTGTCAAATACTGTGATAATAGAATTTTCAAAACATAATGAATCGTATCGAAATTCGCTAGACACCAATAAGGGTAAGTTAAGCCAATTTCAACACGATTCATTATGTTTTGAAAATTCTATTATCAGAGTATTTGACACACTGTTGTTCATTACAGACCTAACATATGCAGCAACACCGCAACCGTATTAACCACACACCGATGTATTTTAACATTTTGGCGCCGGAATTATTTTTTTAATTTTAGCACATTCTGTATGTAAAATGCGAATAATACAGGAACTAAATTCGTTAGAATTAGGAAACAAACTAAATTTTGAAGAGAAAAAAAATGGAGAGTATATACCATGTTTAAAATATTCAATACCTATATTTGTTGAATAAATATATAAAATGTAAATTTAGAGGTTAGCGGTGCGGTACGACCACTGTAGTTGACATTAGGCGTATAAAGGTTAATTGAATGTGTTAACAACTGCAACTTTAGTAAGCACAAATCAATGCGCTCCCTGATGATGGTGTAACTGTAACACCGAAACATGTCAGAACTGTTTTAATATACATTTTAATGTAAATTTTAATTTTGTTTTCTTTTTTAAGATAACTCGCTAGTACATCAGTTGGTGAACAAATGAAACTTTGATTAGCATCGGAGTGTTTAAAACATAAATAACCACAGCCGTAATACTGAACGGTAGTCGATAGAAAAATTAAATAGAACTTCTGTACAAACACAACATTATACCGGGTGTCCCATGACCTTCATGTGTGTTCAGAACGTATAGTAATAAAAAAACAAGTGAAATTTAAATTGAACTTCTGCACTAATATCATACTATAGCGGGTGTCCAGTGAACTTCCTGCATTTTCAGAACACACACGTAATAAGAAGCCTGTAAAATTGAAAAGCATTTCTGTACAGACATCACAATACAGCGAGTGTTCCATGAGTTTTGTGCATATATAGAACACATGGTAATACAACACATATATAATCCAAAGGCCTGCACAGTTCAGTGAAAGAAACTTTAATGTAAATTTGATATGTATTGGACCGTGCATCTTCTTGATAAACTAAGAATAAAATCCAAATAGATGCCACTTATTACTTTATTATGCTTATGTTAGGCTCAACATGTTTCGGGCACCATTATGCCCATCATCAGGAGCTCACGACGATAGCGTTGGTTACCACATAGGGCGTCTGGTTCTCTGTGTTGCTGCTGGTTTGAAGTTAAGTGCAGGCAGGATGGATGAGTGTCCGGACCGAAGGTTGTAACAGCCTATGTGGTAACCAACGCTATCGTCGTGAGCTCCTGATGATGGGCATAATGGTGCCCGAAACATGTTGAGACTAACATAAGCATAATAAAGTAATAAGTGACATCTAGTTGGATTCTATTCCTCATTTAAAGTTTGATGTATTGACGTTCTACTGTCTAGTATATGAATTTTGCTGTTGACGAAACTAACCACAAGGTACAATATAAAGTCAAATAACTTAACAAGCACAGGAGGTAATTTTAATAATTCCAAAAACTAATTGAAATAATCTGCGGTACTGCTTCTAATATTTTAACAATGAAATATCTTTTAAAAATCGGTTTATAATATCCAGTATCGAATAGTAAAATGATATGGGCCTAAGAAACATCCTTTGTAATTCAGTGGGCACCATACATAGAACCACGTTTAACTTTGCACCGATTCACTGTCTAGTTAACTAAATGTATCTACTTGGCATCTTTTTTTCAGCGTACTTTGAAAAATTCCTTAAAGCGCGCATTGACCAAGTAGACCCTCCAGACAATTACAAGGTGAGCTCAGATTTCAGTAACATTATTATTATTATCATCATCATCATCATCATCATTATTATTAATGTTTAAAGACAGGCCCACCGCTTATGCCTGAGAATGTACATTACATGTCTTTTTCCTCTGGTTTTATCATGGCCGCTCTCACAGTAGGTGTGTGTCACGGATGACGCAGGATTTCTTTGCTATAAAACTGCAGTACTCGGTGGGGCGGTAAAAGAAATACCCCGTATTTACAACATGGTTTTGCGTTTGTATCTGACATTTAATGGGAAGTCTTCAGACTGAAAGAGAAGACGAAGTTCCGATGTTCAATTTTCAAAACTTCGTACTAATTACGTACATAAATAAAGTAACCCTGTATAGAAATGAAATGGCCGTGCGTAGTAAATATTATATAAAACACGCAAATATACCATTCGGGCAATATACAAAGGTTTTGAGAGTTCGAAAAATCACAAGATGTAACAAATGTCACAATTAAAAAATTAATCACTTAAATACAATAATAACTATGTGTACTAAGTCTTTGAAATAAAAAACTCAAAATTTTCCCACAGAGAGCATTTATGTATTTTGTGTTATTCTTAAAATAAACAAAAAATATTTCCCTAAACATTTGTTGGAATTGTAAGTGATAAAAAGGATTTTTAAGTGTATTAACTGAAATAAAAATATTATTCAGGCGAATGTTATATTGAGTTAAATAAAAATAACATTCTTCACAGAAAATTTGAAAAGAAAATGGTGATTAATTTGACGTTATGTGTTGTAATTTTAAACACAAAATCGTGTAGAATTAATTGTAACTGGATCAATAAATTCTAATTTCCTGATTAGCCACACACACACACACACACAAACACACAATCAAATTCCATCTATTGACACTGATCCCCCAAAAGATAAATCTTTCAAAATGTGTCAATATTTCAAAGTTTATGAATATATTTTAAACTTTTATGGGACAAATACATTAATCAATGATAGCAGACAATAAATTAAGGCTAAATGAGAAATGGGAAATTACACCGCACACCTGGTGTTCATTTTGTTTTCACACAAAACGGAAAAAGAATAATGAAATATTCTGTGTTTGTTTCAGTGTTTTGTTAAGTGCGTCATGGTGGAACTATTATCTGTAAGTATACTGCTGAATAAACCAGCGTATAAATAAGAATTGCTTTCTATAAATACCTGTCAGTCACAGAAAGTCACAAAGTGACATCACAAGGAAGTTCAGTAAAGTGCAGTGATTCCTCTGGACAGCTTAGCTAAGAAGCAAAGAAAAAAGTGTTAAAGAAAACGACAGATTTTCCGGGTCGACAGCCCGATTCTTTGTCTTCAGCGAAAGCTTGTAACAAAAGGTTCACTGTATTCTTATAACAAACCCAACCAGATGCACTAATTTCTCAAATTTATTTTTGGGATGCAACTCTACATGTTTCGGACAGTTCCTCTGTCCATCATCAGGAGTTTTTCACTGTACACGCAACAATTGTATATGTCATACAGGTTTGATGACAGCTTGCGAGAAGGATCAGGATGTAACTGCAGTTCCGTCCTGATCCTTCTCGCAAGCTGTCAGCAAACCTGTATGACATATACCATTGCTGTGTTTACAGTGAAAAACTCCTGATGATGGACAGAGGAACTGTCCGAAACAGGTAGAACTTCATTTCAAAAATAAATTTGAGAAATTATTGCATCTAGTTGGTTTTATTATGAGAATTTATCACGATGCACGGTCACTTGAATTATTATCACGATGCAGGTCATCTGAACATTATCACGATGCACGGTCACCTGAACATTATCACGATGCACGGTCACCTGAACATTATCACGATGCACGGTCACCTGAACATTATCGCGATGCACGGTCGCCGGAACATTATCACGATGCACGGTCACCTGAACATTATCACGATGCACGGTCACCTGAACGTCAAAAGCTCAATGTAGTTTTGAACACTAAAACTGATAAAGGCAGACAATTTAACTTAATGCACTAACCTGTTAGTGTAAAATTACATTCCTCTCTATACGTTGTTTCATCTGAATCCACACAGCTGAACGACCAAGGAGAATTCAACATCGATGAAGAATTGGAGAATGTGCCACCGGAGATTCTTGAAGAAGGACATCGTGTGATCAAAGCGTGCCAACAAACACGTACGGACTTTACACTCTTAACTAGAAACAAATTTTTTATACTTGGCATAAACAATGATTCTGACTGCTACCTGGTATTCAAAAGCAAAATAGTAGAGTGTTGATGATTTAAGTCCTCTGGGATATGTTACCACGTAGAGTGATAAATGGTAACTGTCATTTCGGAGGACCTCTCCACCTCTATCTTTATGGCAGTCGGTATAGGCGTTTCGGAGGGTCTACAGCCTCCGTTTGTGGGACAGTGATAACTATTTGGACGTCGGTAACTGTTTGCCAATAAACACGATCTCATGTCTCAGAAGGCTTGTAGCTTCATCAGCAGTCCTCTCACAACGTAATTCGTCTCATTACAGAGTAGTTCTAAAACACAGAGAGATGCCCGTTCGGTCAAAAATTTCCCCGAAATATACGCAGGCATTTACACGAATTCCAGCGAATCGAAACCGAATTTGGCCATTTCAGCCCATATATATATATATATATATATATATATATATACACATACATCTCTTTCTCCAAAATTATATTCATTCATGGTGTAATCTGTCTTGCATTAGGTCCTGTGAACCTTTCCAAGCGAGTTCTCCAGATGGTGCGATCCAGTCCTTACTCTTACATGTTCATCTATGTTCTGTTTTCATTAAGATTATCCAGTAGCTGCAGATGTTTCTTCTTGTTCTTCCCGACCTTCACATCTTTCGTTTAAAAACTTGTTTTAGAATGCATTTACTGTGCAAAATGTGACCAGTCCATTCAGCCTTCCATTTATTATATCCAGGATATTCTTGTCTTTCTTGACTTAGTATAACAATTCATAATTTTTCAAAAGATGGTGTCCAAATGATCTTCTCCATCCTTTACCAGGACCTCATTTCAGGGTTCTAAAGGTACTTCTGATTTCTCTTTCGAAGTGTCCAAGTTTCAGCACCATACAAAGCGATGTTCTATATTTTGCACTCTACTAATTTCTTACTTAAACCTAGGTCCACTGTGACGGTCAACATAGTGTTCAGCTTGTTGAATGCTGCTTTTTGCCTTCGCAATCTTGAATATAATATCAAGTATAAATCTTGCATAATTTGTTAACATGCTACCTAAATATTTAAAAAAAATTCTACATTCTTCAGTTGTTTTGTACTAGCAAAATATTTCACCATTTTTTTTATCTGTGTCAACCGCGTGGTCTCTGTCCTTGAGGACTTCCCACCAGAACTTTAGTAATCCTCTCTCTATATATTCTCTTCCTTCTAATTATTTCTTACCGTCCCAATGTCTGCTATATTTTAAGTCCATCTTTCCCTACGATCCTTCCAATGATAGTAAAAGAAAAGCACAAATTACGAAGCTTCTCTACACACAGACATTTCCAACCCCCGCCTACGTACGTTTGTTCGTTCCAAATATCTCCCTCAGAAAAATATTTCCGAATCCAGACTAGAAATGGCCGTACCCGCTGACACCCTCTAATTAGCTCCGGAGCACCCCCCCCCCCTCCACACCACACTCTCCCTCATTCTCATGATATTTCCAGTGCTCCAATTCCTCATAATAATGGTTCCCACTAACGTCGTATCCGGAAACTATCACTGTGATCAGTTACTGTGTAATGAAATGTATTGTTTATTCCGTGGAGTTTTCTGCTGATGTAAGGAGACTTGTTCAATTCGAGGCTGGTCTCATTTACCTAGTCACGAATTAAGATGTCTAACTAGTTTTGAAAATAATTGTCTTTATTTCCAAAACTCAGTATCTGCTTATTCCAAAGCCTGATAAGCTACATTGTTGTCACAAATAACAATTACCACATGCCTTACTGAGTAACCCTCACATCTGTCTTTAGGTCTAGCCATTGTCTGATTGTAATTACTTGAACAGACAATGTTTTACGTCAAATTGGAGCCCCGTGGTAGTAGTAATAGTAGTAGTAATAGCAGGAGCATTAGCAGGAGCATTACTACTACCACTAGTATTAGTATTAGTAGTCATAGTAGTATTAGCAGCTTTACTACTAATACTGGCAGTAGTAGTAGTAGTAGTTGTTGTTGTTGTATCAAATATAGGAAGCAGCAGTGATAAAGCATTTCGTTAATTGCAAACCGGTATTATATTTAAAAGCAGCACAGTACATTTTATGTCGTGAGACTGAGCGTAACACGTTCTTTAGATCTAACTGAATTACTTGCAAAAATTATGTATAATATTTATAGAAAACCTCTCACATATATAGAAAGCTTTAGTTAGGGTGTGTAATGCAGTCAAACAGCTGTTCAGTAATATAATTTTTTCAGCTTGAGATTTCTCAGTGATCGGAGACCTAACAGTGATAAAATCCCCGTTCACTGACGAACCGTCAAAAGCAAAACAATGCCGGTCACGTGATTATCTTATTTTCGAGGGTGGCTTCCACTTTTTCCTGCCAGCGATTTGTTAAAAATTGTAAATTGTAAATTTTTAACTTCTCTTTCAGCCGGAAAGGACATATGTGACAAGGCCTATCAGATGCATAAGTGTTACCACAAAGAAAATCCGGAGGTACGTAACATTTGTTGTTGTTCTTCTTCCCTCGAAATTATTACCACACTCGCATATGAGACCGCTAGGATGGCACAAACCTAACCACACACGTGTGCCAGACACACCTGCGAATCACCATCTGATTCCCCCTCCTTCCAACGCCAACAACGGTGGGCTAACAGAGCCCAAGGACGACGTACCCCGCCTAGGATACTACATACCAACCACACGCACGCAAGCACGTCCCCCGCCATATCTGCCACATTCCAGCACAATCCTACACACAGCCTTTTCTCATATATACTTTGTATAGCATGATGATGATATCTCAACATCCCCTTCTCACATTACAGCCAACATTGTAAACCTGATGATGGCCTCCGGGTAGGCCGAAACATGTTGTTTCATTAACACCCTGCTAATAGACTAGTTGTTTTCGACCTACATTATCCTTAACTTATTGTCACTTCCAAATTCATACAGTTCGCATGCAGACTTTTCGCAACAGGTGCTCGAAGTTTTGCGCGTTTTACTGCTGAACATGACGCTGCCCTTTTCATATTCTAATATTTAAAGTGATAATACCTCGAAAACAAAATGTCCTACCACACATGATTGTATAAAATATCTTTTTATTGTAGTCCGAAGAACACAGATATGGCAGCCTATTTCAGAAGCCTCGAATTTCGCCTCAGTGAACACTTCAACTAGCCATCAACTCACATTAACCTTTTGGCGCCGGAATTATTTTTTTTTAATTTTAGCACACCTGTATATAAAATGTGAATAATACAGGAACCAAATACGTTAGAATTATGAAACCAACTGCATTTTGAAGAGAAAAAAAACGGAGAGTATATACCATGTTTAAAATATTCAGTACCTATATTTGTTGAATAAATATATAAAATGCAACTTTAGAGGTTAGCGGTGCGGTACGACCACT
>Ga0123354_10019050_pt1 | contig 10781 bp, 9 predicted proteins | sample TergutLab28metaG_2_FD_97872 | JGI IMG/M metagenome (GOLD analysis project Ga0123354, IMG submission 97872) | Labiotermes labralis P4 segment gut microbial communities from Petit-Saut dam, French Guiana - Lab288 P4 | ecosystem: Host-associated > Arthropoda: Insects > Digestive system > Gut ... | reverse complement strand
TAGCATTTGTGATGAGTGAAGAGTCTGGTTCTTTTACCAGATGCTGTTTACTGTATAAAGAGCTAAAAATCACACTCTATTGCGTAATTTAGCATTTGTGATGAATGAAGAGTCTGGTTCTTTCACCAGATGCTGTTTACTGTATAAAGAAATGTTTTCTTACCACTATTCAGTGCTTCTATCAAAGCCTCCTTCTTTAGTGACGATATGAACACTTTAACACTAACTTTCAACCCCTTCCTTTCTTCTGAATCAAGTTTGGATCCCAGCTCATCCTCCGTCCGGTAAACCTACAAGTACAAAGAAGTCAATCAACACAGTGGGACACTTAGATTCCCGAGGGACTGCCTGTGTGCTCTGATAAGTGAATATGAAGAATATCAGAGTCTTCTAGAATGTGATGCTGTGTCAATGTGAAGACACATACCAACATTTTGGGGAAACCTTCCAAAGTAAACATGGATGTAGCAGATATCTGCTGAATTCTTATGTCTGTGGTAAGATGTCCTATTCTGTAATTTCCAGTGTCACAGAATGTTACCACCGTAACTCATGCTGAGTTGAAATATGTGACAGGTATGAGTGAACAAAATTATGCTAGGTCCAAGCAGTATTCAAAAACAATAATTAATATATGTCAAGCACAACTTTTTTCATGTATACGAGGCTACATGTTTCCACCCTTTTAAACAGTCATCATCAGGCCTTCTAGCGGATCGAGTCAACAGATGCTGCGTACACGTTGGGATCCCAGTGTGTTTACATTGAGAAAATATTTATTTATTTATTTTATTTATCAATGTATACACACTGGGATCCCAACAGTGTGTATACATTGATAAAATATTTGTTATTTATTTAATTATCAATGTAAACACATTGGGATCCCAACATGTACACAGCGTCTGTTGACAGATGCTGACTCGATCCGCTAGAAGGCCTGATGATGACTGTTTAAAAGGGTGGAAACATGTAGCCTCATATACATGAAAAACGTTGTGCTTGACGTATATTAATGTTTTAGTATATCCCTCGCACATCGTGATGTCTTCCATCAAACTAAGCAATATTCAGCTACTGATCATAATAAAACATGAAAAAGTCATATTTTACACTCTAGTTATATGCCATTACTAATCATAACATAAGAGAAGTTTCAGTCAGTAGAAGTACAGTTAGAATACTTATCACTGGTTATGTCACATTAATTTATCAACAGTAACTTCTTTTATCTTGAAATTGTGTGTACCATGCATTTTTATATATTCTTAATGTGCATTCTTTTAATAATGTTTGTATGTAGCAGTTTAAGCATGACAGCTGTGTGCTGTGAACTCTTGAAATAACAACAGACTAACAATTTCATCACACACTTACTGCATATACTTCAGTCTGTACCAAAACCATATTTGACTGCCACAGACAGTACTGCATTCAATTCCTGTAATTTGCTCTAAGGGTGCGTACACACCAACAGAGTCGATTCGAGTCCAATTCAGTCCATTCAAACTCTAGAGTCGAGTCTCAGTGGGTTTTTAGTACTCTTTGAACAGTGCACAAGTAGAGAACTCTAAAGCGATGGAAAATTTTAATATGCTTGTTTTGCACACGATTATGTGGAGGAGGTCACGTCGTAAGAGATGGAACATGTGGGTGCACCCGATAAACATAGACAGACCAGATTTCAAAATATTTAGCCACTTGTATCCGGATCTGCTCGATGATGAAGAGAAATTCCATGTGTTTTTTTGAATGAATATCGACAAGTTCTACCATCTGTCACAGTTGGTGGGAGAGGAAATACAAAAACAAAACACCAACTAAAGGTGGGCGATTACACCTGAAGAACGACTTGCAATTTTTTTGAGGTACGTCCTATAGAAATCTATAGGATATCGATATTATTGGAGATACCCTTTTTCTTAGTTAGTGTCCTAGATAGTAACATTATTTACTCCTTTTTACCTTCTATTTCTTCAATTATATATATATATATATATATATATGTATATATGTACAGAGAGAGAGAGAGAGAGAGTAGCCTACGTCTTTTTTGCTCAATTACAATTGTAACGGATATTCGAACCCAGGAACTCCTCCATTCATTATCGATTTCTTTCAAGGAGTCCAAATAATGTTTGCCTACATCAACAGCAGTTAATTTTTGTATTTTCCCTCCTCTTTTAATTCCTGCTGGCTGCTCTTTTTGACTCAACCCTCCTTCCATTATCTGGTCATGAATTATATTTTCTCCTTCCAGTTGTTCAGAGTTGCCAATTTCACTTTCATCTGGATCAATGAATGCAACTTCAGTTCCAGTCGCTGTCTCTGAAACATTTCCATAGTTCTACGCTGCAAGTAGTACCCCAAAAAATTCATGACACCATAATAAGGCCATTTCCCTTTCACCGTAGCCCCACTTCCTGATATTTTTTCTTTTGATTTTCTTCTTTCCCTCATATAATTACTTCTTAAATTGTGTCACTTGTCCTTACATTTCTGGGAGTCTGAAGAAGGAAGTCTGTTTCAGGTGCCTTGCCAATGGGGAATTACTTGCGCCTTTGAGACACTTTTTCCGGGTTGGAAAGAATACAGTACAGGGCCTTGTACGCAGGTCCGGAAAAGCCATTTGTAAGGTACTGCAACCAATACATATAAAACAGTCCCTACTTCAAAAATATGGCTGTGAATTGCAGATGAGTTGAACGAAATTTGTAAAATGCCTAATTGCACAGGAAGCAGACAGGAAACACTGCCTCATCAAATGTCCACCAAACGCAGGATCGTTGTACTTTAATTACAAAAGCTTTCACTCAATGAACTTGTTAGGTGTGACTGATGCAAACTGCTGCTTCACACTCATTGATGTAGGAGCCCACAGACGTGACAACAATGGCAGTGTTTTTAGTAACTCAAAATTTGGAAAGGCGTTTAGTTCTGGTGACTTCAATGTTCCTCCAATTAGAAATATTCCATGTACAAGCATAAGTAACCCACAGTACTTTGTAGGGGATGAAGCTTTCACCCTGAAGCCACGAACGTAATCTGAATATAATTAATTTACAGTAAAGAAAATATCTGAAGTAGCACATTCCATTAGTTTTATTACTTTCTTCCTTCACCTATCCCTTGATTAAAATAATAATGGTGATACACTACAAACACACTGCACTATCTTTAATTTGAAGCCAGCTGACAGTCGGTCGTCACTCGCTACTATGCCAAAAATAACATACACAAACTTTAAACAGAAGGCCTAATAACAATAAGAACATTATCACTGTTGTTTGTGGCGCTGTTGTTTTTGTTGTTATGAACATCATCATCAATGTAAGACGCAGTTCTGGTGTTCACAACGCGAGGCGACGTAAATTGCCTCATGGTCCGTAACTAAAAGAATAATCTTTTCCGCATCCATTTTTTCAAGATAGCAGCCCGATCACTAGAGTCCGACTGACAAAAATGGAACATGCGGCATCAAGACTCCTGACTCGGCAAGACTCGTGTGACTCGACTTGACTCTGCTGGTGTGTATGCACTGCCGCGGCTGCCATTGTAAGTAAGCCACAGAGTCACTGCCACGTCTTTGTAAGTCTCGCTGGACTGGATTGGACTCGACTCAACTCTTTGGTGTGTACACACCCTAAGACAGCCAATCTTCATGAATAAAAATAATTATCAATACTGAAGACAGTGCAGTGAATGAATGTGTCACCACCACTTTGAGTAAAAAGTGACAAACTTTCCAAAGCAGACCCCCCCATGTTAAATTTGTGAAATTAGAAATGATTAATATCAATTCTGATATATGATAAAAATGACTGAAAATATTCAGAATTGGAGATTAGATTAGTTACATACATAAATCCCTGAAGAAGGTGGGTGAAACAAATATGATGTGAAATGACTTACTTGAATAGTGTCACCTCCAACACTGGATGGCTGCCAATTTGCTAGTGTGATCCTTAAGCTTTCTATGAGCTGCAAAATGTTTAAAACAATTTTTAATGAAAGTAAAATATTTCACAAGAAGTATGATGAATATAACAATGACATGTCAGGGCAGTATATGGGTCAGTAATCAGACCAATTGTAGTCTATGGATGTGAAACATGGGTCCTTAAATAAAGTATTATACAGAGACTCACAGTATTTGTGAGGAAAATACTAAGAAAAATATTTGGACCAACTAGAGAGTACAATGGTATTTGGAGAATTGAAACAAATAAGGAATTGGATGAGTTAATAAATCATTGGAACATAACAAATTATGTTAAAGCTCAAAGACTTGAGTTGGTTCAGACACACAAATAGAATGCCTGAAACCTGTGTTGTAAGGAAAATATACATGTGGAAACCATTTACAAATAGACCAGTGGGACGACCTAAGTCCCAACAGGAAGACAACATCACGAACGACCTGAGAAAGATGAAACTTATAAAATGGGCAGAACAAGTCCAGGGTCGCCTTAAATGGAAGGGTATTGTTGAGAAAGCCAAGACTCTACCAGAGTTGTAGTGCAGAAGAAGTCAGTGCTGTGCTCTATTGCTTTTATCACTAACAGAGACACAATTACTATGAACTTTATGGTGTTGTCAAGTTATCATCACAGTATAACATAGGATTATATACTAAAGTGCATACTCATTTCGGCCTTGAATATGACATCAAAATGCACATACATCTTGAAAGCATAATTTCCTGTGCTGTTGCAGCCGCCATTTACTTACTTCATCTGTAGGGTTTTGTCCTGCTTTTTTCTTTACTTCGTTCAAATTAAGTATATTCCCAGTATGAACGCAAATTTTTCGCACACATGAAGGGAGATGGCTCAACATTCCTGCGTAGCTAGTCTAACTTCAGGACGAACATTCACACGTTCCTTCGCCCACTACACCGCCAAGCTGTAGAACACTCCGAATACAACACGCAACCTGTTACGCTATATAAACCCTGTTATCATTAATACTATGCAAACATTTCACGCATTCTCCTGTTTCCTAGAACGACTGTACTGCAATAGCAGATCGATAGCTATGACGCAACGTTGCACAATTCGTAAAGGAACAATACTACCGTCATTCTGAACCATGCTCGGCAGAACGTATATATAACATGTTACGTAACTGCGTAATTATTCATCCCTTGCAGTTTACGTAACACGTTTACACATCTCTTGTTTCCTCTATCATGAAAGTAGTCCTAACACATAGTATGAATATTTCACACTCATCATAACTTCGTAATTATATTAATTCCTTGCATTTTACTGCGTTAAACGCCTTCGTATTTCACGATTCCTTTATCGTGAAAGTAGTCTGAACATACAGTATGAATATTCCACACTCATCGTAACTTCATAATTACATTAATTCCTAGCAGTTTACTACGTTACACGCTTACACATCTCATGCTTCCTTTATCATGAAAATATTCTGAATACATAGCAGGAATATACCACACGCAACCACAACCATTCTTTCCTAAGGGTACAGACAAGGATACCGATCATTTCATGGCTACAACAGTCGGTGACGACTATCGATGAGCACCAAAACTATCGCTACGACTGCTATCGACGATAATCGAAGTCGCTTGGCTGTGAGTTAAGTGTAAAGGCTAGCGTAAAAGTGTTTGATGTGTGAGGTGCGTAAGGGTGGGCAGTGTTGATTGTTTGTAACCTAAAAAGTCAGGTTTTAAAAATGCCTATTGATGTTTTGAGTTTTGCCTATGCTGCTACTGTGGCAGCTGGCGGTATTGTGGGTTATGCGAAAGCAGGTAAGATTTCCACCAAACTTGTAGAAGAACATTCTTATGAAGTCGGAGATGGTGGGTTTTATTACAATGAGTTGCTATTTTACGATGCGTAGGCGTACTGTAGAGACGAAAGTGACTGTCGGCGAATGTGTGTAACAAGTGACATTGGCGGTGTAAGGTGGCGGGTTACAAGATTTTTTTCCGGCATTCGCATAAAATAAACACTGAATACCAGGCATATATTGACTAAAGTCGAGATTCTGGCCGGTTGCGTCCAGAATATTGTTTCCTGCTATTCAGTGTTGTAATAGGCAGAATAATTTCGCAGACTTGGTTTTGACCTGGCTGCGGAGCTAGATGTTGAATTTTGCATATTCTTACGACAGTGACTGTAAAGGTTACCGTCCTGTTGGATGTAACGTCTTGTAATGGGACAAAACAATATCGACGCTTCAAAGGAACGTAGTGCCTTCATGTTAAATGTATAAGGGCTTGTAATTTCCACCAGACTACACGATGTTATAACCCACTCGCCTACCCAGATGATGGGAGTCATTACCGTGCTTCGAAATGTAGTTAACTTTCAATCAGACAGCATGGAACCACACCCCAAAAGTTGTTTACTGCATAACTGTAAGAATACGTTATTTTAGGACGACAGTGAAAATAAGGGTTATTCAGCATTTGTTGGCACAGTGCAATATTTCACTTTCCTTGGTACTGTTTGCATATTGTGAAATAAGATTATGCGTGGCTGTCGTATCATTACTACTTCTAACAAAAATGGCTATAAGAAAGTTGTTTGAGGCCTGTTGTCAGTGGATATCCTAAATTGTATGTATGTATTGTGCTGCCACAGTTCTTGCCTTCAAAATTTGTTTGGTTGTTGTGACATAACAATGGAAGGGAAGTAATTCAGGCAAGCTGACGAGATTGTGGGAACAAACTTTCAAGGTATATAGTAAGTATATGTAAAAACTAAGAAATCCAATGAGATGCAACAGTATGCAGATATTTATTTACCGTGAAATATCTGCATACTGTTGCATCATGTTGGATTTCTTCAACCTAGAATTACGATGCACGGAGCCACGAATAAAAAAAAAATGTGTAAAAAATTTCACTGGTAATATTTTTACTTATTTATTTATTTAGCAACTATTAGTACTCTGGAATTTCAGTGGCCTGTATTGTATGCCTCTTTGCTTGCACAATGAATTAAGCCATCAACAGACAACAGTCTCTGTACATTTGTAAAAATTAAGTAAAATAAAACATTTTTCTCATATTTAAACTATGTTTTTATGAGAAGTCTACCTTTAGTAAGCAGATTGGGTAGGTTAGGTTATGTTACTGTAATTTAATTTTTGTGTTGTTTGTTTGGGGTCACATACACATAAAGTAGCAATAAAATAGCTTAAGCTTTGCAGAAGGTACTGTTACATAGAATTTTTGGATTTTTTTTCAAGTCCACATTCTTATTCCTTTCTTTATCTTGTAATTATAAGAGTACATTGTAAATTCTGAATTTGAATGGTACTTCTTCTTTAACATGTCAGCTGCTATCACTTGTGTTGTTGACAAGTATAGCAGCCTTATCCTGGATGGATAACAGTTAATATTTATATTACTGGTGGTCATGTCTTAGAATGAAGGTTATCTAATAGCACAGATATACTCCTGAAACGACATCTACAATTTAAGACACTATAATTAAGTTTCATGCCATTTTGAATGATGGTTTAGCTCTGTTTTCATGCTGTAGATTTGTGTGTATATGAGTGACCGGGGTGTACCTCAGACATATATAATTACGAATTCGCTCTTAACTCCAGCTAGCCTTGACATGTTGGTGTGAATGTTTGAACGTAGTTTGAAATTATAAGTTCTTACCACAACATTTACTAACTAAGCAGTCTGTTGCTTTGAAGCTGTTTGAACTTAATAGGAATACATTCTGTAATGACATGATACACTACATTTAAAGGGAGCAATGTAGGCTTAACACCAAATTGTTAACAATACTGAGTGGCTCATAAGCCAAATTTATATATATTTTTTTATAAAACAAAATTATGTTATTGAACTGTGGTAGGATCAAAGCCTCAAACTGCCTCTCAGTATTACTGAGGCTTACAAGTATATATTCTTAAATTTGTACATAATTTAAAGGTAATAACAAATGGCTGGGTGGTATGGATTTGCTAATTGCAAAGTTTGCATCTGCTTAAAGGTACTGGCAAAATTCATTATTAAACCCAGACTTTCAAGGTACGTGGTCATATTTAGCACTGAAGTGGCAAGTTAAAGTGTTAGCGGGAATAGGTGAGTCATCCAGTTAGATAGAGCAGTTGAGTCTGAACTTGCCAAGTCATTGCTTATTGTCAAGTCATGTGTTGTGTATAGTACAGAGTTGCTAGCAGTTGTGAAATCAGGGCAGAGGTTGATTTACATTGAGCTGAGAAAATCATTCTATAATTCAAGTACATTCTTTACATACAATAGTATTTTCTCTGTCATTAATTAATTGATTAATTCAGTGGGCTTCTTGACATACTCCATTAAGCAGAGTCATTGAGAATCCATTAGTTGCTTAGCTGGTCAGAAAACATTCATCCCTCTCTGCAGCCCAAAAGTTCGGTTCCACCTGCATGAGAGCTTTCAGCTGGACCCTCTCTTGAGCCAAATTAATTCAGTCAGTTTAATTTTTTCTATCCCGAAGTGTTTGATACGTATATAATTAGCAATAATATTCAGTCAAATGCAACAATCATATGGTATGTTATTTATTAACTAATAAACTTGGGCGACATGTTTCGATTCACGAATCAATTCAGTCAGTATTTTCAAATCCTATTCCATGTAACAGTATCCTTTCATTTATACTTGGATGTCTCCAGTGGTATGTCCCACAGAGAAGATGGACAGGTAAAACTGTCCCCTTCCATGCCAAGAAGGTATATAGCAATAGCCGAGGTACAGCTGTACCTATTCTTAACCACAGCACTGGATGGGGGCACGTGTTACATCAGGCATTCAGACTAACACTGCATGTGCCTTGGATTAGGCAGCTTAACAACTACAATGTTGCAAAATTTATTCCCCCCCCAAAAAAAAGGTAATAGAATTGTGAACTCAGTACGCTGTTCTTGTGTTGCCTGTGTCATCTCTTGCAACAGAGTACAGGTTTGCAGTATACTTGTTGTGCACACTATACTGCTGGAGGCCACCCTACCCACATATTTTTCTGTTTCTTACACAGGGCAGTATGAGGCGCAGGAGCTTGTGGGGTGGTAGGCACTTAATATGGGGTACTAAAGCAATGTGTTTTGAAAACTCTGCAGCTTTTCTTAAGTCCTCCCACCAGGATTTTAAGAAGAGCAACATGACAGCCATGCAGAAATTTTCATTTCACCTTTCTCTTTGATTTTGATAACTAATCCTCCATTTGAGGCAGAGCACACATAAATATGTCTGAAAATTATGTGTGAAATGCATTTATGAATCAAGTACAAATGTGGCAGTGGTGTAAAAGTTAGAGGTTCTCTTTTGGTAGTAAGTTGAAATTAATTGGATAATGTAACAAAATCTGTGATTTAGTTATTTCCAGAAAGATGCAAGTTGTTAGTAGTAGCAGTAGTAGTAGCAGCAGCAGTAACTAGTAGCACTGCTGCTATGGTGTAGGACATATAAATCTCCCCCATGTGACTGTTATTCCTTTGATTATGGCAAGGAAAGAATTATTTTGCAGGAAGTGTAGCTTCTTTGGGTGCTGGACTTCTGTTTGGAAGCTTATTGTGTTATGGAGCATACCAGACATCACAGAACCCCAATAATTACTTGTTGCTGTTGGGAACCAGTGCTGCTCTTGGAGGACTCATGGGTTACAGATTTTACAACTCTAGGAAATTTATGCCTGCTGGACTGGTCACAATTTTAAGGTGAACCACATTGTTATATATTCAGTTCATGGACAAACATTAACCTTTCATAATAATGTAAACATCCTCCTTAAGTTGTCCGACTTTCGGTTACAGTACTTTGCACACTCGTTGAGAACAAATCTGTCTCAAGGAATATACAGGGGGATAAAAGCCACTCTGCTTGTTCCATAATTCTTTACACTCTGAAATTCAACAACTGACAGACTGCTCATTCTTGAATGTCTCCCCCTTGTCAAAGAAACAGGCCACCTGCAGGAAAAGCCCATGTAAATATATCCCTTTAAAGAAAGGAACACCTGCACACAGCTGCCCACCACTGTACAAGAAGGAGAATTGAAACCTTAATGGAAATGAGGCATGTCAGACCTCTACCCATGTAGCACCTGTTGCAAGTGTGGAGGGCATTTAGAAGTTTGAATCACCAAACCCCTCCTCCCGTTTCAAACCGAATACAGAACTTTACCTTCCCTTTCAATTTAAACTGGCCGATGGCCAGGTGACCAGTTTATCTCCCCATCTTCTTGATTGCCTAGTCTGAGACTTGAACAGTGGACCCTGACCGGTTACAGTAGGCTTCTTTGCCATTTGTTATATCATAGTGATGCTTTTAAAATTCTTGGTGTATATACTAAAGTGTCAAGCATGATACTCTTAGCTTCATCACATGTGTTTGTTGACTTGAAACAACTGTAGAATCACTGGAAGGGTTTTCATGAACTGCAGTGATGGGGGATCTGATGAAATTTCTTAAAACATTCTAGTTTCGGTTAAAATTGTATACTGATAGTGGATATTTTATGTAGATTTCTGCATGTACTGACTTTCAAGGAAAATCAGTGTGTGCTGTTGCATTTCTTTAAACTTAGAAGGGCCTGCACATATGAATGCGTAAGGTAAATGTGTAAGGAAATACCAAAATTTAGCAATTTCTGCAATTGTACATGATGAGAATATTTCATTTTGTCACACATTATAAAATTCTGTTTTTTTTTTTTTTTTTTTTTTTTTGTATGGGTTTTTTGTTTTTTTTAATATATTTTTGGTCTATTGATTCAAGGCTTGTATTTTAATTTTTTTTT
>Ga0123354_10019047_pt1 | contig 10782 bp, 6 predicted proteins | sample TergutLab28metaG_2_FD_97872 | JGI IMG/M metagenome (GOLD analysis project Ga0123354, IMG submission 97872) | Labiotermes labralis P4 segment gut microbial communities from Petit-Saut dam, French Guiana - Lab288 P4 | ecosystem: Host-associated > Arthropoda: Insects > Digestive system > Gut ... | reverse complement strand
TGGGGGGGGGGGGGGGGCTGAAAGCCTGGCTGATTTTCGGATTTTGTTATACGTTGCTCTATCAGGCCATACAAGGCGCAGGTAGAGTCCTGAAATTTCTTTTTGCACTGTACCCAGAAACGTATTAACCTACCCTGGCGAGTATAACCGAAGCGAATAAAGAAAGCCCGGATATTGTTTTGCCCCACCACATATATGCCTTCAAGACGCAGACAAGGACACCTTTACCCTTAACATTTTATACGAGTGTTTATAAAAATTATACATTTTCTGTAAAAGAGAAAGTTTGTGGTTTCGGTTGAAGTTGGAATGTCCAGGCCTAGAGCAAAAAAAGCAGAGGCATCACTGTACCACACGGTTGCATACACTCTCCTATTTTTCATCATACACTTGCACGAAGCCGTCCAAGTTTCAGTTAGATATCTATTTTTTTCTACAAACTTTTCTTATAATATACAAATATATACCACCGATCGTCAAGGGGCTAGATTGCAGGTCATGTATTGCGCTAGTGGACATAGACCGGCAGAGCCTGACGTTACACTAAAAGGAAGGAACATTCCTCTATTAAATCTCGCGAAGTGTCTCGGTCTAACATTTCATAGATAGATTACACGTAATGTCCATTAAGAAAGAGCCGAAGGCAAGGTTTTCAGAACAGTCAGTACAGCCTAAGTCCCATGAAAATTTGAGCTATTAATGGTTAACATTAAATTAATCATACACAAAGCATCCATTGAATAACAAAACGACTTCCGTCCGGAAAATTACATCAAACGCCCATCCTCTGACTTTGAAGAGCTTGTTATACCATTTTGTTAGCAAGACTGAAAAATTTTGAGAGCCCACATCGTCCAGTGATTTGTATATGACGTGATGTCACTATGGGCGCAAACCATGTTTCGCGCAGGACGTCACAGATTGGTGAAACGTACTGTACTTCCGTAAGAATTGCTATGCCGAAAATGAAGTGCTGCAAATGAATGCAGCAAAATGTTGATTTGGCGATGGTGACCACGCTTAGAATTGTCGAGACAGGGAGGCTACTCTTTGCCATCACGGAATTGGCACTACTGAATCCACACCTTCCTCATATGAAGCCTTTCACCTTCGGCGAACGGCTGTTCAAAATTTTGTCACAGGGTGATATGTCATTCATACCGGTGACGTAACACACGAGGACAGCCCGGTTCCTGGCGCCGTGACAAAGCTTCAGGCAACGCCTGCACTGAATTTGATAATGCAGATCGGTCAATTTGCCGCTGTCAGTGGCCGCGCGATCTGAGGTGTGAGTCTGCGGCCGCTCAATTGCTGGGATTGCGGGGTAGAATCGGCCAGGGACAAGGATGTCTGTCTCTTGTGAGCGCTGTGTGTTGTCAGGTAGAGGTCACTGCGACAGGTAGATCACTCGCCCGGAGAAGTCCTACTGAATGTCTTGTGTCTGAGTATGATCTCGAAACCTAAAAAATGAGAAGGCCTTGGCCCATTAGGGCTATCGAGCCATTAAAGAAAGACTGATAAATTTACGACAATAAGTTCGTTCAGAGAGTTACAATGTTAACAGATATGCAGCGGGTGTGGTAAATTAAAGTATGGACAAATTGATTAGCTGCGTGGGAAGAATTTATATAACCCTGAGTAACCTAATGTTGTACCTAACGTAATACAAGTAATCTCTTAGAAATGTGATGTGTCTTATTAGTGCTAGTGTGGATAATACAAGCGCAAAGTCCTTCTCCGCCTAAACCAGATCTCCAACTGACTGCCAGATGTCAGGAAGGTTGCGTGTTGGTTTCGGTAGGCGCTGCCTGGATGTAGCGCAACCTAACTCCTAATAATTCGCAATATTGGACAAGATGAAGCCATCGTAGAAAACACTAAGCGTCCATTTGAATGTGAAACAGTGCCGCTGGCTCTGTTATCAGACACTATATCACAGTTTCCGGTAGCTTCGCAGCAGTGCGTTCGCTAACGTGTCGCCTAAAGGCTGATTCACACAGTCCAATTGCATATACTGGGTGTAAAAAACATTTTTTTTGTGTGAAAACGATATACAGTCAAACAAAGAATTTTTATCATGGCGGAAATTATTGTTGTTGTAGGTGAATATGAAAAATAGAGTAAATCCGAACTTTTTCACAGTCGTAACCTACATAAAAAAGTAGCTGTACAGGAAATGTTGTAGTAAATTGGAAGTAAATTTTCCGGTGTTTTAATGCCGCTCAGTATAAATGTCAATGAAAATTGTTGTTGCGTCAGTACGGTTTTGCATCTGGTTTTGTGAATGAATAGTGGAATAATTGTTCCATTGCTAGATCCTTTTGCAGTTGAGATTACTCAAAAGGCCACGTGTATATTCAACGTAACAGACAGCATTCAAACAATCAAATCAAACGGAATATGTATTTGTTCAGTCTTATATTCATGTGGATGTGACCGCTAGAACCAAGTCTTACTGGCGTACATCCGCTATATTTTTTACTAGTGATTATCCTTTCTCTTATACTCTGTATTCTGTGCTGAAGTTTCTACTGTACTCCAAATGACACTAGCAATAAACTGTTTCTATTTACGCCCCTAAACTTTGGACAGCTTCTCCATTTGTTTTCGTTTTTATATTTCGTTTTCTATTAAAAAAACTGCCTAAAATTTTAAATTACATAATCTTGGTAAAACGAATTATTTTCTTGCCTGCTATTTATTCATGTATTTTAACCATATATTGTTTAAAAATCTACCTCTATATTTGTGTCTCTCCATGTATCAACAGTAGGCTACAGGTGTCTTATTCTCTTCTTTACACAGAGGCATCTTCCTTTCCCCGCCCCTCTCCATACTTACTCCATGCTGCTGAGTCCTTCTTGAAAAGCTAACTGATTCTTAGCTAGTCAAGGCATTTCCCGCATTTTATGGAACCCGAAGGATCATTACCGCATTCACAAGTGCTCACCACCTGTCCCTATCCTGAGCCAGCTCAACCCAGTCCATACCCCCACATCCCAATTCCTGAAGATCCACCTTAATATCATCATCCATTTATGCCTGGGTCTTCCAAGTGGTCTCTTTCCCTCACGTTTCCCACCAAAATTCTGTATACACCTCTACACTTCCCCATACATGCTACATGTTCCGCCCCTCATTCTTCTCGATTTGATAATCCTGGTTTATCTGAACCCTCCTAATAACATGCTCTACAGCAAAAAAAGCAATGGCGATAAAGCGCCTCCTTGTTTCAAACCATTCCTAATAGGAAACACGTCAGACAAGTGTTTGCCTACCCGACCTCTGCTGTATGTTTCATCCACACACATTTTTATTACCCTTATCTGTTTCATGGGGCTACCAAATTCAAAGATATGATTGTACAAGACCTCCCTCCTAACTGACTCATATGCTTTCTTGAAGGCTATGAATAGCTAATGCACTGCTTCACTGTATTCCAATTTTTTTCCAAGTATTTGACTGAATGGAGAATATGTGATCATTAGTTGACCTGTTGTGTCGAAATCCACATTGGTGATCCCCAATAAATTCCGCTGCATGTGTAGTTAAATTGACAGCGGGAAGTTGGATAAATTTTGTACGTAGCTGGTAAAAGTGATATGCCCCTATAATTAACACAATCTGTTCTATCGTCCTTCTTATAGATAGGTACAATGATTGACTCCTCCTTCTTCTCCTCAGACAATTTCTCCCGCTTCCAAATAGAATTAGTAAGTTGACGGATCGCAGAGTGAATTGTTCTGCCCACTGTGTTAAGCAGTTCTGCTGGGATTTGATCAGTACCTGGTGATCTGCATTTTTAGCTATTCAATAGCCACTTCAATCTCAAATGCACTCGGCTCATGCACTAGTGGCTCTGCTGTATGTATTTCTGTCTGCCTAACATCACTAACATAATGTACATTGAGTAGTTGAGAGAAATGGTTCCTCCACCTATCCAAAACTCTGTGGGAGGCGGTAAACAAATCACCCTTCTCATCCCGTACTATCGTAGTTCTAGGCTGGTAACCGCACTTAAAATCATTGATACCCCTATATAAGTCTCTGACATTTTTTATCTTACTGTTAGTTTCAAGTTAATCAATTTTGGCTTTCAGATATTCCTTCTCTTTGTTCCTGAAATGTCAACTAGCTTCACGTATTTAGATTATCTATATTGTTTTGGTTTGGATTCTGTAACCACTGCATTTTAACCTGCTACGTTTGATCTAAAGATCTTAAAATGTTTTCATCAAACCATGTTTTATGTTGCTCAAATTCGTAAAGACCTAGACTCTTTTAGCTGAAATTTGGACATTCTCTTTCCTGTTCTCCCAGGCCCCTTTTACGTTTTTGCTATCACTTAAGTTCTGCATAACTGCAAACCTGTTTGAGATCGTAATATGATACTGTTTCCTAACCTCCAGCTCATTTAATTCACGAAATTCAATCTTTCCGTATCAAACTTCAGTGCTGCTTGTTTACTTACTAACAATCTTTCCCTAACTTTTGCAACCACCAGATAGTGATCAGTATCAGAGTCAGGTCCTCTGAAAGATCTACATCGACTATACTCGAATGCCACCTACTATCAATATGTGATCAATCTGATTGTGAATCTTCCCACCAGGGTCTCTTAATATCCGAATTCCGATATAAAACAAACCAAACCTTTTCTTTCGTGCATATTACAATAATGTATACGTACACATTTCTCAGCCCCACCATTTCTCCATATTCTAATATTTTAACAAATATCTATTTTTGCTGCTTCTTCTGTGCAGGGTGAAAATGAAAGCTGAGGCCGGACTAGAGCTTTCAATTCTTTCTCTTCAGTAGGCCCTAATCTCGGCCAAAGAAAACAATTGCCCTCTCAAACCTGTAACGACAGGTAAACATTGTCTGAGGTGGACTCCTGAGTTGAGGTCCCTTAGAAGAGGAGCAGAGAGTTTTGGGGACTTTGTAAAGAGGTTCAGCGGATATACAGAAAGGAGGTAAGGAAGGACTCAAAAGAAGCATTGAGGGCTTTCTGCAGCTCCCTTAATGACATCCCACGTCGGCTAGGTTTCATAAGTCTCTTTCTGGGGACCCTGAGATCAAGCTGGGTTCTTTGGTAGCTCCTTTGGGGAGGCATACGCAATCCGATGAAGAAACCTTAGAGCTCCTGCTTGCATCTCACGTTCCAAACTCGATAGCTACTGAGGAAATGGCGATCCCCGCTGCCGCCTGCGGCGCCAAAAGTTGCGACTGGCGGGTGACTGCGAGGGTAGTTACCTACAGGAGAGTGGAATGGTAAATCTATCCTTTTGTCCCATACAAATGTCCAGGAATGAATGGCATATTCCTGGCCTTGTTGCAAGAGGATTGTTGTCCCTTAATTGGTCAGGATTTTTTTTGCCTGCTTGGCAACTGGTTGCGATCCAGCAATATGGCGCCAAGTTAAGATAGCTTTTATACCTAAGACCGGTAGGAATTCCTACGCTTCACAACCCAGAAGGCAGCACTCCTGTAAAAATTGTGGAAGTTGTAAACGTTATTTGTTAAATGCGTTTGTGTTTATTTTCAGATTTCTGGCTTCAGGGAATTCCCAAATATTGATGAGCTTCAGCTACAGAATAACACCCTCTACTGTGTATTCTATAATCATATCAAACTACGAGGCAATTTGGAACAAATTACTCCCAATAGAATTACCACAATCCACAGAAGAGTAGAAGAAAAAAGTGGAAGAATTTTATTCACTGTGGCAGTTCCCTGACTGCACTGGAGCTACTGAGGCAAACGTATTGTAATACAAGCACCGCATAACAGTGGCTCATTTTCTTTAACTACAAAAAGACATTTTCTGTAGTTCACTTGGCTTTGGTCGATACCAATTATAATTTTACCATAACCGACGTTGGTGGATACGGCAAATCCAGTAATGGAGGACATTTTACAAGATCGATTTTGGGAAAATCGCTGGAAGTCAATACGCTTAATATTCCCAATTCTAAAGCACCGCCTAACACGGCATGATATGTGTAATTTAGCCTTTAGTGGTTCCTCTATGAGACTTGCAGTATCCAGTGATTGCCCACAGGGAGGCGTTTTGTCGCCGCCTCCACAGTGCCTTGTTGTTGATTCGATAACGAGGCTCAACGGAGTTGATACATATACTAGGGTTCGGCTGACGACATTTGTCTTCTAGCGGTGGAGAAATTCCCACCAGTGTCGGGGATCACGCAGTGAGTCCTCCAATCTGTAGAGACTTGTTGCTACGTGGTCGAGTTGTCGGTTTACTCGTAGTTTTTGCAAAGAAAATGAAACTTACTGGTTTCGTCGAACCCCATTGTTTTTGAGTTACCCTTTGCCGCTCCATGTCGGTCAAGTATCTGGGAGTATTCCTGGATTCTCGGCTGGTTTGGAGGGAGCATGTGGACATCTAGGTGAAGAAGGCTCATAATCTTTTGTGGACCTGCTCGAGGGCCTGGGGTGGGACGTGGGGCCTGAGATCCAAGGTGGTCCATTGACTGCATGTCTTCATATTCGGCCACCAGTCGCATTGGCATTCCTAGTTTGATGGTCCGGTTAGAGCCAAGAACAACTAAGCAGGAGAATACAAAGGCGTGCATGCTCTGCGACAACGGGACGATGCGCAGTACTGCTACGGGTGCAATGGAGGCTCTCCATGCCTACTCCCACTAGAGCTGCTGATTCAGGGCGAGGCAAGATTAACTGCGCATCGACTCGAGTCTGGGGTGTTGGTCTTACCTTCGCCCCAGTCGAGGGCACAGCCGTATATTGATGTGGTTTCAGAAGTCGGATCCAATATTGAATGTGGGGGTCGATGAATGTTGAACGCAGATATATGGTTACTATGTTGACAAGAGAAGAATGGACCATAGGACTTGGGGCTCCTCCTGCAGTTAAGGGGCTCTTCTGGTATACGGATGGTTCCAGGACGAGGGGGGGAGTGGACTGGGGCCGGAGTTTGTGAGCAATCTTTGGCAAGAAGGCTCAGTATCTCTATAAGAAAATACGCTATTGTTTTCCAGGGCACACATATCCTATCTTGACCTGTGCGTATGACATTCATATGGAAGTTAGACCAGAGAAATAGGTTATTATTTGCTATGAGAGTCAGGCGTCTCTGAAAGCCCTTCAGGCTGCCAAAACAACGTCACCATTAGTACAATAGTGCCAAAGGGCGTTGAGCGACATTTCCACCCGGCATACTGTGGGGCTGTTTTGGGTCCCTGGACATTCTGGCTTACAAGGAAATGAAATGCCGACAAGCACCCCAGACAGGATACTGTCCAACAGTTTGTTGGACACGAATTGGCCTTGGGGGTCTCTAGGCAGAAAATAAGAAGAAAGATACGAAGCTAGATAGACAACCGGCATATGACAATGTGGTGGGGACTTATCAGTACTCAGAGAAAGGCTCGAAAACTGAATTCGACCCCTAGTTCAACCGCAATGACCAGAATACTGTCCTTTAACAGGGCACATTCCAGGGTTATTATTGGCTTCCTTACTGGACACTACACACTGAGAAGACATCTTTACTTAATGGGCCAGATTAATAGTCACTTCTGCAAGAGGTGTGGAGCAGCTGAAGAAACCTCAGCCCACGTTTAGTGTGAGTACGAAGCTTTGGCTTCACTCAGACATGCACCTTAGGGCTTCTTTTTCCTGGACTCAGAGGATGTTATAGCCTAAATCTGGGGGCAATCTGAACTTTAGTACTGGAACAGGGCTGCAATAATCTGGCATCAGATTGTGGGGCATAAAGGGCCAGTCTAAAGTCCTAAATGCGTCGGAACCGAGAGGGCTCGAACATAATCACTATCTATCTACCCATCCATCCATCCATTCATACATTCATCCATCCATCTATCTATCCATCCATCTATGCAGGGTTAATAAGGAGGAAATGACAGTATTTTGGGAGGTGATGTATCGGTCATTGTAAAAAATAGTTTATTTGAACATGTGTCTAAATCCGAATGGTTACAGAAACAGAGCTGTTTGAATCTGACTCACTCTCCTCCTTCCTCCCACTTCGATATGTTTTTTTTTTTAAGTTGGATGAAGAGGGAAGTTTACAAAAGAGTGGTGGATAAACAAGACGATTTGCTAGCACGCATTTTGGATGTTGCTGCCGACACAAGAGAATGTGAAGATAAAATCTGACGAACAACACGCGATCTTCGCACACGATTTTGCAAGTGTATTGAGAATGACGGTGGGATTTTCGAAAATTTATTGTAAAATGTAACAAATTTTTCCTTTCTGTTTAACACATTTATCATTTAAACATTAAATTAATATTAAAATAAAATCAACAATAAATAATTCTCTTTCTTAATTTCCATTCACAATGTTTTATTATTTGTAGCTGCACATTCCTGTCTCAATAACCATTCACAATTGGACACGTATTCATATTAACTTCTTTCTCACAATGACCGATATTATTACCACCTCCCAAAATATTGACCTTTCCTCCTGAATCGCCCTTTGTACTTAACTATCTTTTACGTCAATACGTTTAGTTTTAACAATTTTTCGTAGAGCTTTTAAATCCTCCTTTTCTGCCTAACCAGATAGATTCCAGCTCAATTTCTACGGTTTGTCTCTTAGACTTATTGACCAACTTCCTCACTTCGGATTTCCTGTTGGACCACTCATAGCAACATTCAGACACTCCATAATCCCAGATTAATATACGAGATGATATTACGTGCCACGGTTTAGAATATGGCGCGCTCTTTGCTCGACATAAATAATCGCAAGTATTTTCTTTTCACACAAAATAAGTAAAGAAGAAAAAGGTGGATAAATTATCGCATTACTTTTTCATAATCTAAGTGACGTGGAGAAAGAACACGGTAATTTGATTAACACGATGCAACCGCGCATGAAGGTAATAATTCAAAGACCGCTTGAAGTAACATTTGTGGAGATCAAATAATTAATTACTCGTTATTTGTGGCCTCTTTTTTCAAAAGATTCAACGCCATGTGACTATTTTCTTTGGGGATATTTCAGAGATAACGTCTGTGAAAACAACAGGACAATCTTAAATAAATTATTTGGCGCACAGTGGCAATTTCTAGACAAGAACTTCAGCCTTTAGGCTCGTTCGCAAAATTGTGAAAGTGGCTATTAGCTTGGCCATATATGTCTCTCCGTCTGTCTGTCCGTCCACATGGAACAAATCGGCTTCCACTGGAAGGATTTTCGTGCAATACGATATCTGAGTACTTTATAAAATATGTCGAGAAAATTCAAATTTCATTAAAACCTGACACGAATAATGGGTGCTTTACATTGAGAACTGTGTACATTTATGATAATATCTCGTTGAATTATTCTTAGAATAAGAAATACTTGAAGCAAAATTTGTACAGAAAATAAAAACGAACATTATGTCCAATATATATTTTTTTTACGAAATTAATGCCTTTTATGAGAAATGTGGAAATATATGGTACAGCCAGACAGACCACAGATGACAAAATAATATGGCGCATGTGCTTCGCAGTTTTGCTAAATAAGTCTACAGACACATACCGAAAAATGGTTTCGCGATAGCTCCTCTAAGTACAGTTATACGTACAGTATTGCTCTTGTTGATTATACAGTCACCAGGTGCCCAGCACGCCTTGGATTAGAGACAGAAATATTGTACATGTTTTAGCACGCGGTTGGTTATACAGCACAGTCGTCTGAGAGCCGAAAGCAAGCATACGGCGAAATGATCGCGTGAACGAGTTAACACAAGTCTTATCTCTACGCTTAGGTTTGTATTGCATTATCTCAACGCGTACATACAGTCGAGTTTCATACAGTGTGTGTAACATGCCTGAATACTTCTGCCGTTCACGTATATAGGTATAGTCTAGTAGACAGAGTCCTCATTGTGACGTAATTTATTTCATACCATGAATGGAGTGTAACGCAGACGAATTTGTGGAAAATGATTTACGGACACAGAGTGTCGTTGCAGAATTTTAGAAGACGAATTTTCCGGTGTTTCGGTTCCTTCTAAATCAATACAGTGGCTGGCCAAAAATTGTCGCAAACAATTCCCATGTTACTTGAACAGCAACAGGCAACACGATGCGTTATTTCAGCCGAAACATTAAATAATACTGGAGGCTATTAGAAGCACCTCCATGAAGAAAATCTTTAAGACGGTTATCATAGGGAACTGCGGTGGCACTGTCAGCTGCACACTCAGTAACAAAAGTGCTGCTTGTGAAACCTTACAAAGATATCGTTGTGCAGAGACTCCAGGAGGGTAAATGTGCTGTGCGTGTGCATTTCTGTGCAGCGACGTGTAGAGGTAAGGCACAATCATTGCCAAATTATTTTGTAGATGAGGCAACGTTTAACCAAAAATAAAATATACTGGGCAAGAGATAACACAAGTCTTACTCACAAGTTGCTGTTACATGAAACTAAACCTGGAGTATGGTGTGCTATCAGTGCGACAAGAATACTTGGACCAACCCCCTCTTAGGACATACAGTATTCATCAAGTTATACAGAACAAATTCTTGCACCATTTTTTAAAAGTTTAAGTGGTGAGGAGGGAAAATTGGTTCTTACAGCAAGAAGGGCAACGGAGCTTAAAGCGTGCATTCAATGTCTGCCAATGGCTGCTTACGGGAGGTTTCGGGGGCCGTCTTTTACGGCCTGCTGTTTCGCCCTGTCTAAAATCAAGTGACTGTTGCTTGTGGGGAAGTTTGAACGACGACGCATATAAAAGCATTCCACAAACACAAACCACACAGACCCCCCCCCCCC
>Ga0123354_10019045_pt1 | contig 10782 bp, 8 predicted proteins | sample TergutLab28metaG_2_FD_97872 | JGI IMG/M metagenome (GOLD analysis project Ga0123354, IMG submission 97872) | Labiotermes labralis P4 segment gut microbial communities from Petit-Saut dam, French Guiana - Lab288 P4 | ecosystem: Host-associated > Arthropoda: Insects > Digestive system > Gut ... | reverse complement strand
TTGTAGGTAAAGGGGATATCTTGGGTCGTCGCCACCATGGGATGATGTTCGCAATTTGGGCATTCCATGCTATTTCTCCTTGAAAGACAGTATGGCAACTCTGTCTTGCACCGTCAGTTTCAAATATATTATTTTTGTGCCGACTTTTGGGTGATAGAGGTCTTGCCAGTGTGTGTAATCGGCATAAGTGGTCATGCTCTTATAAAAAGTCTTGACCGGTGAGCGAACAGGCTACATCGAAAACATCCGCCTCGAACATGCCCATACGCACGGCATCTTGTCGCGCCACTTTTGTAAGACGCACGAAACCAGCCCTGATGAGTTCCTGAACTTCTTTCAGGCTATGATGCGGCTTGCTTTTTTCCATGACGGCTCACGGCCAAAATAACCTCTAAGGTTTACTCAGTCAAGATGACGTCGTAAATTTCCTTTGTTCCGGCTTCGTCCCTGGGGCTTTTCTTTTGTCCTCATTTGGAGTAGCTAGAACCCCTTTATCCGCATTTTTATCTTTACGAGGAGCCATGTCCCATGGAGTATACCGTTACCGAAGTGTCGCCGGTCGAAACCAAGATCGAGGTCAAAGTTGCCGCGGACGAGATCAACGCCGCCCTGACCGCGACCACGGTCATGTACCGCCAGAACCTTGATCTGCGCGGCTTCAGGAAGGGCAAGGTTCCCTCGAGCATCGTGGAGTCCAAATTCCGCAAGCAGATCTTGCGCGAGGCTTCCGAGAACCTTCTGAACGTGCATATCAACGAGATCATGTCCGAGCTCAAGTATCTGGCCATCGCCAAGCTCGACGTGAGCCCTGTCGAGCTGGAAAAAGACACCCCCGCCGACTACGCCATAACGTTTCAGCACGCGCCCGCCTTTGACCTGCCCGAATACAAGGGCCTCGAGGTCGAGGAAGAGGAGGCCCAGACCTCCGAAAAGGAAGTGGACCAGGTCATAGAGCGCATCCGGAACAATCTGGCCGAGCTCAAGGTGGTCAAGGAATCGCGCCTGCCCAAAGACGGCGACGTGGCCGTGGTCAGCTTCACCGCCACGCAGGACGGCGTGAACGTGCCGGGCATCCGCGCGGAAAACTTCCAGCTTTCGCTCGGCGAGGGCCAGGCCCTGCCGCAGTTCGAAGAGCTGGTGAAGGCAACAATGCCGGGCTCGGACAATACCGGCACGGTGAGCTTCCCGGCCGACTTCATCAATCAGGATCTGGCCGGCAAGAGCGTGGACATGCACATCACGGTCCATATCGTCAAAGAAAAAGATCTGCCGCCCATAGACGACGAACTGGCCAAGAAGGCGGGCGCGTTCGAGAGCCTGGCCAAACTTAAGGAAGCCATCTCCCGCTCGTATGTCCAGAGCCGCCAGCAGCTCTACAAGGCCGCGGCCCAGAAAAAACTGCTGGACGTGATACTGGCCAAGGTGGACTTCCCCTTGCCGTCGTCTTTGGTGGAGGAGCAGGTCAATTTGCTTGTGGCCGACGCCAGGGGCAAAATCGAGCGCCAGGGCAAGGCCCCCGAGGCGCTGGGCAAGACCGACGAGGAACTGCGGGCCGAGATGACCCCCAAGGCTGAGGAAATCGTCAAGACGCAGCTTGTGCTGGTGAAACTCTCCGACCAGGAAAAGCTGGAAGTCGCGCCGCAGGAGATGGACGCCTATTTCATGCAGGTGGCGTCCCGCACCGGCCAGGACGTTCTGGCCGTCAAGCAGCACTATGAGCAGCGCGGTCTGGTCGGAGCGGTGAGGGACAAGATTCTGGCGGACAAAGCCATGGAACTGGTCTATTCTGAGGCCAAGGTCACCAAGGTGCCGGTCAAGGAAGGGGAGGCCGACGCTGAAACTCCGGCCAAGGGCTCTGCCAAGACTTCGGCCAAGGCTCCGGCCAAAAAGACCGCGCCTAGGGCGAAGAAAAAGACCGACGAGCAGGGCTCGCTAGACCAGACCGCCAAAGTCTAAGGCGTATTATCGCAGACAGACCCCAAAGCCTAAGGAGCTTGCCGTGTACGCCCAGATTCCCATAGTCATCGAGACCACAGGCCGCACCGAGCGCGCCTACGACATCTATTCGCGCCTGCTCAAGGACCGCATCATTCTTCTGGGCACGCCGGTGGACGATCACGTGGCCAACGCGGTCTGCGCCCAGCTCTTGTTCCTTGAGTCCGAAGACCCGAAAAAGGAAATATCCATCTATATCAACTCTCCGGGCGGGGCGGTCACGGCGGGACTGGCCATTTACGACACCATCCAGTTCATATCGTGCCCGGTGTCCACGCTGTGCATGGGGCAGGCCGCCAGCATGGGCGCTTTGCTTCTGGCGGCCGGGAGCCCCGGCCTGCGTTACAGCCTGCCGAACGCCCGGATCATGATCCATCAGCCCATGGGGGGCTTCCAGGGGCAGGCCACGGATATTGACATCCACGCCCGCGAGATTATCCGCGTACGAGAGCGCCTAAACGAGATACTCGCCAAGCACACCGGCATGAATATCGAAAAAATACGCGACGATACAGAACGCGATTACTTCATGACCCCGCCCGAGGCGCAAAAATACGGCCTCATCGACAAGGTCATCGCCTCGCGCCAGACGGATGCGAAGTAACACTTTGTCTTTTTGTCCTCCGGCGGCGTCAGATTTCGCCTCGTATTTCGGTCGTGTGTGACTGCGAGTACACTCCCTCATACGGGGCTCATCTTCCTTGCCGGAGAACAAAAATCCTAAAGTGTTAACGACTTTAGGCTCTTAGGAAAATAGAATATGACCAAAAAAAAGAACCCGGTTTCTTCCGACCTTTCCTGTTCGTTTTGCGGCAAAGGGCAGGGGGATGTGCAGCGGCTCATCGCCGGTCCGGACGATGTCTACATCTGCGACGAATGCGTGAGTCTCTGCAATGAGATCATCGCCCAGGAAGGCTTGAACCTGGAGGTGGAGCAGGGGAAACTCCTGCCGCCTGCCGAGATTAAGCGCCTCCTGGATGAATACGTCATTGGCCAGGACCAGGCGAAAAAGATTCTCGCGGTGGCCGTGCACAACCACTACAAGCGCGTCTATTATTCAACCAATGCGAAGGGCGAGGACGTCGAGCTGGACAAGTCCAACATCCTGCTGATCGGTCCCACAGGGTCGGGCAAGACGCTTTTGGCCCAGACCCTGGCCCGCATCTTGAAGGTGCCCTTTGCCATCGCCGACGCCACGACGCTCACCGAAGCGGGCTACGTGGGCGAGGATGTCGAAAACATCCTTGTCCAACTCCTGCAAAACGCGGAATATGACATTGAGGCCGCGTCCAAAGGCATCATCTACATCGACGAGATCGACAAGATCGCCCGCAAGTCGGACAGCGCGAGCATCACCCGCGACGTCTCCGGCGAAGGCGTCCAGCAGGCGCTTTTGAAAATCATCGAGGGCACCGAGGCCAACATCCCGCCCAAGGGCGGACGTAAACACCCTCAGCAGGAATACATCCGGCTGAACACCGCGAACATCCTGTTCATCGTGGGCGGGGCCTTCATCGGTCTGGAAAAGATGGTGCAGGGCCGCATGCGCGGCGCATCCCTGGGCTTTGGCGCCAAGATGGAGGGCCCCCGCGAAGAGGACATGTCCAAGCTCCTCTCCGAGGTCCATCCGTCCGACCTGGTCAAATTCGGCCTGATCCCCGAGTTCGTGGGCCGCATCCCCATCATCACGGCCCTGGCCGAGCTCTCCGAGGATGATCTGGTGCGCATCCTGACCGAACCCAAAAACGCCCTGGTCAAGCAGTACATGAAGCTCTTCGAGCTGGACAAGGTGCGCCTGCGCTTCACCACCAACGCGCTTTCCGCCATCGCCCGAAAGTCCATTGAGCGAAAAACCGGCGCCAGGGGCCTTAGAAACGTCCTCGAGAACATCATGCTGGATATCATGTACCGGCTGCCGTCTTTGACCGGCGTCACCGAATGCCTGATCAACAAGGCCGTGGTGGAGAAGGGGATCGAGCCGCTGCTTTTCTATGAGCAGGAAGTGAAGACGGCGTAAGAGCCAGGGGACGCTGCCCCTGGACCCCGCCAGTGAGGGCGCTGCCCTCTCTGAACTCTTCCGCCAAAGGGCGAGAGCCCTTTGGAATCCCTTTTCAGCTACGCGGGTGTCACTGGTCCCGCGTAGCTATTGCGGGCTTCCGCCGTATGGAGAAGTGGGCCTGTTCTACCGCGCGCAACGTATCGCCTCCAGCTTTTCGTGGAGAGTGACCTTGATGAACGCCTGGCGGGATATGCCGATCCTGTCCGCCTGTCGGTCGATGGCCCGCACCATCCAGACGGGGACATCACGCTCACGCGTTTGGGGTCCAGGTTGGGACGGCGCGCCGACTCCAGATCGAGATACGGGGTGATATCCTCGCCTGCGTCAAAACGCCGGTCAAATTCCTCGGCGGAAATTTCAATGGCTGTGCTTTTGGTCATAGAGCGCCCCCTTAAAATCAATGCCACAGGGAAGCCGATTTGACAATTCTCCCGCCTGCTTTACTGTATAGCGGCGCAAGTCCGAACCGTCGACCGCCATACATAATAACTATTGCCCCTTGGAGATATTCATGACGAGCCTTTTCTCCGATGATCCGCTCCATCACGCCGGCAGCAAACGTCTGCCGGTCATGAGCCTGCGCGAAGTCGTAATGTTCCCCAGATCCATTGTGCCGCTGTTCGTTGGCCGGGAGGCCTCGGTCAAGGCCATCGAGAACGCGGCCGCCGCGTACGATAAAACGATTTTCCTGGTTGCCCAGCGCGCTCCGGAGACGGAGAAGCCCGGTGCGAACGACCTGTTTCGCGTGGGCACCGTGGCGAAAATATTGCAAATGCTGCGCCTGCCGGACGGCACGATCAAGGTACTCTTTGAGGGATTGTACCGCGCCCGGTGGGAGGGCGGTTTTGAGGACGAATCCTCCACGGTGGAGATCATCCGCCTGGCCGAGGATGACGGCCGGGGCCTCGAAACCGAGGCGCTCGTGCGGGCCGCTCACGAGGCCATGGAGCACTACGGGCACGTGAACAAGAAAATCCCGCCCGAGACCATCCTGGCCATCAACGCGCAAGTGCTGCCGGGCCGCCTGGCCGACGCCATCATGCCCCACCTCAAGGTGGATTATATTAAAAAGCAGGAGATCCTGGAGCTTGCCGATCCGGGTAAGCGCCTGGAAGAGGCCTACGCGCTTTTGCAGGGCGAGATCGAAATCTCCTCCATCGAGAGAAAGATAAAAGGCCGCGTCAAGCAGCAGATGGAGAAGAACCAGCGCGAATATTACCTGAACGAGCAGTTGAAGGCCATCCACAAGGAAATGGGCCGCGACGAGGACCCTCTGGCGGAAGTGGCGCAGTTCGAGAAGCGCCTGGAAGCCAAGGACATGCCCCAGGAGGCGCGCGAAAAGGCCGCCAGGGAACTCAAAAAACTGAAAAACACCCCTCCGTCCTCGGCGGAATATACCGTGGTGCGAAATTATGTGGAGTGGATACTCGATCTGCCGTGGAACCAGCTTAAAGCCACGGAGATCGACATCGCCAAGGCCAAGGACGTGTTGGATGCGGATCACTTCGGCCTGGAAAAGCCCAAGGAGCGCATTCTGGAGTATCTGGCGGTGTTGAGTCTGTCCAAGACGATCAAGGGGCCGATTCTGTGTCTGGTGGGGCCTCCCGGCGTGGGCAAGACCTCGCTGGCCAAGTCCATTGCGCGCGCCATGGGGCGCGAGTTCGTGCGTTTGTCCCTTGGGGGCGTGCGCGACGAGGCTGAAATAAGAGGCCACCGCCGCACCTATGTTGGCGCGCTGCCCGGCAAGATCATCCAGTCGTTAAAAAGGGTGAAATACAATAACCCGGTGTTCTGCTTAGACGAGGTGGACAAGATGTCCACTGACTTCAGGGGGGACCCGTCCGCCGCGCTCCTGGAAGTCCTGGACCCGGAACAGAATTGCGCCTTTGGCGACCACTACCTGGATCTGGACTACGATCTGTCCAAGATTTTCTTCATCACCACGGCCAACGCGCTGCATACCATCCCCGCGCCCCTGCATGACCGCATGGAGATCATCCGCATCCCCGGCTACTTGGAGACGGAAAAATCAGCCATCGCCCGGAACTTTTTACTGCCCAGGAAAATCACGGAAAACGGCCTGAAACCTGAGAACATCCGGGTCAGCGAAGAGGCGATTCTGGAAATTATCGAACGCTATACCCGTGAGGCTGGAGTCCGTAATGTCGAGCGCGAGCTTGCCTCGCTGTGCCGCAAGGTCGCCCGCAAACTCGTGGAGGGAGGCGACCCTGCGGCCGCTTTCGCCATTGACCGGGAAAACGTGGCCGAGTACTTGGGCGTGCCCAAGTTCCACCACGGCGAAATGGAGGAGTCACCCCAGGTAGGCGTGGCCACGGGCCTTGCCTACACCGATATGGGCGGCGAGATGCTGGTGGTGGAGGTGGCGCTGATGCCTGGTTCGGGCAAGGTGGAGATTACGGGCAAGCTTGGCGACGTGATGCAGGAGTCGGTGAGGGCCGCGCTCTCGTACATCCGGTCGCGCGCCGATGCCTTCGGTTTACGACCCGCTTTCCATAAGGAAATTGACATCCACGTCCATGTGCCCGAAGGGGCCATCCCCAAGGACGGTCCTTCGGCGGGCATTACGTTGGCCACCGCCGTGGTGTCCGCGCTCCTCAATATGCCTGTGCGAAACGATCTGGCCATGACCGGCGAGATAACCCTTCGTGGACGTGTATTGCCCATTGGAGGCCTGCGCGAAAAATTGCTGGCCGCGCACCGCGCCAAGATTGCCAAGGTGCTCATCCCGGACGAAAACGCCAAGGATCTGAAGGAAGTGCCCGAGGCCGTGCTGCATGGGCTGGATATCGTTCAGGTGAAGGATATGGACGAGGTGCTGGCGCAGGCCATTTTGTGCGAATCGCCGGAAAAACTCTTCTGCGGCAGACAAAGCGACGTGCCGCCCCTGGCCGCAAGCCTGCTCAAGGACGAATACCAGGATCAGATGCGGCACTAGGCCGGGTAGGGGCCTCTTCGATGAGTTCGTGAACGGAACAGTTTGTTCCGCTGTTTAAGTTGGCTATCACCCTGGCCAAGTGGGCCTGGTTTTGGGTGCTGTAGAAGGGATCGCCTGAAAGCCGACCGGTTGGTGCTGGTGAGGCCTTTTTCGGGTTACGCATGTTTCATCGGAACGCACTGCAAATGCCTGTCTATCACAAACTTGATCAACGCCTGGCGTGAAACGCCCAGGCGTTGCGCCTCGCTATCCATGGCGCTTATCATCCACACGGGAAAATCCACGTTGACCCGCTGCAACTCGCGTCCGGGACGGCGGGCGTTTTTCCAGTCCACAAACTCGGAGATATCCTCTCCCTCCTCAAACCGGCGCTCAAATTCCTTGTCAGATATTGCTGTCTTTTTCATAGCGCAGAACCTCGTCGTGCCGCGAGCGGCGCACGGAAATAATTCGTACCGTTTCGCCGCGATACGTGATGATTGCCGTCCAATGGAGCCCGTCTATCAAGCCAACAAGCAGATAACGCTTTTCGCCTGGGTGCAATATTCGCGCCTCCAGCCGGTCAACATCATTCCAAAGCGTCCTGGCCTCCTCAAAATCAATGCCGTGCTTGGTTTTGTTGCTCTCACTTTTGGCCGGATCGTATACAAATCGCATTGGACGATGGTATAATTTTTATACCTTTTGTCAAGATGCCTGGTAAGGTCTCTCTGTCAATGCGGACGAGGAAGGACGAGTTCCCGTGCCAGTAGCTCAGTTGGCGTACGGGGTCATCATAGCGATGAAAGCCGTCCAAGTCAGTATGGCCGCGACGACACAGAGCGGTTTCAGCCGCAGGGGGTTTTGGCTTTTGAGAGCCCGCGCCCAGAAGACGCAGACGATGAGAAGGCAAAGGGCTGCGGCGGGGTCGCAAAAAATGAGGACGGAGGCATACTCGCGCACGGCTGGCGCGAAAGCCACCGGCCCAGCGCGCAGGACAGTCGCCAGAGCTTGCGCCAGCCATTCATGAACTCAAGAAGTACGTCACGCTCCCCACGGCCATGCCGGCAATCGCCATCCAGACGAGCAAGGCCGCGCAGAAACACAGGAATTTGAGCCGCAGGGGATTCTGGCTTTTCAGCACCAGCACCCAAAAGAGGCAGGCCACCGCCAGACAGACGCGGGCGGCAAGCGCGCTCCAGAGGAAAAGGGCGGCATTGGGAAGCGCCATGGTGGCGAGTTTGAGCCGAAACGCGAGTCCGATATGGAGAATAAGCGCGGGCAGGCAAAAGATGAGCGCCCATTTGCAGGCAAGTTTTACGGCGTAGTTGTAATAATCGCGGCCGAAGTCGTCTTTATTGCGGCGCAGCACGAGATAGAGGCTGGCGGCTGTCCCGGCCAGGGTGAGGCTAAGCGCCAAGGCGAGAGGCAGGTAGTACCAGGCCAGCGAGTCCAGCGGGGGCAGGAAGAGCATGGGGGTTGTGGCGGACGCGGCCCCGGTTGCGGCCAGGTGGCGAAAAGAAATGACGACGAAATAGGCGAGCGTCCAGGCGACGAGGGTGGCGGCAACGCCGATCAGGGCGTGAAGCGGGCGTTTATTTTTGAACCCCTGCCAAGTGGCCCGGTAAACCAGGGCCAAAAGGCCCGCCAGGACAACTCCGGCCATCGGCAGGAGGGGCAGCGGCCAGGCCAGCCAGAAGGATATGCCGGCGGGATTTGACCGCGAGAAAGAGAATCCAAAAAGGAACGCAAGGCCGAGAAAGCCCGCCAGAAGACAGAGTGTGGCGGTCTGCTGGCCGAACTTGTCCCGAAAAACCTTCACCCGTTTGGGCGGGGCGAAAAGGAGCGCGGCGCTGGCCATGGGCAGGCCGGCGGCCGCCAGGAAGAGGAAAAGGGGCAGGCAGAACAGTGCCGTTATGATGAGAAAAAGGGTGGTGTCGCTCACGCTTGGCTGTCTCCTTGGAAGCGTTGCCGGGGCTTGCCGACGCGGCTTTTGTGCCTGAAAATGCGTCTTTTCGCAACGCGCGGTTGCATGATTTCGGAAGTGGGAGCCACCCACTTCCGCAAATGGCTTGCGTTCGAGGCACAGGTCCATTATCGCAGAAGGCGTTATGAGCAAACATATGATGAAACAGTTCGGTCCTGTTCTTCTGGCGCTCACGCTTCTCATGACCGGATGCGCCCGGTCGCCCGGCTCGCACGGGCCAAGGCATACGGCGCTGGAGGATACTGTCGCGCGTTTGCAGTCTGAACATTCGCAGCATGCCGCCGAACTGGCGGGCCAACCGGAACCCGTCCCTGTTGTGACGGCGAGTTCGGACCCCTCCGCCATGACTACGACGCTGCCGGAACCGCCCGCGACGTCCGGTCCATACCCCCCTGTTTCCGCTACGCCCTCGGAGCCGGAGCATCCCGCCCCCGCAGCGCCGGCGAGACCGGAACCGCCTGTCGTGGCGTCACAACAGGCGCAGCCCGTTGTGACGGCGCAGCAGCCGTACCCTCCCGCGCCCGTTGCGGCTGCACAGCTTGAGCCGCCCGCCGTACCGGAGAGACCGGAACCGCCTGTTGTGGCGCAGCCGCAGCCGCCCGCCGTACCGGAGAGACCTGAGCCGCCCGTTATGGCGACGCAGCCTGAGCCGCCCGCTGTGGCGACCGGGCCGGAGCCGTCCGCCAGGCCGATGCAGTACGTTGCTCCAATGGAAGAGGAACCGGCGCAAGGGCCGTATCCGCCCGAACCCGGCGCGGAAAAAAGACCGGCGAAACACTTTGCGCCCGAGGGCGCGGCGCCTCGCCATGAACAGCCCGCACCGGTCGCACAGGTCGCACAGGCCGCACCGACCGCGTCGGCTGGACGGGAAAAACCCGCCCTGGCCGACCAGCAGCTCTACATCGAGGCCATCCGCGCGATCACGGCCGGGCACACCGAGGCCGCCCGCAACATGTTGAACGAACTGATGACGAAATATCCGCATTCCCCCAAGGCTCCCGAGGCGCTCTTCTGGACCGGCGAGTCCTACGTGCTGGACAATCGTTGCGGCGAGGCCGCCGTTGTCTTCAAGGATGTCGTCGCCAGGTATCCGGAGAATCCGGGCGAGGTGGCGGCAAGGGCGCTGGTGCGCCTGGCCGGCGTATACGGCCGCATGGGGAATGTGGAGGACGCCAAGGCCGGTTTGAAGACGCTCCTGGCGCGCTATCCCGGCTCGCCGTATGCGCAGAGGGTCAAACAGCAGCTTCCGCAGCTTGCGCCATAGAGCATGGAGATCGACCGGCAGGAATTCTGGGCAAGCCTTGGCCTCAAGTATTCGGCTGGTCTTGGCCTTCGCACGTCTAAAAAAATACTGGAACATTTCGGCGCGGCAAGCGCGGCCGTGGATCATGCCCGGGACTGGCCGGGCATGGGGTTGGCCTCGCCCGCGCAGCTCCAGGCCTTTTTGGCCCAGTCCTGGCGTGGGCACGTGGAAGAAGAGCTGCATGCGGCCGAAGAATTGTCGCTGCCGGTCTTGAGCTGGGCCGACCCGCGCTATCCCGAACGCCTGCGGGAGATCCCGGACCCGCCCGTGTTTCTGTACGCCGTGGGCGATTTGAGTCTCCTGGAAAATCCGGGAGTGGCCCTGGTCGGCTCCAGGGAGTGCACGCGCTACGGCATCGAGCTTGCGCACCGCATCGCCATGGAACTTTCGGACCAGGGAATCACGGTCATTTCCGGGCTCGCCTACGGCATTGACCGGGAGGCGCATCTGGGCGGCCTGAAAGGTCCGGGCGGGAGCATCGCGGTCATGGGCACGGGGCCGGA
>Ga0123354_10019044_pt1 | contig 10783 bp, 8 predicted proteins | sample TergutLab28metaG_2_FD_97872 | JGI IMG/M metagenome (GOLD analysis project Ga0123354, IMG submission 97872) | Labiotermes labralis P4 segment gut microbial communities from Petit-Saut dam, French Guiana - Lab288 P4 | ecosystem: Host-associated > Arthropoda: Insects > Digestive system > Gut ... | reverse complement strand
TCCATGACCGCGGAAATTCTGGCCTCGAACCGGCAACTGGCACGGACCCACGAGGCGCTCCGCGACAGCAACGAGGTGTCGGAGCAGCGCCGCCGCTACCTGGAAACCATCCTCGAGAATGTGGCGGCCGGGGTCATCGCCTTGGACGAAAACAACCGGATCACCACCATTAACCGCTTTGCCGAGGAGCTGCTGGCCATCGAACCGGCCGCCTTTCTGGGCCGCGATTTCCATTCAGCCCTGCCCAAGCAGCATGTGCTGATCGTCGAGAGTTTCATCAAGGAACTGCTGACCAGCGGCAAACCGACTATCGAGCGCCACCTGCGGGTGACCATCCGCCGGGGGGAAACCCTGTCGCTCCAGGTCAACGTGACCCGGATGGTGGACGACCGCCAGCAGCCCATCGGCATTGTCATCGTCTTCGACAACTTGACCAACCTGGAGAAAGCGCAACGGCTCGCCGCCTGGCAGGAAGTGGCCCGCCGCATCGCCCACGAGATCAAGAATCCCCTGACCCCCATCCAGTTGTCGGCCCAACGGCTGCGCAAGCGCTACCTGGACAGCATCGACGATAACCGGGACATCTTTGACCAGTGTACCGCCACCATCGTCAATCAGGTCGACGAGATCAAAAAGCTGGTGAGCGAGTTTTCCGACTTCGCCCGCATGCCAAAGCTGAATAAGGAACGGAAAAACCTGGGGCAGCTCATCCAAGAGGTGGCCATCCTCTATCAGGAGGCGCACAGGCATTTGACCATTGCCTGTAGGATCGATCCGGCGGTGCCGGAGTTTCTTTTCGACGGCGTGCAGCTTAAACGGGTGTTGATCAATCTGCTCGACAATGCAGTTTCCGTTCTGGGAGACGGCGGCGCCATCACTGTCACCCTCGAATTCGGCGGCACGGCCGACCTGGTGCGGATGGTGGTGGCCGACGATGGTCCGGGCATTGCCGGCGAGGTCAAGGTGCGGATCTTTGAACCCTATTTTTCCACCCGCAAATCCGGAACCGGTCTGGGCCTGGCCATTGCCCACACCATCGTCAACGAACACGGCGGCACGATCCGGGTCGGCGACAACACCCCCGCCGGCACGGTCTTTGCGGTTGAGCTGCCGCTGGATACCTGATATGATGCCGCCTTGTCTGGCCAGGCAATCTGCCGCGATCTGCCGCGAACCCCGGCCTGTAGCCCTCCTCCACTCTTTTCTCCCAGCACCCATCGCATGCCCGACACCATTCTGATCATTGACGACGAGGCCGCCATCCGCGACAGCCTCGCCGGCATCCTGGCCGACGAAGGTTTTGTGTTTTTGACCGCAGCCAGCGCCGAAGAGGGCCTGCAGTTGCTGGAAGAAAAGGATGTGCACCTGGTTTTGCTCGACATCTGGATGCCGGGCATGGATGGCCTTGAGGCTCTGAAACTGATCAAGCAGCGCTTTTCTCTACCGGTGGTCATGATCTCCGGCCACGGGACCATCGAAACTGCGGTGCAGGCCACCCGTGACGGCGCCTTCGATTTCATTGAAAAGCCGCTCTCCTATGACAAAACCATTCTGTCGATCAAAAAAGGGTTGCAGCTAGCGCGACTGGAGCGGGAAAATCAGATGTTGCGGGAAAGCGGTCCGGCGCCGGTCAATATCACCGGCGAGAGCCCGCTGGTGGTGCAGCTGCGGCAGCAGATCGAACGGGTGGCTCCCACCGACGCCTGGGTGCTGATTCGAGGCGGTCACGGCACGGGCAAGGAGCTGGTGGCCCAAACCATCCATCGTCTTTCCCGCCGAGCAAGCCGTCCGATGGTGGCGGTCAACTGCGCCGCCATCCCCGAAGAACTGATCGAATCCGAGCTGTTCGGCCATGTCAAGGGAGCCTTCACCGGGGCCACGGACAATAAAAAGGGGAAATTCGACCAGGCCGACGGCTCAACCCTCTTCCTCGACGAAATCGGCGACATGAGCTTAAAAAGCCAGGCCAAAGTGCTCCGTATTCTCCAAGAGCAGAAGTTCGAGCGGGTCGGCGGCTCGCAGACCATCGAGGTCGATGTGCGGGTGTTGGCGGCTACCAACAAGAACCTGGAAGAGGAGATCGAAAAGGGCACCTTCCGGGCCGATCTCTTCTACCGGCTCAACGTGGTGCCCATCATGGTGCCCGACCTAGTGGACCGCCGCGAGGACATCCCTCTGCTGGTCACCGATTTGGTCGATCAGTTCAGCCGCAAAGGCCTCGGCGGCAAGCGGTTCTCTGCATCGGCCCTGCTGCTGCTTCAGCGGCATGCCTGGCCGGGCAATGTGCGCGAGCTGCGCAACCTGGTGGAACGGCTGGTGATCATGACTCCGAAAGACGAGATCGATGCCGAGGATGTGGCCCTGTTTCTCGGCAAGGCCCCCCTGCTGCGGCCACCCTCTCCGCCTGTCGCCCTCTTCTACCGGCAACTCGACTACAAAGAGGCCCGGCGCCGCTTCGAGACCGAATATCTGCTGGCCAGGCTTGAGGAAAACGACGGCAACATTTCCAAAACCGCCGAACAGATCGGCATGGAGCGCAGCCATCTGCACAAAAAAGTGAAGGCCTTGGGCATTGCGGTCAAATAACCGCATCCGCAGGTCCGCCTTCCGAACCCCAACAGACATAAACCGTAAACCCTTTTTTCTTGATCGAGGTGTCCCATGGTTTTTCCCGAATACCGGCCACGCCGAATGCGCCGCACCGAATCCTTCCGCGCCATGATCCGCGAAACCCGGCTGACGCCGGAGCAGATGATCTATCCTCTCTTTGTCCTTCCCGGCAAAGGCCAGCGCCAGGAAGTTCCCTCCATGCCAGGTGTTTTCCGCCTGTCAATCGACCAATTGGCCAAGGAAGCCAAGGAGTGTCTGAGCCTGGGAGTCCGGTCGGTCATCTTGTTTGGTCTGCCGGAGAAGAAGGACGCGCTCGGTTCCGGCGCCTACGCCAAGAACGGCATTATCCAGCAGGCGATCCGCGAGCTGAGGAACAAGACGCCGGAGCTGACCGTGGTGACCGATGTCTGTCTGTGCGAATACACCGATCACGGCCACTGCGGTTGTCTGGCCGGCAACGAGGTCGACAACGACGCTACCCTCGAACTGCTGGCCCAGACCGCCTTGTCCCACGCCCAGGCCGGGGCCAACATGGTGGCCCCTTCGGACATGATGGACGGACGGGTGAGCGAGATCCGCACCACGCTCGACGAACATTCGTTTCATATGGTGCCGATCATGTCGTATGCGGTCAAATACGCCTCGGCCTTTTATGGGCCGTTCCGCGATGCCGCCGAGTGCACTCCTCAATTCGGCGACCGCAGCGGCTACCAGATGGATCCGGCTAACAGCCGGGAGGCCTTGCGCGAGGCCACGCTCGATGTCGAGGAGGGTGCTGACATCCTCATGGTCAAGCCGGCCCTGGCCTACCTTGACATCATCAGCCGGCTGCGCGACGAGTTCGACCTGCCGGTCGCCGCCTATCAGGTCAGCGGCGAGTATGCCATGATCAAGGCCGCTGCCGAAAAGGGCTGGATCGATGGCGAGCGGGTCATGGCCGAATCCCTGATCTCCATCCGCCGCGCCGGCGCCGACCTCATTCTCACCTATTTTGCCAAAGATATGGCCCGGCTGCTGGCGAAGGTGAAATAGATAAAGCCAGCGGAGGCTTTTGAGGGGCTTATCATCTCCTAGGCCGTATTGCGAGAGGGCATGGCGGACTCCGAAGAGGCCGTCATGCGGCGCGAGACAGGGGCGCAAGTCCCTCAGAAACGATAATAGCAGAACTGACACTTGACTAATAACCATAAAGCAGTGCCATTCCTTCGTAAATAACAACCAACGCAAGACACTTCTGGCGATTTTTACCGATCCGGTTAGCCCAGCAATTGCCTGGAGGGATATTGAGAGCCTGCTTACAGCTTGCGGCGGCGTCATAAAAGAAGGTAGAGGCTCCCGCGTCTGGTTTATGATGAGTAAAGACGTGGCTACTTTCCACCGCCCACATCCAAAGCCTGATACGGATAAGGGAGCGGTGAAATGTGTACGTCGCTTTTTTAAGGCGATAGGGATAACACCATGAGCATACCATCTATAAAGGCTATCAGGGTCGTTTTGAATACGATCCGGACGCCGATATTTTTCACGGCGATGTGCTGCACATTAGAGATGTCATTACTTTTCAGGGGCGCTCCATTGACGAGTTGAAAACGGCATTGGCTGATTCCATTGAAGATTATTTTGACCTGTGCAAAGAGGCTGAAAAATCGCCTCAAAAACCATTTTCCGGGCGTTTCAATGTGCGTATTGATCCTGAATTGCATCAAAAAGCAGCTCAAACCGCCGCGCTTGAGGGCATGAGCCTCAATAACTGGATTGCTCATGCTATAAAAAAGGGGCTGTTACTGAACAACACGCCAGATCTCCTACCGTAAAGCAGTATGGAAAAAAATCAGATACGCTTACTCTGGGACAGCATGAAAACGCAGCTCAACGAAATGCAACGGAGACAATATGCGGCCACTCTTGCGATGACCTATGGATATGGCAGTGCTGCAACAGTCGTTCATGAAATAACGGGCGTTTCCTTGAACACAATCACAGCTGGCAAGAAAGAATTGCGGCGAGGGACCGATCTGGAAACTGGAAGAGTGAGGAAGCCAGGCGGTGGACCGAAATGTATTGAGGAAAGATATCCCTGTATTCAAAAGATTGTGCAGGAAATAGTAGAGGGAAGCACCTATGGAAATCCCGGAAAAAAATAGCCCCGAGGATGTAGTCCACGGGGCTATTGATATGTGGCGTTGAGGGTGATTTTTGAGTCACCCAGGACTGATTTCATTCAGGCCGATTTCAAAACCAATAAACCGAACAAAATCAAGTGATTATTACTGGCGAGGCGGGATTCGAACCCGCGGCCTTTGGCTTCGGAGGCCAACATCATGAGCAAGGCAACAAGAAAGGATCAAGGGAAAGCGTAATCAAATCAATTTTGAGGGAAAGAGCTGCTGGATCGGGGTTGACGTGCACAAGGCCAGCTATGCGGTGGCGATCCTAGACGAAGAGGGGTAGCGACTTGAGTTCTCCACTGTCGCGGGAACCAAAAAGCTTGTGACACAACTCCTGGATTGCCGCGTCGCTACGCTCCTCGCAAAGAGGGAAACGGCGCGGGCGACCGGGTCGGTCGCCCGCTACACGCGACGGCCTGCGAAGTTTATACCTTCCACCCCGCGATGTTTTTGCAGGGGAAATGACATTACCGGGCAACCCGGTTGACGAAGCAGGTCATCAGATCCAAGGTCAATTCCGGAAAGTCGAGATGGGGAGAATGGGCGCAGTCATCCAGAAGCAGAGGGGTGGCGGAGCCGCCGGACCGGGTGACGATGGCCTCCACTTGGGCCGGCGTGCCGTATTGATCGTCCCGGCCCTGGAGGACCAGCAACGGTGCTTCAATGGAAGGCAACAGTTCTTCGATGGACCAGGAGCGAAACAGGGAACTGGTCCAGATTTCGGCCCAGGCCTGAAACAGGGCTTCGCTTTTTTCGCCGTGGTAGCGGGCAAGCCCTTTTCTGAGCTTGCCCTGTTTCCACGCCGCCAGCGCCTTACGCACTCCGTCGACCGTCACCTCCTCGACCATAACATGGGCCGCCACGGTGATGATCCCCAAAAGGTAGGCAGGCTTCTCAGCTCCAAAAATCAGGCTGATGCTGCCGCCGTCGGAATGTCCGATCAGCACGAAGCGCTGGCCGGGAATCAGGGCGGCGAGCACCTTGGGCAACTCATCCAGAGCATATTCATGGAGATAACGACTGGTACGGGGGGAAACGAGCGCGGAGGATTGGCCGTGGCCGAGCCGGTCGTAGATCAAGCCCGGACAGCGGGTCCGGCGGCATAATTCCTGGGGAAAGGCGCCCCACTGGGCCACAGTGCCCAAGCCTTCGTGCAGGAACACCAGCCAGGGGCGATCAGCGTCGCCGGCCAGCAACTCGTAATAAAGCCGATGCTGCTCACCCAAAACGAGATGGCTCATCGGGACCTCCCCGGGTCTTCATGATCATCCACTGCCGCCATACCCAGTTGCCGGCAACCGCCAGCACACCGCCTACGACATCGGCCCCCACATCGTCAAGACCGGCAAAACGACCGGGGATGAACGATTGATGGAACTCGTCGAACATCCCGTACAGCAGACAGAACAGTATCGTCGCCCCACCGGCCAGCACGGGTCGCCGCTGCCTCCATTGCGGCGTCAGGGCAAAAAGAAAAGAGGTTCCCAAGACCGCGTAGGCCAGGCAGTGGAGCAGTTTGTCGATATTGTCGATATCCGGGAGGGTGAAGCTGTCCCCCGACTGGTTTGACTGATAGAAAAGCACCCCCATGACCAGGAGCAAGGGAAGCAGGCGATAGCCGTTGTTCAGTCGTTTCATGCCAGGCTGTCAGGTCTCGGTTTTGGTGTCGTCCGACTCCACGTGCATCTGGGCGAGCATTTCCTTGGGATACCGCCGGTAGAGACGGCGGACGGCCGCACGGATCTGCTGGGCAGGCGCCTGGTCAAGCCTGGTTTCGATCTTGTCAGCATAGGAGGTGAGGAACAGTTGGCGGTCACGGATTGCAAAGGTGTGGCTGAAGTTGATCTCTATCGTCTCGGTATTCTCGTCGATGGGCACATCCAGCCGTTCACCACTCCGGGAAAGCTGAACTGCGTCGGATTCTGTGGCCTCGAGCAGCCAGGCGTCGCCCTCGTGGTCACTATAAAACAGGAAGACCCCGAGTTCGTTGAAGACCGCCTTTTTTTCGCTGGCCTGGCCCTGGATTTTTTCGATGGCCGCCATCAGCGAAACCCTCATCTGGTCCATCGGATCCGTCGGATTGTCGTTTGTCCCCGCCTGCTGGACAGGCAAACAGCAATGCTTGTATTTTTTGCCCGAACCGCAGGGGCAGGGTTGATTTCTCCCTATTTTTCCCATTCCCACCGTTTCTCTCCAATTTTTGGTATGGTGTCGAACCGCTGTTACCTTCGCAACCCCATTCTTACCATAACTGGATGAAAGAATTCAACAATAAGCGAACAACCACTCTGACGGAAGCCTGTTTTCCCCGTTAAACGGCCTTACATGAACTGCACGCCGACAGAGTTGTAGCGCGACCAAATGGCTTTGAACTCCTCTTGATTTTCCATCAGGATATCCACGAGCTTGGGGTCGAAATGGCGCCCCCGCTCCTCCCGGAAATAGGCGAACACCTCCTCCCAGGTCCAGGCTTCGTGATAGACGCGCTCGTTGGACAAGGCGTCGAACACATCGGCTACACCGATGATGCGGCCGTAGATATGGATATCTTCTCCCTTCAGCCCCTGGGGATAGCCTTGCCCGTCCCACCGTTCATGATGCTGGAGGATAATGTTGGCCGCTGCCTTGATGATCGGGCTGGGCGAATTGATCAACAGGTCATGGCCGCGATAGACATGTGTTTTGATGATCTTGTATTCCTCCGGCGTCAGGGGGCCGGGCTTGTTGAGAATGGAATCCGGGATGCCGATCTTGCCCAGGTCGTGCGGGGTGGAAGCCAGCTTGAGCATCTCGGCCTCCTCTTCGCTCAAACCGCACTTAAGGGCCAGCAGGCGGGCGTACTCGGCCACTCTCCGGACATGGCTGCCGGTCTCGGCGGAACGGCATTCCATGGTTTCAGCAATGTGGAATATGATCTCCTTCTGGGTGTCTTCAATCCCCTTGTGCAGAAAAAGGTTGTCGTAAGCCAGGGAGACATTGGTGAAAAACAACTCCAGCAAATCCCGGTCGTTTTCATCCAGCTCCTTGCCGATCTCGAAATAGAGAAAATTCTCCGAACCGGTCTGGCGATTGAAGTACCAGGCGCATTTTCCCCCTTCGCAGAAAAAACCGTGCGGGCGGGATTGCGCCTGATCCAGGGCGGTTTGCATCAGCTTCGTTTCCACCTCGGCAAACGACCGCCCGACATATTGCTCATAGGCGCCGGTGCCTGCCAGCACCAGTCGCTGACCCTCGATCTTCGATACGGCCAGCCCCGAAGCAAAGCTACAGATAGCGTCATCTTGGAGTTGCAGGATCGAGGTCAATTGCTGGAACACGCCGTAGCCAAGCTTGTGCAGGGATTGGTGTTCGAAAATATTGAAGGAGGCGTTGATGATTTTTTTCAGGCCCCTGCGGTTGTTTTCGAGAGTAGAGATGAAATGGTAGCTGCGCAGCGCCGAAATCACCGTAACCAGCATCTTGTCCAAGGTGAGTTCGGTTTTTTCCTTGTAGTCGTTGATATCGTACTCCACGATCACCTTGGCTGCGGGCGCCTTGCCCGGCTGGCCGGTGCGCAGCACGATCCGCACCGTGTGGTTGTTCAACTCCTCCCGGATGAAGCGCACCAACTGCAGGCCGCTGTCCTCGGTTTCCATGACCACATCGAGCAGGATCACCGCCATGTCCTGGTGCTCGCGCAGGATCTCCCGCGCCTCCCGGCTATTGTAGGCGTGGAAGAAGGTAAAACCGCGGCCCAGGAAATCAATTCCCTTGATCATGTAGATGGTGACGCTGTGTACGTCAGCCTCGTCGTCGACGATCAGGATCTTCCACTGATTATCGTGGATCGTCACCGGGGGGTCCGGACTGCGGGTCGGCTCGGAGGGTTCGTCCTTGAACAGGATCTCGTCAAAATCAGACATAGTTCCTTCGCATCACACCGGCATGTTCATGACGAACACAGTCCCCTGCCCCGGCGCGCTCTCGCAGGTGATGTTGCCGCCCAGAGTCCGGGTGACGATGTTGAAGACAATATGCATCCCGAGGCCGGTCGATCCCTGACCACGGGCAGTGGTAAAAAAGGGTTCGAAGATGTGGTCGCGGATCTCAGCGGCCATGCCCTTGCCATTGTCGGCGTAGCGCAATTCCAGGCTCTCGTCCGTGCGGTGCACCTCGATGTGGATGGCGCCGCTCTGCTCCAGGCCAAACCCGTGGGTCAGGGTGTTGATGATCAGATTAGTCAAAATTTGCGAAAAGGCGCCGGGATAACTTTCAACGACCAAATTTTCGTCGCAGACGACTTCAATGCTGGGATTGACGATTTTAAGTTTTGGCCGCAGACTCAGCAAGATCTCTTCAATGTATTTTTTCACGCCAAAGGTCCGCCGATGCTCCGAGACCTGATCGGCAGACACCATCTTGAAGCTGCGGATCAGGTTGGAAGCACGATCCAAGTTCATCAGGATCATATTGGCGCCTTCGCGGGAATCTTCAAGGAATTGCGTCAAATCCGACCGCTTCATCTCCCCTTGGTCAAAAAGTTCGGCCAGGGTCCGGTTTTTCTCAGCCAGGGTCGAGCTGGCCGACAGGGCCACCCCGACCGGGGTGTTGATTTCATGGGCAACGCCCGCCACCAACTCGCCCAGGGCTGCCAGCTTTTCGGCAAGAACCAGTTGTTTCTGCATCCGCTGCAAGTCGTCGAGCGTCTGCAGGAGGTCACGGTTGGCGCCGGCCAACTCCTCGGTCCGTTTCGCCACCCGCTCTTCCAACTCCTCGTTCAGAGAACGCAACTGTTCTTCGGCCAGAACACGTTCGCGCTCCTTTCGTTCCAACTCCTCGGCCATGCTGTCAAAGGCGGAGGCCAACTGCCCCAACTCTCCGGAACCGGCCTCGTCGCCGATGCGGCTGCTCAAGTCGCCCGCCTTGACCCTGCCAGTGGCTTCGATCAGAAGGTTTAGCCGCCGCATCATGGTCACTTCACCGACAGACCACGCGGTCATCAGGGCGAGGATCGTGGCCAGCGCCAGCAGACCGACATTACGGTAGATCACGGACCGGGCCTCGCCCAAGGCCTGCTCCACTGGAATCCCGACACGGATCATCAGATAGGGAAAGGAGGCCCCCTGGAAATGGAGCCGCTTGAAACTGTAGAGGCGCTTGACTCCGTCCACGCCGATTTCGAGAAAGGTTCCTTCCACCTCATGGCCGGACATGCGCTCCACCATCTGCGGCAAGTCACGGACCCAGGTGTATTTTTCGGTTTCCGGAAACCGGGTCAGCCGCATGCCCTTGGCATCGGTCAGGGTAAAAACCGACGCCTTCGGCAGGTGGGTATCGTAAAAAATGCGGCCGAAATAGCTCAGGTCGAAATCGGCCACCAACACCCCGGCTATCCGGTCATCAGAACCGATGACCGGCTGGGCGAAATGGACCACGACCCGGTGTTTGGTTGGTAGGAAGGTGTAGTTGCCCACCGTAAATGAGCCGCTATCCATGGCGGTCCGGAAAAAAGGAGAGTCGCTGATGTTGCCGTCAACAGCCTCCGGAGCGGCAACCAGCACCCGGCCATTGGCATCGGCCAGGGAAAAGGAGAGGTAGGCGGTATTGTTGGCGAGAATTTCGGGCAGCAGCGCCCGGCAGGCGGCGATATCGAGGTTGCGCACCTCGGAAGATTTGGCCAGGGCCATCAGCAGCAGCCGGGCGTTGTCGACCACCCGTTCGTGGTGGGCCGCCATGGCCTGCACCTGGCGCAGGGCATAATCCTCCGCCTCCTGGACCACCTGGCGACGCAACTCCCATCCGGTATAAAGCAGGATGGCCAATGCCGGCAACACCGCCAACAACACCAGCACGATCAGCGTCTTCCGAATGGAGCCAAAAAGAAAAGCTGGCATTGATCTCCCCACCTAAGAATCAAGACTCGCATAAAAAAATTATGCGCAAATCATTGTATTACTATACCATGTTTTCCAACAAACCACACAGTTAAGCGGCTTTTTCTGTCACACCCGTGAAGCCGCGGCAGG
>Ga0123354_10019039_pt1 | contig 10784 bp, 4 predicted proteins | sample TergutLab28metaG_2_FD_97872 | JGI IMG/M metagenome (GOLD analysis project Ga0123354, IMG submission 97872) | Labiotermes labralis P4 segment gut microbial communities from Petit-Saut dam, French Guiana - Lab288 P4 | ecosystem: Host-associated > Arthropoda: Insects > Digestive system > Gut ... | reverse complement strand
GTTATTATGTCCAATTCTCCATATAATTGCCCCACTTCTTCATTTGTTCTGCTCCTCCAGTATCCTGCTACACATATTGGACCAAATATTTTTCTCAGCACCTTCCTTTCCCAAATACGCAAAATTTTCTCATCATTTGCCGTTAAACACCATGCTTCTGAGCCACACAGCACCACTGGTCTTATTGTTGTTTTTGTTGTCCTGGATATGGCTTTTGATCTCAACAGGGACAATACTGAGTAATAACTCCTATTTCCTGCCATTATTTCGTTGTTCTAAATATTCAAATTATTGTCTCCAGCTTCATTGACAATATGCAGTCTTGTACATGATTAGCAAAATTTCCGAAGATATAGTCTCCGCCATCTTCAGAATACCCTACAGATGAGGAAGGAATTTCCCTCGATATTTAAGCGAAAACCACTACGTCAACCACACTTCTCGAAGCCACATTCGTCCTCAGCAGGTAGACGAAACAATTAAAGCCTTCGGAGCCTTGTGGTGCACCAAACACCAGATATTCTCTTATTATCACGCGTACGGAGTGCTGGAATTGGTGTAGTGCTGCGAGTTATGTCCCTTTGGCACGTATCTGTTTGTGGCAATGCATTATGCATTTGGCAGTGTAACGTTGCGTCAGGAACAAATCTTGGATCGAAATGCTGCCGCACGACACTCATATCCCACTGAATATTCTGATCCGTTGTTGCCAAAGCTGAACATGTTCCCCCCGGGTTGCCCCCCCCCCATGGAAACTCTGCTCTGTTTAATAAGGCAGTAACAAACAAGAACGCCGTCTTCCTCGTATCATTTCCCAGCATTTGATCTGCAGCTGTCATGGCGTCTAAATTCAGCTGACATCCCAAGTAAAATTTATTGAAATTTCGACATTTGTATTCAATTGTCAGTGAAGAAAGACAGAGAAATATTGTTAGCTTATTTAAAGTATAGCATTGAACTGTATACACCACCTAATATAAATTTAAATTTGAAATACTATATTTTGGGGGAAGGGATTATAGGCCTATATGAGTTTTACTTATGATTCTCAGAATACACGGAAATTGTATGCCTGAAAGAAATCAAATGGCTGGTATTAGTAATCGACTTGTAGTGTTTTCTGGGAGGTGAAAAGTTAACTTTTAAACATTAAAATAATAATTACTTGCTTCATAGACTTAAGAAATTAGCAAACAAACAGACCACGACCAGCCAAACAACGAACAAACCGACCGATAAGTTATCTTCTAGTGTACGAACATACGTGGCCGAACAAAGATGAGGATAAAGTCAGGTAATAATAGTTTACATGTTCCTAGTTCTCATCGTACTTAGTCAGGGTGATCAAATCAAAGAGGATGAGATGAGTAGGATATATAGCACCGAAAGAGAAGAAAAGGCTGTGTAGACCTAAGCGTAGATGGCAGGACAACATTAAAATGGATATCAAACAAGCAGGCTGGGCGGTCGTGAAAAGGATTAATCTGGCTCAGAATAGAGTAAGGGGTGGGAAAACGTTAATGAATGTGAGGATACCATAAAATGTCGTGAATTTTCTGGCCAGCTGAGAAACTATTAGCTTTTGAAAAAAAAAAGAATTCAGGTCGATAGTGTTAGTTAGTAAGTTAAAGAATATTAATCTAAAGTGAACTGTTTCCATCCCGTTGTGTATATATATCAAATTTTATTAATTCCAAACGTCTTTACACAACAATATTATAGGTTAACTCAACTAAACTCCTGACCTAATATTGTTGTGTAAAGACGGTTGGAATTAATAAAATTTAAAGAATATTGCCAGAATATTTATTTTGACTCAGTGTGTCTATTTGCCCAGAATCGATGCCTTTACAAACAAGCGATGATATTTTTTATTTTCAAAAAACCAGGAGTGAAAAATGACTCTAGTAATTTTATATTATATGCTTTATTCTCACTGATTTAGAATATTATAGAATATCAATTCTTAGGATATTTGACTTCACAAATTTCAGAAATTCTTGGTCCCGTTTACGTCATCTAAAAATAAGAAAGTTACAATACGCGAAAGTACAGTTTTGATTTTTGTAATGCATGGGTCCGAAAATTAGTCCCTCACATAACGAGGAGCACAAAGATTTACGGACGTTAAAAAGGGGTTGCCGGGAAGCATATTTGCAACAAACAAAATAAAAAGCGAAAGGAGAATTAAAAAAAACTGCATAATGGGAAGATTCATAATTCATTCCCTGTAGATTATAGTACTGTTTTCCTCAAATCGAAGAGAATGAAATGTACGTGGGATGGGGGATAGAGATGAGAAAGGCTTACAAAATTTTGGTCAGAAAACTTCAAGGAATGAGACTAGGTGGAGACCTTGGGCTTGGAATGGAGGATACTATCATAAATAGGGAGGGAGGCAGCGCAGTGCATATTATATGTAAACCTTATAGCAAGAAAGTTGTCAAAACCTGATGAGGGCCGCTACAGGCCGAAACATGTAGTTTTCTGATGTTATGCTGAGAGTGCATCCCAGTATATTTATCTCAGTAACGAACCAACTTGATGCACAAAATTTTGGTTCCACAATAAGTTTATTTCATGCCTCTATATGTTTCGAGCACATGTGCTCATCATCAGGAGTTCAAAATTGTATTACACAGCCTCTGGTATCATTACACCTATAGGTGTGATGATACCAGAGGCTGTATAATACAATTTTGACCTCCTGATGGTTAGCACATGTGCTCGAAACATATAGAGGCATGAAATAAACTTATTTTGAAACAAAAATTTTGTGCACAAAGTTGGTTAATTACTGAGATAATTGTAGTTTTCTATCACTAATAAACACCATCATTTAGCCATATATTCATAGTTGTGTTTTTGACTGAATTTACCTCACCTTATGCAATGCATTTGTCTGACTTGGGGTAGTGGCTAGTGACGAATGTTTGTGAATGTGGCAATGATGGCAGACGGCTGAATTTTTGAGTGGTCAAAGTGTTATCAGCTCCTCAAGAAGGCAAGCAATACATTATATTGATTTCATTTATGAGTCATGGAAATTAAAATCCGGTAATGACACCTATGCTTGTGAGTTCACAATCTAATTGTGTCCCATTATTTTTAAATTGTCTTAAATCTATTTTCACAGTCGCAGTAAAACAATACACGGTAGCTTCCAAATGTTCCCGGAATCACTTCCTTTCTGCGATATACAAAATAGTGCAATAATTTAACCTACATTTCCTTCAAAATATTCCCGTTTGCAACATTACACTTCTTCCAGCGTCCGCAAAGTTGTTGGAAACCTTCCTGAAATCTATTTTGTGAAAGCCTTTTTCAGCTCTTCCGTCGCATTCTTAATTACGCCAGTAGCATCACAAAAGGGCCGTTCCTTCAATGCTGATTTCAAATGAGGGAACAGGTAAAAATCAGCTGAAGCCAGGTCTGGAGAGTATGGGGGATGCTCCAGTGCTGTCACACTGTTCTTTGCCAAAGAATCCTTAACCAAAATCGATCGGAGTGCTGGAGCATTGTCGTGAAGGAGAAACCAACTGTTGGTTCTCAGTTTTGGGAACGTTTCCTTCTGACCGATTCCCTAAGGCGACGAAGAATGTCCAAGTACATTTCTTTATGCACAGTAGCAATTCCAGTAAATTATATGAGCGAATTCTGGGAAGTTTTATAAGCTAATAAGTACAACCTTAATTTCAGTAACAAAATGAATAAAAGTTATAGCTTAATGCAGATTTCACTTATTTGAGTATGAACTTATTTAAATGATATCAATATTTTTAGGTGCTGACAAAGATACATTTATGTAATCTGTATACGTAATAAACTGTATACAGATAAATTCTGTCATGAAGACAGAGGCAGAATGTGACTCTGAAACTTCGACAACGACGCGCATGTCTCTGCGGTGTTAGTAACAGAAGACGGTGTGACATGCAAACTGTATTACTCTGAATTATTGCAGTAAACAAAACGTTTTTCTTAACCATCATAGTCTATAATTTTATACATGTTTTTTATATTATTCAGTGGGCCTCAAGTACGGCTCCAGGTTTAACAATAAAAATCTTAATTTTATCCCCACCATATATGTATATATATATATATATGTTTTTCGAATAATTATTATAACAAAGAGCGATGATCTCATATAACCTTCACTGACTAGTACTTACCACGAGACCATGCCATGTGTCACGTGGTCAGTTGCCGGGTTATTAACGCGGAAAAACAATTTAGATTCCAGGTAAGTCCATACGGGATTTATGGTGGACAAAGTGGCAATGGGGCAGGATTTTTTCGAATTGCTCCGTCTTATCCCGTCAGTATAATTTAACCGACATATTTCATATATCACTGACACTCTGAGTTTTTAAAAAGAATTCGGCCCTCTTAAAATACAAAATATTTCTTTTTAGGTGCGTTCGCAAAATTGCGAAAAGCGACTAGTAGCCTCATCACATCTGTCTGTCTGTCAGCATTGAACGACTCGGCTCACATTGGAAGGATTTTAATGAAATTTGATATTTGAGTATTTTTCGAAAATCTATCGAGAAACCCCAATTTTCACTAAAATCCGACAAGAATAACGGGTACTTTACGTGAAGACCTATGTACGTTAATGGCAATATCTCGCTCAATTCTGCTTAGAACGAGAAATGTTTCAGACAAAATTGTAGTGAAAATCAAAGCACACATTTTATGTTCAATAACTTTTTTCTTTTTGAAAATCGTGTCCTCTATGAGATAATGTGGAAAAACGTCGTATAGTTGTACAGTTCACAGGTGAGAATGTAACACAGGGCATGCGCTATGCGTGCTGGATAGTTAAGGCTACAGACACCCTCAGAATATGTGATAATTATTGCTTTTTAATTGCAAAATTCGTTACGCGAATGTGCCTCAATATTACGTTTACACGTACACTCCCTCTCTTTACCTATCTTTATCTTGCTTATGGAACAATATCGTGTTCTCTGTGAGGTACGAATTGAATATTTGTATATAGTGTTGATTAACTTTATTTCAAAGGGTTAAACCAAAGCAGTAGGTAAGGGCAGAAGAATGATTAACTTTCATGTATCTCAGAACAAGTCGCTGGCTCTCCAATGTTCGCGATGACATTATATCGAAGACTGTAAGGTAAATGATAAAGCTATAGTGACAGCCTACAGTGAGCTTGTATTCGTGTACTTTCTCTTGCACAAATTATTGTCAGCATACACCGCGTGTCACCATTGAGACTTTTGTTTTACAATGAGTTGCACTCCGAACAAGAAGCTAGTCACACTAATGACAATAGCTTTCATTTAACTCGGCTGGATGACGCCGAACTGACAGATGGGAACCAAAATGGGGACATATCGGTAATTAATTTTATGCGAGAAGTTTGAAATTTCACACCAGTTCTCTCCCACTAAGTCATTATTAACAGAGAAATTTCATCTGTCAACTGTGATCCACAGAGAGATTTCTGGGGCTTCTAGCAGAACAACCCGAACTCATATTACTCCATAATACCTACTGATGGAGAAGATCAGTTGGACCGATCATGTGAAATATAAAGAAGTGTTACATAGAGTCAAGGAGAAAAGAAACATCCTACACAAAACAAAAAGAAGGACGGCTAATTTAATTGGTCACTTCCTGCCTAGGAACTGCCTCCTGAAACACGTTTGTTTAAGGAAAGACAGAAGGAAGGTTATAAGTGACAGGAAGACGAGGAAAAGGAAATAAACAGCTACTGGATGACTATACGTAGACTAGAAGATTGGAAATTGAACGAGGAAGCACTAAATCGTACGCTGTAGAGAACTCGAATTACAAGTGTCTATGGACCTGCTACTGGATGACCTTGAGGAAACGAGAGGGAATTTTAAATTGAACGAGGAAGCACTAGATCGCACTCAACAGAGAACTCGCTTTAGAAATGGCTATGGATCTCCCACTGGATGACCTTGAGGAAACGACAAGATATTTTAAATTGAACGAGGAAGCACTAGATCGCACTCAACAGAGAACTCGCTTTAGAAGTGGCTATGGACTTGCTACTGGATGACCTTGAAGAAACGAGAAGATGCTTTAAATTTAAAGATGAAGCACTAGATCGCACTCGGTGGTGAACTCGCTACGAAAGAGGCTATGTATCCGTCGTAAGGCAGACTACGTAATTACAGAATACCTATAATGCATTATTACACAATTTCCGTGACTAATAATTTGAAGGTTTAGAGCTTCCGTTTATTTAAGCATTGTCGATATTGGTAAGAAGGTGTTGATAAGGTTCATAAGTCTGTATACCGGGAAAAAGTAGGCATAACCTTACATATAATTAGTTGTGTAATTATCTACATCTTATATCATGCACAATGCTTTGTTTCTGAAGGCTGAAAATTGAAACCATCAAATAAAAGCCATTTGTGTTATTTGTGCATTATTTGCGACGTCTCTCTTTTCAGGCGAGCTCGCGTACCCTCGAAAATCTCCAGTTACATTCGTCATGTCCGTCCATCCGTCCGTCTGTCCATATGTGTCAGCTCTGTTCCCACTGTACGGATTTTCGTGATTTTATTTTCGGCACGTCCATTAAAATCTGTCGGAAAACCCGAAATTTGGTTCCAATTGGACAAAAAATCTGGAAATTCACACGACGACCTCAGTACGTTTTAGTGACGCCGGAGACGTAAACTCGCCGTAAAGGCGCTATCTTAGAATGAAATGATACCAAGCTCTTAGGATAGCGGAGGAGGATTAAACATTACGCAGAAGCGAGGAGGCATAAACATTATGAGAACGTGAAGCAGCACTGTCGAATTTCCTATCTTGTTTTACCGAAACATGTTTAGAAGTTTATGTTCTTTACGGTTGGTCGCAGACTTAAATAGATTTTGAACACAGGTACTAATTTTAAAAACAATTATTAAGCTTGTCAGCTCTGCGATAAAGGTGTTTCCGTTCACATTTGTATCAAGTTTGCATTAGTCTTGCTTAAATGATGCTGACGTTATTTTTAGCTTAAGATCTTCTTGTCTAACGAGTAATTTAAGAGGGAACACGAGAAAGAGGATAAACAAGCAAATAAGATTAAGCCGTACAATAGCACTCTGCACAAATAATTGGTCATATAATGAAGTAACCAATACAATTACTAACTGCTTAAAACCTGATCAGCTAGAGAGGTAACCAACAAAATAAAAATAGCTAAGTAACGAATCGTTGATCCCAGTGGTCGCGAGGTCTAAGGCGTCAGTCTGCGGCCGCTCGCCTGTTGGGAATGAGGGTTCGAATCCCGCCGAGAGCATGGATGTCTGTCTGTTATGAGTGTAGTGTGTTTTCAGTTTGAGGTCTTAGTGACAGCCTGATTACTCGTCCAGAGGAATCCTACGGACTGTGGTGCGTCGATATGTGAGATCTAGAAACCTCAAGAATGAGGTCGTGGCCCGCTTTGGGCTGCAGCGCCACAGGGTGAAGAAGAAGAAGAAGAAACGACTGGGAAAGTAACCAATAAAATACATAGCTACCGAAATAACTAATCATGTAAACAAGTAACCAATAAAACAACCAACAGCTTATGAACCAAATAATTAGGAGACAGAGTAGTCAACTAAATACTCGTATTTACCAATTAAGAAAGAAAGTAAATAAATTGTTAACTACGGAACTGATTAACTAACAAACTAATTATGTAACTAGGAAACGAAGTAAATTATCTTTTAACGTGAGAAATATATGATCAATAAATTTCTTGCTTTTGTGGAGTCATATTCATTGCCATCTTCACAAACACTTGTCAATGGGCCCCATTCACAGTAATTTTAATTCAGTTCAATATTCTAAGTAGCACAGCGGGATAGACCTAACAACAGTTTTAACATGATCACCGAATTACGCGTAGACGTCCCGTTTCTTTTTCCTTGGGGAGATTTTCGAACACTCAGCCGACGACAGAAATATGGCGTCTGTTCATTTACGTAGCTGTTTCACACTAACATATCCACACACGTCGAGTCAGGCAGCAGCTCTTTGTCCTGAAGTGCTACAGTTGTCTCAAGAGTCGATCTCCACGGTTACAATATAAGGCAGAGTCTCCACTGTTACAATATAAGGCAGAGTCTCCACGGTTCCAATATAAGGCAGTGTCCCCACGGTTACAATACAAGGCTCGGGATAACGGGAGATCTTATGACGGAAACGAAGCGATTTGCAACTGACGTCACTGTTGTCCTCAGCACCTCTTGTCGCGCCACATCTGTCTCGCGGCAGGCTCAATCCATCGCAACACGCCACACACACTCATTGTTTCGCCGAGATTTATTGTGCCCCGAGCAACATGACGTGTCCTGACAGTTGCCCTATACACCCCCCTAACCCCTCCTTTGTTATTCTGTGTGTCTCAGCCGCACTGCTGCACACTGTTTAACCCCACGTGACTCACCCCTTATTTCTGTCTCAATTTAGTGGAAAACTTGATGATTTTAACAGGAAGGAAATGTGGTATAGAGCAATGAATATGTTATAGAGAGGTGGCTACGTTACAGGTCAGTGAATATTGTATATATCGTGACTGGAGGTGACACAGGGCGGTGGATGTGGTATAGGCAGTTACAAAATGTGGTCCCGGGCGAAAAATACGGTATAGAAGAATGACTATGGCATATCGCAATAGGCAGTGACTGGAGGTGACATAGGGCTATGAACGTGGAATTAGCACGAACAAACTGGGAATTAGATGTATTAATTTGTATAGAGCTCCAACTTATTAACTCCCCGGAGCACAGTCCTTCTTGAGAAGCTAACCGGTTTTCAGCCAGTCAAGAAATTCCCCGCATTTTATGGAACCCGAAGGCTCATTACCGCATTCACGAGTGCCCGCCACCTGTCCCTATACCATAGCCAGATCAATCCAGTTCATACCCCCAAATCCCACTTACTGAAGATCCATCTGAATATTATCTTCCCATCTATGCCTGGGTCTCGCAAGTGGCGTCTTTCCCTCAGGTTTCCTCACCGAAACCCTATATACATAATCCTCTCCCCGATACGTACCACATGCCCCGCCCATCTCCTTCTTGATTTGATCACCTGAATAATATTTTGTGAGCACAGATCATTAAGCTCCACATTATGGAGTTTTCTCGGCTCCCCTGCATCTCGTCCCTCTTAGGCCCAAAAATTGTCCTCAACACCCTATTCTCAAACACCCTCAACCTACCTTCCTCCCTCAAAGTGAGCGACCAAGTTTCACACCCATACAAAACAGCAGGCAACAATTATAGTTCTGTATATCTTAATCACTATATTTTTGGATAGAAAACTGGAAGACAAAAGATCCTGCACCTAATGATAGCCAACATTCCCTGACTTCAATCTATCTTTAATTTATTCCTGAATAGGACATTCATTCTTTAAGTTTGTTCCCAAATATGTGAAACTGTTCCACCTCTTCAAAGGATTTATCATCAGTAATTTTATATTTGTAAAAAGACACAGGGGACTGCGGTTGCACAGTGGTTAAGGTGCTGTGCTACAAATCGGAAGATCGCTGGTTCGATCCCAGCTGGTGTCATTGGAATTTTTCATTGACATAAAATCCTTCTGGGATCCACTCAGCCTGTAGCATTTCCTGGGGGTAAAGACAGCAGGGGCGTAAGGCTGACAACCCTACCACCATCCTGCGCCGTTGTCATGAAATCTGGGAACCTTAACTTCCTGGAACTCTCTGGGCCTGTCCAGGCCTGAAACGGGACTGCTTTTTATAAAGACATAGCGGAATTTATTAACCAAATATAAAAATTGTTGCATCGGGCAAACAAAAAGCTGTTTTTGCAACCAGCAGTTTTTCACAATTACGTACATTTCAACGATATATCAGTAATTAACCTTTTGGCGCCGGAATTATTTTTTAAATTTTAGCACACCTGTATATGAAATGTAATAATACAGGAACCAAATACGTTAGAATTATGATACAAACTGCATTTTGAATAGAAAAAACGGAGAATATATACCATGTTTAAAATATTCAGCACCTATATTTGTTGAATAAATATATAAAATAAAACTTTAGAGGTTAGCGGTGCGGTACGACCACTATAGTTGACATTAGGCGTCAAAAGGTTAATTAAAATTTCCTATTACAGAGACATCGTACGTAACCCATCTGGCCGTCAACTTCTCCAGGCGGAGAACCACTTGCGTAGGGCGTAAAACCGTACGTATTTGTAAGGAGGTCCAAATATATATGGGAACCTGCTTATCGAAATACTAGACGTCATATAACAGACGGCTGTATTATAAACCTTTCCAAGCTATACTCATATATATATATATATATATATATATATATACATATATATATATACACAGTGTGATTCTGTCGCTAGAGGCCCCAAACTATTTCTATAAAAAATTATGTTATTGAGATAATGACTTAAAAACTTATATACACATACCGGGAACGATGCAAAACAGAACCTGCTGAAACTGGTCTCCTTTCACATCCCAGCACACTTTAATGTGTTTTTCCAAATTCTGGAATACTTTTCCCAAAGTGTCGAAGTTGACGGCTTGAATCTCTTGGCGAATAGCGTCTTTGAGTTGTTCGATTGTGCGGGGTGTATTTTTGTACACTTTGCCCTTCAATAGGCCCCAAAGAAAGAAGCTGGCAGGCGTTAGATCGGCTTCCCCTTGTCTCTAACTTTTTAACCAATTTCTGGATGCAACACTTCGATGGTGCACGTCTTTCACCAAATTCCGTTCGAAATGCCGTCTGGCATGCTTTAAAT
>Ga0123354_10019036_pt1 | contig 10785 bp, 4 predicted proteins | sample TergutLab28metaG_2_FD_97872 | JGI IMG/M metagenome (GOLD analysis project Ga0123354, IMG submission 97872) | Labiotermes labralis P4 segment gut microbial communities from Petit-Saut dam, French Guiana - Lab288 P4 | ecosystem: Host-associated > Arthropoda: Insects > Digestive system > Gut ... | reverse complement strand
GCGAAAGATTACGTAAGAAAAAGGACCTAGACATTGTCTATCCAATTCTAACCTATCCAACTCTTAACATCAGGCGTCATAGTGATTTGAACATGCTATGCAAATATTGCAACTCAGTGTAATAATTCCCTTTTTTACCGCTTACCGCATATAATATAATCAATTTCTAAGCTACGTAGTATTTATGTCAGGAACTGTGAACATGTGTAGGTCTGTGTTAAGTTTAGGATCATAGGCTTTTCCTAAGAAGCTGTTGAGAATACAGTTTTGGTTTACAGCATAAATGACCCAACTTATACGGACCTTTGGAAAATTTTGAACTATTATGTCCCTTTGATCGTTAAATATTCTTACCTCTGTTGTACACAAGTATTATTAGTCCAACATATACATAAATTCCGAATAGTGTGCATACAGTGTGTGTTTTAATGACCGATACATTGCTGAGAAGATAACAGTTTGTGATATTGTTTTCAGGTATAGCCCACACCATCTTGCAAGCAGATGTTCATAAGACTGTTGAAAATATGGAAGGGATATAGGCATCGCTTTGTTCCCTGGATTGTTGTGAACCTACAGAACAGGTAATAGTCATGGTAGAGTATGGCATTCCTTATGAACTCAAATTTACATAAACATTGCTCTTGCCCGTTGCACATTTGCAATGTACATGACCCCTTCTCCAAGGCATTTGTGGTGTACTAAGTACTAAATAATTAACTCACTCCATTGATAAGTTCTTGAGAAGCTAATGATTGGTCAGCTAATTAAGAAATTCCCCAGATTTTATGGAACTTCAAGCTTCATTGCTGTTTCCACAGGAACCTGTTACTAGTCCTATTTTGGGGTCAGATGATCCAGATCACATCATCCTCCTTCTGCAAGTTACATTTTCAGCATTACTCTCCTGTCCTTGTCAGCATCTTACATGTGTTCTCTTTCCATCAAGTTTTCTGACTGAAACTTTGTATGTGTTACAAAGTTCAGGAACAACTTTGCCTTTAATCTTTGCATAATTCCAGCTAATGAATCTCAAGATTATGACTGAGTGGGCAGCACCCCCTGCATTGCATTCTGGACATTTGAGGCTGCAAACAGAGGTCAGTTATCCTGACTGAGAATTTGTCATTACTTCTTACAGTTCCTGTTACAGCAAATGTCTGTCTAGTACCTCGAATTAGGTCACAACAACTTCCTTTGACATTGCAGTTCTGTTCTTCTTATATCTTTGTATGAAATGTCCCTGTTGGTGTATCAGTCACAAGTATATATTCACTGTCCCACACAAAACTTTGCTTTACAGTCATATATTACTTGGCAACTAGTTTTGGCACTGAATGTGGGACATCATCAGGCATCAAGAACACAAAAATGTGTACAAAAACTCTATGTCAACCATATGGCCTCAGTAGAGTAACTATAAATAAATAAATAAATAAATCACCAACTCATTATAATATTGGAATGTGAAGGAGCTATGTAATAAATCTGCTTCATATACTTTTTCCAGTTTCAGATTTTTTACCAGTTACAGTTTTATATACATGTTGTGGGTCACTTAAATAAGACGTAGCATAGTGAGTTGGTTGCTGACAGTTCAATGTATTCTAAGAAGATTATGATCTTGTGGGTTGTGATCCTGTGTTTTCTGGTGAATAGGTATTGCAAGAAAAGTAGATTATATATGATTTATATATAGTTGTCTTTAGTCTTTTTCATATTCGAGGTAATGGTACTGTATGATAATTTAAATGTTCAGGAGGAACCTGTTTCCTTCATTGTTAGGGTCCCCAAACTACATAGCATCACATGCCAGAAGACCATGACAGTGGCATTATGTCAGTGTTTGCCATTATTCTTATGTGTCTTCTTTTGTACTTGATAAATTCAGCCATACCAAGCAATCTAATTTTAGAAATAGATTCTTGTACATTTATTGATTTGTAGACATGTCAGTGTATTTCTGTGATTTTTAGATCAAAGAGGGTTGTTGAGGCAGGTCAAGAAGACAAGATTGTAGATGATTATGATCTGATATCTACATTGTTACACCTCCTGCCCCATCTACTGCCAGCAGTCAATACTAGTATGTCTCCAGCCAAAGTTGCTGAGAGGAACAGGAAGGTAAATTAAACAATAAAGTGGGCATATGGCATCATTGTGTTTTGATTAAAGAAACACAATATTTCCCTGTTATTTTGTATCTGATTTCATACTGAAGTATACAAACGCAGTTGGGCCCCTTATTTGGAAGTTGAATTCACCTACTAGTTTTCTGTTCTCACATGATGGCAGTCAGGACAGACAAAATCATGTGTTTTTACAGTATAACCAAGGTGGGGCAATGGACAGTTTTCAGTATGTTGTCAATTTAGTAATACACCATGATCTCACATCTTTAGATGCAGCTTATAAAGGTGAATGGTCACATCTGCTATTCCCAACAGGTAGTGACACGGCTATGGACAGGATAACCAAAGAATTTTGATGTTCAGATCTGGCCAGGGGCAGAGATTTTTCTTACTCCAGTACACCCTCACTGGCTGTAAGGTACATCTGGTCTGTATCCAATACGAGCTTTTCTCAAAAAATGACGTGACATGGGGCCTGAAATTTATCACTCACTTCCATGTTATGTTAAGGTTAAGAACACTCAAAGTTACATCTCCAATCAGCTTTGTACCTTGATGGCATTGAGCTTAACTGATCACAATGACAACATTGCTTTTAGCTTTGAATGGTCAGGTTTTTGAATGCTGTCATGTATTTGTTTTACTTTTAATTACCACTTTCATAAAATGATTTGTCATACTGAAGTTCTACATCTTTTGACTCATGGGCTGTTTTATGAAAATTGTAGCCCCGCAATGGTGGAGATAAAACTTTTGTTATTGCAAGGAATGTGTCTTTAATTAATCATTAATGCAAGTTCTTATATTCAGGATCTTGTGTCCTGTTGAGATGATTTTCTTGCGTTGGAGAGACACTGCCACATATTTTCTCTAAAGTATATTTCTCCTCCACATTTTTTAATCACTGACATATTTCCAGAACTGCTTCCTTTTAGTGAGTTTGTTCACCATCAAAACTTTAAGTCTTAAATAAATCAGGACTCACTTCTAATACTAAATCATCCACCAATACCATTTTGCTGCAACACAGATGTCCTCTTAGTTGAGTTCTTATAAAACTTTGTGCTGTTGTGGTAACGAATCACAGCAGATCACCAGCCAGTCATTCTAGTCATCCTACCTGAACTGTGGCAGTCGGACAGTTAGTAATTGCCGTAGTTGAGGTATATTGTACCGTTCAGTTTCAATCACCGAGGGACTCATAATTAATCATTGTTTGAATTGTTTTGTGTCATACCAGGTTGCTGAGTCTGTTCTTGGATTCTGTATTATGTTATCACATAGCAAGGTACCTGGAGCTGGAACAGGGGTGGTGATGGCTAGAGGAAGAGCCAAGAAGGGAGCACTTGTTGCTCTGTATCCTGGTATGTAAATGACATTTAATCTATTTGCTGTTGAATTTCAAGAATGCAATGTCATCAGTTTTTTTAAGTTTCTGTCATTCACACGTTTTATGTATGTTTTTGCCATCTACATATACACAACTGAATATTGCAGTTAAGTGGGTAGAATTCATGCCTCACATTTTGATATCATCCCAGAGACCATCTATCACAACTCAGGACTTTTGTCCTGTTTTCATATTTTACAGGTACACTGTATCATCCTCACGAGCCAATTTTGCTGCCGTCTATTGGCAATGCCTTTGTACTATGATGTCTGGATGATATTCATGCCTCACATTTTGATATCATCCCAGAGACCATCTATCATGACTCAGGACTTTGGTCCTGTTTTCTTATTTTACAGGTACACTGTATCATCCTCATGAGCCAATTTTGCTGCCATCTATTGGCAATGCCTTTGTACTACGATGTCTGGATGGTATTCATGTTGATGGTAATGATCGGCGAATGTCCAAGGTGATATATAAGTAGGTGTATTCACATATTACCTCTGCCTTTTTTGTTCATATTGTAAGGTAGTAACTGCCTGCAGTATTATATTAACCTTTTGGTGCCGGCATTATTTTTTTAATTTTAGCACAACCTGTATATAAAATGTGAATAATACAGGAACCAAATATGTTAGAATTATGAAACAAACTTCATTTTGAAGACAAAAAAACGGAGAGTATACACCATGTTTAAAATATTCAGTGCCTATACTTGTTGAATAAATATTTAAAATGCAACTTTAGAGGTTAGCAGTGCGGTACGACCACTATAGTTGACATTAGGTGTCAAAAGGTTAAGCTGTTTATGTCATTAATCAGTTTCTCTGTTATTACCAAACCCCAATGTCCCACCCTGCCTTTGGATCACATTTTAAGCCTGTGTTCATTCTTTCACTGACCAGACTTTAGAACTAGTTTTGACAGTGTCCAACCAATTTTCTTTTAAGTGAAAAGGCCTCTGATGGTGGAATGTTACTGTAACATTAGTTTTCTGTTATTTGCATGCACTGTTGTTACTCCATTTTTTTTATCATCCTCTGAGATTGTACCACCAAATAAGCCACGTCTTGAGAACTGCGCTCTTCTGCGTTATGGTGGTAATTCTTTACCGACATTTTGGGACAACCTATCGGTCCCATCTTCAAGGATCGAGAATCCTTGAGGGATCAAGAGGATTTTTGACACTTGAAGATGGGACCGATAGGTTGTCCCGAAACGTCGGTAAGGAATTACCACTACTTGCTGCATATTAACCTAGAAAAGCACAGTTCTCATCTGCTTTGCAGCAGAAGCCTGACATCATACAAGCCATGTTTTCTTACTTCACCTGTCTTTGTAGTTCACTGTAATTATGAACTCTTTCACATCTCTAAATGAAAAATATTCCCCGCAGTTCATGAATTACTGTTTAATAAATTGGTTGGGTGATGTTCAGAGCTGACTGATCTGTGCTTGTTTCACTCTGTTGCATATGAGACAATTAATCCTTAGATTCATTACACTAATCTAAATAATGTAAGAGAAATCACTTCCAGTGGCACGGTAAACATTCACTATCTCCATCATAGGAACCAATCAACTGGGGAGTATTTATTGTGTATTCTAAGAACATGTGTGCAATAGCACTTGGCTGTTGTAGTCTATCTGATACACAAAGCATGCTTTATTAACAGCAAAAATATCCCTTTGATTGTAATTAAAGAATTATTAATTCTGACTGATGAAGCAGGTCGTGTGTGAGGCGTGACTCTGTGTGGCCACATCAGGCAGGAGACCTTACATGGCTGACAGAACATCCTGTGATGCCGCTGAACATTGGCCAGTATGTCAACAATCATAGTCCAGGTGAGTTCGGTAGAATGTTGTTGCACAGAAACACAAAATGTTAATCAGATGCTAAACTGTTATGTTTCCATGGACACTGAGGGAGAGACTACTCAGTTGGCCCAATATCCTGTCTCAAAACATTTGTTTTAACTTCTGTTTAAAGAGGACGATGGGAAGAGTCCTAAGAGTGAGTGATTCCAAATGGATGCTTATGTTGTGAACCTGGCAGGAACATTACTGGCACATGTGTTCAGACTGTTTGTTATTGGACAGAGGCAGGGGTTTTGTTGATGAGTCTTGGAAGAATTGTGGGACAAAAAATGGAATGGAATGTTGTACTACTTTCTGACAAGTTTCCATTTCCTCCACAGGTTTCCCTGCCAATGTTGCTTATCAAGAGCTTGATATACCATTGTCATGTGTTCTTCCCCAGCTAAGATGCTTTCTGCCCAACATATGGTTCAGTGGCAGTTCGGAGCATGACTACCTACGACTGGTGGCCCTAGTGTCCACCACAGACATTGAAGAAGGTGACGAAGTGTTTTCTACTTACTACACTGTGATTCACTGATCTTTCTTGATTATTTCTTACCCTGTTGGCTCATTGACTGAGGCCATGAGGCCATGAACAACATGTTTGTCCCTGGCTTCTCACTGCAGAGACCTACATTCAATCCCAGTGCAGACCATATGGTAGTTGTGTGGTAAGAGTAACAATTGGACAGGTTGTCTCTGAGTTTTCTCCTGCCAGTCTTCTTGTTACCATTGTTCCAAATTTATATTCTCTCATCTACATTTGACAGTATTTGGTGAGGATAAATTTTTTCTAAATAAACCACAAAGAGAACCCACAGTCAAATTTGGCTGATTGGTTGAGATAAAGTGTTTCTAAACAAACCACAAAAAGAACCCACAATCAGATTTGGCTGATGTTTAGAATTTGGTTTCCTATGGCATGCAACTGATGTGTATGATGGGAGGTGATACAACCAGAAAGAATGTTTGCTTGTTGACAGTTTTTTTCATAATGTAATTTTCTCAGACATGTCCCTTCTGTTCTGTTTTTAAGAAGAGACCCCATAGGCCTTGCATAGGATGTAATGCTAGGCAATGTATTGGCAGACTTTTCAAACTTGAAGACATGATTGTGTAGTCTACTTTGAAGACAGCTCTTTTGTTACAGAATTTAGGCCATTTCTTTATTTAAGTTCAAAACATTGCTGCTACTGAATTTTTTTAGCTTAGCAGACTTGTAGCCATCTCAGCTATACACAAAACTATAGAAACTGTGCAGGGTTTGAGGTTTTTATGGCAGAGAATTTTTTATTTGTGGTGTTCTAACTTGTGACTTGTGTTGTCTTGTGGATGGATACTAGCATTTTGGAAGCATGTACTGCTTATCTCATCAGGGTCAGTTCTGCCAACAGCACATGATATCACAGTCCAGAAGTACATGTCTAAGTAAAAGAAATGTACTTGCATGTAATAATTTGTCAGATTGCAGTTGTCTGGATTTAGATACCTTGTAGCATTATTAGTAGGTACCAACATTTCAGGGGAACATGCTGCCTCTATCTTCAAGGTTGAAGTAACCTGAACTTTATCTGCAGCACTGCTATATTCTTCATTCTGTATGCAGTGGTGTTATTTTATTGTGTATTTGTATTTGTATTTGATACAGAATATTTTCAAAATGGATTGTTATTGAAATAATGTACAGGTTGATAAGTGGCTAAAGTTGTCTTTGTTGATATATGATCTCCCTGTAACAGGCTATTAAGGCCTAGAGGGGGAGTAGAGGTATGGTTAGTTTCTTTAAATTTGGCTCTAGAAGCAGGTGGGTGGTGAATGCCATGCCCTGGCTGCTTTACCCCCAGGAAAGAGACCGGGTATTAATTACACAGGAGGTGGGGTGGGTGTTGGAGCCAGTCTAGAAGGGTGTGGAAAATCTTGCATCCACTGGGGTTTGATCCCCAAACTGTCCAGCCAGTAGCGAGTCGGAATACCAACTACCTGTCCTGACCCCTTGTTTATATGTACTCCATCACTTTTCATAGTACATATGGACAGAACACAAATACCTGATCAGGCAGGTAGCAGCAAGATTACTTGCAGCCTCCCAGCAAGATGATGTTTTGAAAGGATTTTTCATCTTTTTTAAAGTACCCCTGATATAAGCAAAAAGCAGTTCATGATACATTGTTATATATAATTTATGCCCAAGTTGAGTTGAACCAATTTGCTTCAACAGTAGTGGAATACCATGTAAATAAGTAAGAAATTGTTCAAATGACATAGTTGAGATTCCCTTTTTTGATTCAGCAAACATTCTGTTCCTCTCTTTTGGCCACTGACTTTGCATTACCATGGAAACTCAGTCAACATTCCCATTATGTGCAGGAATGGCAAATGATGTACAAAGAAGAGTGTGTTTTCTTTCACACCTTAACAATGTGTTATTTGGAAAAAAGTTAGAGTAATATGATGTTCACAGAAAGTGCAACTGTCATTGACTTTTGTGATTGTCTCCCACCTCCTGCTGTTTTGTATTCTCTGCCTATCTTCAACCCTACCACTCCTACTTGTTCACTGTCCTTAACAACAATATAAATCCTGAAATGGCTGGAGGACATTTGAAAATGAGAAGGAATCATAATAAGTTTACTGGAGAACACTAGGAAACTTGGACTAAAGAGTAAAAATATCAAAATGAATTATCTTTAGCCGTGGCATGCATTTTTTGTACAAATGGGAATGAAACTGAAATTCAGTAAACCAAAACTCTCTTTGGTGTTCAGCTGGGACAATGAAACAGGCAATATTAAAAGAGAACAGTAATAATTGAGAGGGTAATAGGAATTTTAATGTTTTATTGTTTGTTCATTTTAAATTTACTTTTGCAGATTTTTTGTTCTTTGTTAGTAAACTTTTTATTCACACAGTACATTTTTGACACATGTGACTGGACTGTGATCACAGACCCTATTTGATGTCATCCTTGGACAAATGGAAGTCAAGACCCTTCCATCCTCATTTCCTTTTCTTATGCATGGAAAGAACTGGCTCATCAATGGAATTGTTTAATTGATTTATTTTCTGAACTCCTGGATTTGGTTTAAGTTCAGTTTGGGGAAATGAACTGGTACAGTGTGTGGCAACAGACTACTTACAGTTCAGTTTGGGGAACTGAACTGGTACAGTGTGTGGCAACAGACTGCTTACAGTTCAGTTTGGGGAACTGAACTGGTACTGTGTGTGGCAACAGACTGCTTACAGTTCAGTTTGGGGAACTGAACTGGTACAGCGTGTGGCAACGGACTGCTTACAGTTCAGTTTGGGGAACTGAACTGGTACTGTGTGTGGCAACAGACTGCTTACAGTTCAGTTTGGGGAACTGAACTGGTACAGTGTGTGGCAACAGACTGCTTACACTACAACACTTATCTCAGGCACTAACCCCCTGGGTTATAATTGTACTTATTTTTAATCTCCCCGACGTGTACTACAGCTCTGCCATATTACCTTCCTTGATTTTATCATAATTACAAAGCTTGAAGGTCTTTATTATGCAGTTTTCACCATGCTCTTGTTACTTGCTCCTTGTCAGGTTTAAAATCCTTTATGGCACCTGTTCTGGTACACCCTGTGCTTTTGTCTCTTCATATAAGGGACCAAATTTCACCATACAAAGAAAGAAGCAGAATTATAGTTTAAAGTAATCTGTATGTTTTTTGGTAGCATGTGGAAAGTCAGAAGATTTTGAACTGAATGGATGCAATAATTTCCCAAATTTTTGACACATTTGACCATCCTGTTTCTTACCCCTCACATAGAAACAAATGTAATTGCTTTCTTTGCCCTCGCACCCCATTTGTCTCGACACCATCTTGGGTGATGGAAGCCCTTCTTGCTTTATGTCAGTCCATTTGAGCAAGTACTAGCATGGTGACATAAGAAGACCTTAGGCATGTTCCTAATCATGATGATATAAGACCCTGGGTGATAAATAAGTGATGAAGTGAAGCTAAAATAGCCCCTTCAAGCACCATGCCATGCTGTATGAGGAACATGAGGTTGAAACTACAGACATAATTATTAGCCCTTCAGTGATGCTGGGGTTTAAATTCCAACCAGTGTCGTAAGGAGTGGGGGAAAGCCGGTACAAATTACCACGGGCTGACCCTGTGGAAGGGGGTCCAGGGCTAGAGTATGTCGCGTAATTATGCATTTGCCTTCCTTGATACTATCACTACTTGTCAATTGTACAAATTCACCTTTTCAGACCAAACCCAAGTCACTCTGTAACTGAGAGTCAGTCTCCTGAATTAATGTAAAGATTTTTAGCAGGTCCCCCATTGCTGGTGGATGGGAGGGGGGAAGGTGGGCAAAAACATTTTTTCACTGGGGCCCGAACACACTCTCAGTGGCCCTGATCCCAACTGCTGCCCTGGATAGAGGGATTTTAAATTTATAGTACCCTTAAATGCATTGATGACTGTACGGAGCACTGAGGCCAGCAGCATGTGAAGAATCGCAGGTCCAGACCAGTGGTGTACTGAGAGGGGGGGGGGTTCAAACATCCCCCCCCCCCCGAAATTACGAAGGCCCTCCAAAATCGTGCCAAACTCAACCCGATTGTGAAAACTGTTAAAAATTGCTGAATTTAGGATGCCAACACACCAAGATGTTCGGAAAAAAAGGCAGTAAAATTCTAAAACTACCGCCGGTTCGCAATTGTTTGACATTATCAATGACAAATAAATTGGTTGTCATCATAAATAGTCTTAAAGTGCCAAAAATTAAGAAAATTTTACTATATGAAGTGAAATTTCTTGTACCAAATTACAGCCGCCTCCAGAACCCCTGACTAGGGGGTAGGGGGCTACCGCCCCCAGATCCCTGTTGTCTCTGTCCTCTGTCCTTAACTGAATTTGTTGACCCCTCCCACCACCCCGAACAAAATTCCTGGGTATGCTACTGGTCCATACAGTGCACCTAGGCCGGCAATGAAAGGTTAACGAACGTGTTGGTGTGACTAACAAGAGATTTGTTTTCAGGAGATGCCTGGGTCAAAATTAGGATGGTTTGCTATGGTGGCCGAGATTCTCTTTGTTTTCGTCAGTTCATTCAAGTCAAATGCTGGGATACCTCAAATAGGCAACAACTCTTTCCTTCCAAACCCTTTCCAATTAGCTGAAGAATAAAAGACCAACTTGATGTCACTTGCTATTTTATTCCACTTCTTATGTGCTCAACATGTTTTGGACATTAATATATCCATCATCAGGAGCTTGCGACTATTCTATCGAATTACCACATTGGTTGTATTGTTCTTGGTTCGATGTGTGTTGGAGATTCGGTGTGGTTGGGTTGGAGTGGTGTCCGTGTTGCAGGCTGAAGCACAACTTGTGCTTCAGCTTCCAATTAATT
>Ga0123354_10019034_pt1 | contig 10785 bp, 7 predicted proteins | sample TergutLab28metaG_2_FD_97872 | JGI IMG/M metagenome (GOLD analysis project Ga0123354, IMG submission 97872) | Labiotermes labralis P4 segment gut microbial communities from Petit-Saut dam, French Guiana - Lab288 P4 | ecosystem: Host-associated > Arthropoda: Insects > Digestive system > Gut ... | reverse complement strand
GGTTTAAGGGCCCTCCTGGCACTACATCCTCCCATATCACCACTCACATCATCGGGACAACGTAACTGCGCCTCATGGGCGTCCCATCCTCAGAAGTCGGTTACACTCCTGCCATGCCCAGGAGGGAGGACCACGAAGTCCACAAGGACATGTGGTGGCATTGGACAAAAAAAAACACTTCACCCAACAACACTTCACTCCACTTCACTGTACTAGTCGACAATTCGCTTCCCATTTAAACTTCATTCAACTACACTTCATTACTCTCTCATTTGGCTACCACGTAGTAGGTATAGAGGGGTTCCTGGAAACAGTTCTTTGTAACCACAGAGCGAAATCTGAACGAAAAAATACTGAACGAAAAAAATAATGTGGAATTTTGTGACATTTTACTCTAGCATTACGGAGGGCTCCCGCGGGGTCTCTACACCGCCTGGGGTTTCTTCATTTCCCAGCACCTCTCTTATGTGATGAAGCATTCCTTTGCGATTTGCGAAGTGCGGTGATCACTGGGGCCTCTGCCTTACGTGAAAGTAGGTCTCGTGTGGTAAAAATGGTGTGAGCAGCTGCCACTTCCTTGTATTCATTGCACTTATTGACGAACGTGTTCATCCCTGGCAACACGATTATTTTACGGGGTATTTTGCGGATGGAGCACTGCTTTGCGCGTGTGTGCGGGCGAATTTTAATCGGAGAAGCCAACAGCGATTACGAGAGTATCTCCGGTCTCCACTCGTGCCCCAGTACACAACAGTTTCAATTTATGTAGTTTCGAAAATAGGTTTAGTGTGCAAATATTGTTAAATGCGAAATGTAGAGTGCCATAAAGTCAGTATATTGTGCGGTGTGTTCAGTGAACTAGTCTTAGATCGTGCTGTGTTTAAGGAAAATACACAGAAACTCTGAGGCGCCAGGGGAGTGTCCTGATAAAACTGAAGAAACTTTGGACTCGAGGTCGACTTCGTGAGAAACATTTGTGCGTCACCATCCAACAAAAGGCGACAGAATATGGCCGAGTGGCGGCAGGTATGCTGGTTCCGTACATCGTACACGCCAGAGCTGTAACTGCTGAATGCCGTGTGTGCTGTAACGGGCGGTATTGCATAACGAGAAGCTAAATGATCTGTACTCGTCACCCAATATTGTGCGGGTGATAAAATCAAGAAGAATGAGATGGGCTGGGCATGTGGCGCGTATGGGTGAGGAGAGGAGGGTGTATAGGGTCTTGGTGGGGAAACCGGTGGGAAGGAGACCACTGGGGAGACCTAGGCATAGATGGGTGGATAATATTAGGATGGATCTGCAGGAGGTGGGTTGTGGGTATATGGACTGGATTGGGCTGGCCTAGGATAGAGACATGTGGCGGACGCTTGTGAGTGCGGTAATGAACCTTGGGGTTCCGTGAAATGCGGGGAATTTGTTGACTAGCTGCAAACCAGTTAGCTTCTCGAGAAGGACTGTGCACCATGGAGTAAGTAAGTAAGTAACGGGCAGTTTGTTAACAGGTGTGGTCGAATCACATGCACAGATAAAGGTAAAATGTCAATTCGTCCGGGTGTGTTGGTTCAGAATGAAAATTAAAAATGTTAATTATCCATCGTTTCAGTGCGTCGTGATGTCCTTGGAGTATGTGGTGTAGGGGGCCCCGCAGTTCGTTTATGGGACATGGATTTTCCTTGTGTGACCGTGTTTATTTTCATTCAGGGACTGTCTTGTTTTCATTGGGTAGCTACCAGGACTGTGGTTTGCAGGCTGTGACGTATGTCAGTGCGTCATTAATTGTGGGCGAGTTCTTGAAGCGATGTTGCCGAAGATTCCGTCTGGAGAGATGCTGCGCCGTCTTGACCAGTCGACATTCCGCAACATCCCTGAATATCCATTTATTCAGGGATGTTGCGCAGTGATTTACCTGTCAAGACGACGCATCATCCCTGAAATTTGAAAGTGTCTGAAACCCCATGTAAGGATTCGAAATCCAGCCTGCGGTTTGGGTCGCATGGATTCTTTATGTGTTGATGTTGCAGTTAACAGTCCATTTCCGTCCTCGGTACAGTGTACGGTCCTGTTATTTTTTGTACACTGCCGGCCCCGGTGTACTGTACGGTCGTTTACGCGTTTCATGTCAATTGAACCCCCTGTCGCCCTCGGCAGTAGCCGGAATTTTCAACCCCCGCTTTACTGAAGGGTGAATGTTCGGGCTGTTTGAAGTTCGTCGTTGGGTTTCCTACGGATTTTTAAAAATTAAATTAATTCGCGTTGTGACTAGTGAATATCTCACCGTTACGTTGTACTGCTTACGGGGGCACACCTACACAGCCAGGGGCAACGGCTGAACCCCCCCCCCCCCGTCCCCCCTCCCCACTATTATTTCCATTCACGACGGTCGCTGTCCTGATTGTTCAAATAGTCTTTGTAGAAAACAAATTATTTTTTACAAAGTTAAGATTCACTGAAGGGCTTTTGGTTTCACGTGATTGTGTGTTGGTCGCATGGTGATACAGGGTGATACAAGGTGATGGTGTTGACGTGTGAACACAGCTGAATGTGTTGTTATTGAGGTTCTTTTGAGTTTCGGTTGTTTTCCATACTTCTTACGTTTTTGTTGTAAAATTGTTGGCCACCCTGTTATGAAGTGTGTGTTATTTATGTTTTCCTCAAAGGTAACCACAGACCTACCTCTTTACTCTTTTTTCCAGTTATAAACTGTTGTACTGAGTTTGTGTTTTGTGCATGCTGTGTGCAGTGTTCTTGATACGTGGTTTTACTCAATGCATGACCGCTGTGCCGTGTTCCTCATCCCTTACTCACCGTATTGTTGTGTTAACCATGCATTGTTTCCACTGTTGTTTGCCCCAGAGACCAAAGTCGCAGTGCTATCCAAGAGTTCCCAGACTGTAGTGTGTGACCTCCAGTTAGACACTTTTTTTGGGGGGGAGAGTCCCTGAACATTTTCTCCGTAATTTGCAGTGGATCTGTATATTGTGATATGCTGCTGTGCTTCCATTGCTCCAATATAGGTCATTTGTCACCCTTTGGCTTGTGAAGAACCTGTCAGAGCTGGTGGACGGGCCTACTCTGTACGTGGGACGTCATGGACAGTGTATTTATTGTGTTATGTTGTGTCCGCCAATCAGTTGTCTCTCTCGCTGTTCACGTGACTCTCACTTCTGTCCTTCGACCTGAAAATTCCACCGGCCAAAAGTCAGCAAATGACCTATAAGAATTGTTGTAACACCCTTAACCATTCTTGGTTGTTAACTAGCATAGAAGCATGCCCCATTCCGTTGTGTAGGAAACATGGTGTTAGTTCAGTGTTATGATGTCCACAAAAATTACAGTTCGTGAATGTAACCGTCTTCTGGTATGTAAATAACCTATTTTCCCCTGATACTTGAAGCAGCATAATCCTTCGAGACGGTCGGCACCTGTCACAATGCAGTGTTACTCCCAGAAGGCGGTTTTCATAATCACAGCCGGGGGAACTTCAAATCTCACGTTGGATTTCATGTCGAACTGCAGTTCAGAATAGGTGGGAAGGGCAGCAGATAAGGTAATCTGGTAACGGGCTTGCAAACAGCACAATTTGTTTTGAAGCTCTGAAATGTCGTCTATAGTGACTGAACTTGATTGCATTTACAGTGGAAACAATGTAACAGTGGGTGTTTCAATCAGTGCAGCTTTTTTACAGCGAGATCTTTACAGCCTAGCGGTACTCGTTCTTGTTCCAACTGTGGGTTTACATAATCAATCTGTGCAGTGCACAAGACACGAATCCTCGAAGGACCAATATTGCAGTGGACACGTAAATGCGATTCCTTGTTACGAATACGTGGGAATATTGCTAAGGACCGGTCGTCAAATCCGAACTGCCCCTGCATCGCACCCCCCACCCTCCCGGCCCTGCGGTATTTCGTTCGGCCTGAATGTTTCTTTGGCTTCTCTGTTTGCCTTGTGTTCTTGGGTCCCTGTTTTATCTTGTTTGTATCCCTCTGTGAAAGCTATGTGTTTGGTCATTGTTACTAACTGCAGTCATGTAGCTAATTGCAGAGTCACTGTTTAACTAACTGCAGAGTCTTGAAGCTAACGGCAGAGTCTTAACTAACTGCAGAGTCTTGAAGCTAATGGCAGATTCACTGTTAGCTAATGGCAAAGTCATGTAGCTAACGGCAGAGTCACTGTTAACTAATGGCAAAGTCATGTAGCTAACGGCAGAGTCACTGTTAACTAATGGCAAAGTCATGTAGCTAACGCCGTTTCTTACGTGCGACTTGCTCAGGCACAGAAATGTGTGCGCTGATTAAAGCTTGGATCTTGCTTTATCTTGGCCGTGCTTTGGCCTTGTTTCGGTGGGCTGTTATCATCCGGCAGCTGGGCACGGAATATTAACATGTCCTAGTGTCCTTGGTTGAGTCATCTTTGATAGTGGTTTAGAAAAACGTAAATTACACATCAAAACGATGTAATGTTGCAGAGACTACATTTACGCAGTAATTACATTTTACATAATTCAGCTGGTGTTTCCTTACGTGGTGGTTTAACGTCAATAATAATAATAATAATAATAATAATGTAAGAAACTTTTTAAACTACAAATAAGACCACTGAACCTAATCCTGTTGATTGCTACATCCCAGGATATGGTGAATATTTCCCAGCCAAAACTGAGAAGTGAGAAATTCGATGATGATGATGATGATAATAATAATAATAATAATAGAGTATAAACAAATTTATTAAGCAGCAGGATAACAACAACAACTAATATTTATTTATTAGGTTGCTTGCCAGCAGCAAATAGGTGAACACTATATAATAATAATAATAATAATAATAATAATAATACAACTGCAGAGCAAAACACGACACCATCGAACTACCAAAAACAGCTACACCGGGCACTGCGCACGTACTTCGGAAGTGCAAATGTACAAGTACAAGACGTTTCGTATGGAAAATAACATTCCGTGTACTATGTACTGAAACTACAGAGCAGATGCGGCATTATATACCGCAGAAACATGGTTTGTTGCAGGTGTTAATGTAAACACCCTGTATAAATATAATAAATAAATAATCAGTGACATTGTACTTAAATACTGACTGAACAGCGCTGATTGCAATTACACGGCCAGCGCAAATACAGGAAAACCAAAAACATTAACAGCAAAAGGAAGTGGGCCAAGTGCCGTCAGAACAGAGTCATAACGTGTAACCGGTTATCGTTCATAGTGTTGGTTATGCACGTGCAAACTGGCAGCCATCGAGAGGTTATGATTAGTGATTATGACAGCGACGATGATGATGATGATGATGACAAAGAGGATTTGGTTTGTATTCAGAATTGTTCAGCAGAGGCGAGACATCGCCAGTATTGTGCAGTTAGATACAAGTTGCTGTAAGCTTTACCCCCACACACCCACAGAAAAGCCAAATAAACTTGCTAATTTTGTTTTCATTTATTTCATCCCCAGTTTTGAAATGATTCTGACATTTCTTAGTTTTTTTCCGTTTCTTTTTTAGTTGGAGAGAATTTCCATTTTTATTTCAGATGTGAGTCACAGTCCAACTGCAGTGTGCCTGTCAGCAGGGCAGTTTTCGAGGATCCGTGTCCTGGCACGCACAAATACGTTGAAGTGCATTATAAGTGCATGCTAGGTTGGTCCTGCACTTACGATAAATAACTTTGTGCCAAGTGTGTCATATCGCCATGTTCCGCATGTTTCTGTACACAGTAGATTATCGCCATTCTGTTTCGGTAATAATGCTATTGATTACTTTTCTGGCCCTGTTGGCGATAAAAGTAGTTGGTTTCGCGTTCTAGTGACGCCAGCTGTTGCAGAGCGCTGTACCGCGCCTAGGACCAGGAGGGAGGGGATCGGGCCACACCAGGGAACAATGCACCTTAGGGGTTTCTTGCTGCGAAATGTGGCCTTGGTTTCGTGTGTTTGCCGCTAGATGACGGCCGCTACCAAACTCCTTTGTTCGGTATCTTGCTCTCCGTTATAGCCTGCTTTCTTGACCCGGCCGGCATGACAGTGAGGTAATGTCTTCTAATGTTCGGCGATGTTGTTGCAGTGTTTCAGCACTTTGGCAGGTGGCAGCACTGCGTAGCTAACCGACATTTTTTGGCATATCGGCGCACTGTGTTTGAAACATCACGTGAACATTTGCGATATGGCGTGACTTTTTGTTTGGAAGTGGAGTGAGTTCAGCAATGGGCCCTTGCAGCAGCATACAGTTCGGTTGAATGGCCCTTTTTGGTTTGATTAATTTGGCACAGCTCATCGCTCTGCTGGGATGTTGCGGGGCGTTGAGTGGCAGTTGTTACCGACGGCTGGGAGCGACCTGTTGGTCCCATCTTTCAAGGGTCAGCAGGACTGACCGTATGTTGCAAGTGTTCTGAACCCTCTCCACAACCAGGGCACATCGTTGCACTTTGTGCAATTGGTGTGAAGTGTTCATAGGATTAGTGTTTTCTATTTTTATCACCAGATGTAGCCAGCAGCAGAATTGCAGCATTCTTGCGAGTACAAGTATGTTTGGTGATCCATGCCCGGGCACTCTAAAATATTTAGAGGCACACTATCAGTGCATGCCAGGTATGATTGATCTTTTAAGTATGGTAATGAGACTAAGGTTGGTTAAATCAGTGAGGGTCAACAAACAAGGGCATGGCATGTTGTCTTTTGAATCTCGGTGTGAGCAGGATGGCACAGACTGAAGGGCCATGGAGGTTGTCCACTGAACAGCAACAATTTCGAAGTGAAAGACATCAGCCGTTATTGTGTTCTGCCACTGGATCATGAGCGATTCAGGTAGCCATAGAAACGGCCTTGACAACTTGTTGTATTATTTTTCAGCTGCCCTACTAGCAGCTGCTTATTTTTAATCCACTTTATGTATTCATACACAAATAATATTTATTTTTAAAGTAATGGTGATTCCTAAAATGCTGTTGGGATGTGGTATAATTACATTTGGAATGTCATACAGCTGACTAATTCTTTTTGTGTTAAATACATCACCAAACAGATTTAAATAGAAGAGAAGAGAAGAACTGAACTGTTTGTCCCAAATATCTTGATTTTAACAAAGAATACTTTTGGTAGACAAGGAGAGTGTGAATACTTTCCACAATTTGTGATACCCTTCTCCCTACACAGTGCTTCAGTTTGTTTCTGGTTTGGGGTTTGGAGGGGAGAGGGTTAGACACCAAAAATGTTTACAGGAAAAGCAGCTGGTGTTTCTGAGCAAGGCCTTTATGTGTAATTAGACAGACTAAAATTGCATTCACCCATGTCCTAAGTAAATGAATGAATGGGTATTGTTTGTGTTCCAAATGTTTGGCATTGTTAACTAAATGAATGGATAACAGAGGAACACTTTCATATTGTTTTTGAAGCTACAGGCGTTTCACATGAACTGGTCTGGTCGTTTGTAGTGTTTCTTCAGGGACAGTGGAAGTTGTTGCTGTTCTGTCTAAGACCTGCATGGCCAGCAAGTTAGCACTGGGAACAAATGTGTGATGGAGGAATGACATAACTTTGAAATCAGCATTGAAAAAGTATCTCACATATTTTAGAACTAACACAAGTGCTTAAAAGCAGCTTGTTCCCCATCATTCATGTTGCATGTGGAGCGGTCACTGCTTTTATATTTATGGATATATTTACAATATTCTCCATTGCACATTCCATAGACATCTAATAAAGGTTCATCCCAGGCTAGCCGAATGAGGAACGGAACGTTCATGTCGATGGTCCCTACTGCCCTTGTGTCAGTTGGCTGCATTGTGCCAGTAGCAAATGCTGTACCGTTGTGAGTCGTACAGGCCAAGCCAGATAAATTTGCCATAATATGGCCAACAGAAAGCCAAAGTGAGATGCAGGGATGATGAAAACAAAACAAGCTACTAGTGAGTGTCAGAGAAAAACATGCAACACTGTTTCTGTGTTGCACTTTCACCTGAAAGCAAATGTCACCACATGTGTAGACAAGACTGTATTCAAACAGCTACAGTATTCTGAAACATGGAGTGGCATACCTACCATGTTTACCACACTGGCTGTTGCTAAGGTATACAGCTATACTGACAGCATCATCCAAATGCAGGGACCGTCTTTCTGAAGCTGTCAGTGACATGCTGTAGGCAGTGAATTGCACAGTGCAGTCCTTCAGAGCATTGCTGCCATGTTAGCATGGGACAAGGTGAAGGACTCAGAAGGCACATGCATTGTTAGGTATTGTTAATGGAACTTTGACTGAGAGTAGGCTGACCATGTAGAAGCCGTGGTGACAGAACGGTGGGAGAGACTGAATAGTCAGGGCCTTCATTTTTCATGTTCTGTGTTGCGGCGCACACACGTATTTGGTGCAAGGCATACATTTCACTTGACTTGCCACTTTCAAAATATAATCGGCCAAACTGTGATGGAAGCATTAATTCAAGGAAATGTATACAACACTTAAATGTAGCTGTAATGTCAGGAAGTTATGTAGGGACCATTGATGTGATAAATCTAATTGTTGAAGTAGGCACATTTATTTTTAAAAACATAGTATTATAAGCTTCACATGTGTTTTTGTAGTCTTTTAAGCTTATCTGTGAGTAATCATTGTTACAGAACTTGAGGTTATCAGATTGAAAGAAATTCTCTGGTTTAATATGTTATTTTGATTGTCATCACCCAGTGAGGCCCAAATTAGACCCTTTAAGGCAAAAATAAATGTCACGTCACCAAATGCTCACGGACATAAGCAGGCAGTTGCTACACCATCTTTGGAAAGCAAATTAGTTCTTCAGTGCTAGGGATTGGCAACATGTGCTGTGAGCAGGTGTGAGAGGTTGGGTGTGTTTTGTTATTCGTGGTTGGACCCTGCTTATGTCACATTCTCCATTCCATGCATTGTACTACACTTACTACATTTGAAACCAACAAATACACACAGTTTGTTTAAAATGACAGTACTGTAAGACACCAGCTGCTGCATGTTTTGCACCATACTGGCCTGTCGTCAGGAGCACACAATTGCATGAAACAGTGCAACTGTCATAAACATGTAGGAGTTGGGTGTTTCGTAATATTGTAATTGTAATATAATTGTGTGTATTGTCACAGAATTGTCGCCACTTATTTTAGTCATTTTATAAGCCAGGTTAAGGACCAAGTAACTTTTGTAATAATTTCTGTGATCATTTAACAGTAAATGTCAGAATTCTAATTTGTAAAATAATTCAGTTTTTATACAGCTTTATTCACAGTTTGTAATTTCATTTTTCGAGCCGTCGCTTTCAATCTGTTCATCTCAAGTAAAGGGCAGCTGTCGCTGGATTGGATTTTCCAGTTGTCAGACGGTACTGTGGCCCAATTACTGAATGTAAATTTCATCTGTCATGATTTCTGTGGCATACAAATATTTAGGATCATTTGTGAGCCAGTTTTAGATTTCTTGTCACATGGAATTTAGATTTCTAATTTGAAATGAGAAGGCTGAAAATTTAAATCTGTGTTATACTTGTTTTCCAGTGGTCTGAGATTGTGAAAGCAGAGTAATTCTCAGGTTGCTGATAAGACATGGTATTGCAGATAGTTTGAGGGATTGTGTTTTGGGAAAGTCTTTGATTAGGGATTTCACAGGCCCTTTTTATGTCTGTCATCATTAGTACATTATGTTTAGCTCAGAATGATATTAATTTTTTCGTAAAAGTTACACAGAATTCTAATTCAAAGCCACATGTAGTTTTATAATAATATATCCTTCAGAAGTAAGCAGTTTTAATATTTGGTAATTTTAGAATACATAGTTGAGATTTCCTATTAAGGTAATATTAAATTCTTTGATTTATTTATATTTTATTTTGATGCCAATGCTTATTATTTATAGTGGAAAAAGTTAACTTCAGTATGCCATTGCAGAAGCGACAACCACAACAACCAGTCGCCCCAGTCCACCATGGCTGATTACTTCGCAGCCAAGTGTGTGGAGCACGGGCAAGTCAGCCACTCTACGGCCACCATCTCCACAAAAACCGCCGAGCACACCAGATGGTCAAGTTGTCACTACCACAACATCCAGTAGTGTTGCCACAGCGGCATCTGGGTCAACTAGCACAAGGGTTCCCTTGCCTGCAGTACCACCAGAGGGGGCACCCAGTGTCATTGACGCAGACACACACGCACCACCTCTGGGAGACACTACTACTGCATCTACGTCTGCTGTACCACCAGCATGGAAAACAACGCACAGAACAACATTAGGTATGGCAAATATTTATGTTGTTTGCTTCAATATTTTTCCATTTTTTTCTGTCAGCTGTTGGGTGCAGATACATTATTGTGGGGTCCAGGTAACTTGTTAATTGGGCTCGCGTGCATTGTGCGTAGCTGCAGTCGGCACAGCATGGTCGCTGCTAGGGTCACCTTGGAATGGCCAGGCAGCATCACATCTTTCAAAAACATTTACTGTTTGGAAGTATATTTGTAGAGTCATTCACTGTGAATGTTTTTGAAATGGACAGAAAACATTTAGCGGTTTGTGTGCGTTTCTTGCACTCATAACAGCTTATTTTGACGGATGCACCAACAGCTAGCAAGTAGTCCATACACTACTGTAGCATCGGTTACTGTCCCTCTTACCAGTATATACATTTCTCCTCCAAATGTATTTGGAATTTGCTTGGGGGGGGGGGGGTAATTCCACCTTGTAGTGTTGTTTAATTTTAACAAAATACCTGTGACCTTTTTGAAAAAATTTTTTGAATTAACAAATTTTTTAATGTCTTTT
>Ga0123354_10019030_pt1 | contig 10785 bp, 7 predicted proteins | sample TergutLab28metaG_2_FD_97872 | JGI IMG/M metagenome (GOLD analysis project Ga0123354, IMG submission 97872) | Labiotermes labralis P4 segment gut microbial communities from Petit-Saut dam, French Guiana - Lab288 P4 | ecosystem: Host-associated > Arthropoda: Insects > Digestive system > Gut ... | reverse complement strand
TTACAATTTTTATAATTCTGAACCAGTACAGAGTCTCTTTCTGTCTCGCTGCAGGTCGATAAAAATCCTCTTTTTCTGTGCCGAGTGCAGTCACATAAGTTACAGCGACACTGGCGAACATTATGAGATGCAACAGTATACATACACTTGAGCCTATATATATTTATCTTTGCACAATATTATGGCTATGGCCACCAATAAAGACAGTTGACAGTTACAGCACAATCATATACACTGCAGAAATGTCAATTAAAAAATAAGTGAAAACAAAAATAATAAACCTCATGGCATTGTCACTCAAACACTCACTAATTAATGTGTACGTTTTTGTCAACATATCAATATAACAAGGAACTGCTCCATACACATTGTGACAATACTTAAAATCAGAGCTTTTTTAAGAAATAAAAACGAAACAAAGATGATTACTATACAAGTTCCATTTTACTTTCTATTTGTTTATAAGGCGACTGTCTATAGTATATCTGAGCTCTGTCACAGCTTGTCTGCTACAGGTGTACATATGTAAATATTCTAAACGTAGACAGAGAACACTTGGATGCATTTTTAGCCGGAAATTTATGGATGAAAACAATTTTTGCTTATGAAACAATTACAAATAAATGATGTCCATTCTATCCACATGCCCTCAACACCTGATACATATTCACCATTCACTGTCAGCACCAGAAATACCAAGATTACAGATCATATCTAGACATTCTTCACATGCACGCTATACAAAATTAAGTAACCCTTAATATCTCAACTATTCACCTGCCTGTCTCCATGTAACATTTTTAAATGCACATGACAGATTTACTTCAAATTTGGTTTGTGGTGTCTATGCTGAAAATTGTCAAGACAATATTTAAATTTTGACTGAGAATGAAAAACTTCTTCTTACACTTTATGAATATAGTGAATTTGTGCTTTGTTTTATGTATGCAAGAAGTAATGAAAAAGAAATGTTGGTTGCACACTCAAGACTGCTTCCCAATCAGTAGTTTGACAGTTGCTGTACGTCTGAAAACTTCAGGATTTCTGGCTTGCAATTTTTCTGTTCTGAGCATCATTTTTCATTATTATGTAACTTGTGCCAAACATTACAACTGTCATGTTCCGTCTCCAGTCTGTGGCATTTAATGGCCTGATCAGCTGAGTACCAGGCAGAAAACCCCACACCTCAAAACCTGAGGGCACAGGCCAAATTCTCGAACAATGGATATGTTTCATACACTACTGCATGTGCCTGTAACTGTGTATGGTCAGTATGTGCACTGATGTCTTTTCAACTTTATGTCTCACACACACACACACACATACACCAATGCTCATTTTTTATTACATATAAATATACTGTGATATTCTAGAAGTAATTAAATTTGTGTGTTACTGTTCTCAACTGCTGCACCAGACCATATGACAGAAATTAAATGTAAACTGGGAAATGGTGAAAAGAACATGAAATAATTCTGGTACTGCTACACAGTGTACAGTGATACCAAGTATAAGTACAGATATTCAATTACACAAATCTAATTCTAAAACCAACATTTTGTTTTTAATTCTAGATACCATGATTTGGTCACGATATTATTTGAAAGGAATACGTGTCTTACAGAATGGACATCAGATGCTTTGAAATATGGTCAACAGGACTCCCTGTTTTCAATTACGTATATAGCATTTGAAAGGTTTGGGGCAGGTTAAAAACCAGTTGTCACACACCATTCTTCATTAGGCTGATTGTACAGCTATTTAGTGACAGCTTACTGACATTTATGAAGCAAAGGGAACCAAAGCCCAAATTTGCACACATATTTACAGAAAATGCTTAAATGAATTTAAAAAATGAAAAATTAATTGAAGTCTTAATAATATGAACAAAAAATCACAGAGTACAATACCAATTAACTCTATTGGATGAATTCAGTACCAAATTAAAACAGCTGTGGTAGCAATGGACCAATATTCACCAATGTATGAACAATGCCAGAATTATTTATTTTTTCCTTTCCTCTACAGACATCCATGTCAGAAAACATTCTCTCAGTTCCCATATGGGCCCCATCCTTTCTATACCCAGCCATGACATATTTTCAAACATTCTAAGCATACCAACATTTCAATCTCTGTGACTTACATTATAGGCAGACATTCACAGACACGCACAAAAACAATGTTTCCAGGTCATTCAGATCTTACGCAAGAAGCTTCCATGACTGATACTTTAATATAAACCACAGTTGCCAGATACTGAGTTACAAAATGCAGGAAACATCATTCTCAAAGAAGAAACGTGGATACGAACAGAAGATACGAAGAGCATAAACAGCTGCTGTAATGCGACAGTACGCACACAGGACAGGTCAAGGATTTTGGTGACAGACAATGAACAGACCTGTCACAAAATTTATTACATTTCAAGTCATATTATATCTGAATAAAAAATCTGAATAGTTGTGAACTGGATGACTACAGTTCAATTCCCTGAACAGAGATATTCCTTTCTTCACTGCTATGTTGGGATCACGCCTGAGGGTCACCTGGCTTCATTTCAAGTGGATACTGCAAGTTTTGGTTTGAAAGGGAAAGCAGGTGAGTGCAAAATTTCACCTACATGCCTACCTGTACCACAGCCAAACACAATGTCAGGCTCTGTACTACTACATTACTTATCATGCATCACATACATTAATTACTTATTAACTTACGGTTTAAAAATGAAAGCATATCGCATGAACAGCAACCTTACATATGCAGTTCCTTCAACATTCACGATAAAAGACGCACGTAGCTGAAAAAGTACACAAGAAGTAACGCACAAAATAAGAGCATACTTCTATGACTTGCACTGTTGACATATCCAGTTTAAATAGTGGGCAGGAACCAGACCCTGAATCACTGCCTTTATAGAGTAACATGAATGTGCAATATAAAACACAGACACCAATACAATTTATACATAACAGAAGCTATTCAAAAATATTTGGGACGTTCAATTATTCACGGGTCACGTGGGGGTACCATCGACTACAACCACTTTTATTTCTGGTTTTGCTTTTTTACACTACACCCAACATGTCTTAAACCAGCTGGTTTCTACAGCAGTTTCTCAAAGTGCTAATCATTGGTATACGGCATCTGTTTTTACAGTTTTGATAAATGAATGAGACCCCCCCCATGATGGTAACTTCACTTTGATGATGGCATATTCATATGCTGGATAAGGGGGCTAGTGTGCATCACTGAACGTGAAAGCTATGTCGGTGGCGTAACAACTGCTGGTACAGGCATCCATGCTGGACACGTATCAATTGAGCTGCCATACAAGTAACCTGGTCCTCCAGGTTGGGAACTAGCGCATAGCACTGATGACCATATCCCCATACAAAAAACTCGTAATGAAAATCCTCAAATTATGCTTGCACATACAAATCCTGGGGATCGAGAGCTAGAAGACCAAAGCACTAGACAGGACCCAATGGAGAGGTAGGGTTGAGGCATCAAGGCATAAACTGGGTTGTACTACCACAGCAGTAGCATAAATGCTTAACAGCACAGAAAAGGATTTCCCATCACTGTGTGTTGCCAAATGTTTCAAGTCACGGATTGAATGAATATGGAAGACAGCTATGGCCACTCCACTGGGACACAATGGGAATTATTGAAGATGAGTGACATAAAGCCGCAGATGTAGAATTTAAGGAACTGTTTGACAGTCGGCGAGAACATGATGCGATGCTGAAAGAGTGCCAACAGGCAGACACAAACTGACAGACGTAAACAAGGTAACAAAATCAGCATTAAGTTGTTCCTCAGAATACTACAGCCAGATGCGAGGAGTGACGTGCACATGTTTCATCTCTAGCTCATCAGTCAAAAAGTGGACTGATTATAATCAAACACACGAACATGTTTGTTGTTCCAGTAACCTCCAAATATATCACTGCTAATACAGATCAGCTCGACACAGCGTAATACACATCACCACTGATTTGCTCAATATTCTCAAATAAATATAGTACGTAATGTTTCAGCAGCATGGGACAGAAAGATACATATTTAAAGCAGGCCTTGGTAGGGTACTGAAGGATTACAGTGCATACGTATAAAGGCGTTCATGTCATAACGTGCGAGCTGTGGAATGGCTAACGGAAAACATCACGGACCCACATAACAATTGCAATGAAATGACGAGGTATATCGCAGATTACACTCAACCAGATTTGCTGCCAATATGAAGTTATACATGACAATCTGAAGAAAGGAGATTCTATTTGTCCACTACTGTCATCAGAAATCTTCGTACACACAATCGAAAGAACCACAATAGAACAGCACTTCAAAAACGTAACACTCAATGCAATTCTGGAACAACACAAAATCATCTTCCTATACCTCTGGACTGAAATGATGTATATTCAAATTCATATCTACAGCAAGTCCACAAACACCATAGTGTGTTGCTGAGGGGTTTACCTGAGAGGAACCAGAGATACACAAAAGGCTGCATAGGCCGGTCCACTCAAATATTAAGGAATTGCTTCGGTGTCAGCAAGAACATGTTGAGATGCTGAGAGAGTGCCAGAGACAATGAGCTACTGACAGGCATAAGACGGTAACAAGATCAGTTACTGACATTATCTTCATTTTTTGGGGGCTTTGTGCATCATCTAACTCTGTATGAAGTACCAGTTTTGGAAATGAGTTTGGCTTCCAACTTCAGGTAAAGGAAAGCACCTAATCAGAGTCACTGTAAAAATATGGAATAGCTCTTTCTAAGGGGTCCACAAGATGAGGTGCATTCCTTTACTGGAAGATGGAAGCACAGCTGGCTTCCGAAATGTGGTACTAGGATGAAAATTTGATGAAGGACAAAGTCCAGGAAAGACCACTACATTAGGTCACATACTGTCGTCAGAGCCCTATACAGCTGAACATGATCAGTGTCAAATCTTTCCTCAGAATACTATAGCCAGGCACAAGGCAAAAGTGCGTGTTTCATATATAACCCATCGGTAACAATGTAGGCTGATCAGAATCAAACACAGGACTTGACTTCTTGTATCCGTGCGTCAACACAAGGAAAACGAGTAACATGAAATCCGAACCCATCACAATAAAATACGACATGCTGCCAGCATACTTTGAAAAATAATAACGGACAATAAATAACTTTAGCAGGCATGAATGGCTCCCTGAGGATGGTCTTATGGAAAACCGAAACATGCTGGAGGTCCAATAATTTTTAAGGTTTTATCTTTTAATAATTAATGTGTCAACACTGATATTGTGTGATTTGCAAGTGCATGTCTTAGTGAAATAAAGGTGAATTGAAGCAATATGCACGGTACAACAATAAAAATATATACAATAAAACCTATACATTTACATGCAGAAATGGAAGTGACCTAGCAGATGAGCAGTCAGGGGCAGGAGGATAAAACAACCTCTTCAAAACAGCTTGGAAATACAATACAAAATGCCATTTAACACAGCATTAGACTGGCACAGCAAAAACAAAGACACACCACTGGCTAAGGCCAGTGCAGGCAGATCCACAGACATAACAACAACATACACACCTACTGCAAGCTGACAACTCATCAAATTAAGTGCTATGCAGTAATGAAAACACTATCTGTACATGCAAACACACAAGAGTATTGTGAACTCTTATTACAGTGCAACGCAAATGAAGCACCCTCACGTACTAATGGAGATATGAACAATGAAAATGGGCACACGTTCATAAGGAACGAAGACCTACACAGTGCAATTAAGGAACAGTCCCAGGCCATGTTCCATTACAATTTGACTAAAATGGGAGATTTGCACATATTGTTTTAACGTGTGACTTGTGTTAGCAACACTTTCTTAAAGTTTCAGAATGGATTTTTATGACTGAGTGGATTATTTGAGATCACTCTATGTGCTGGACAGTGTCTGTGTGTCCCAGGACTACAATGAAGTGACAGAAATTGGATTCATGTTTATTCTCTTACCGATCACTGCAGTGATCACTGTGTCGATCATGCTGATGTGCCAGACGAAGACACAAGAACAGAAATTTTGAAACCTCCAAGACAGCGACAATGGAATCCAGGAAGATGTGAAAGCCATATTTCCATCAAACGGTTTGTACTGGAAATGACTGATTATCGGCAGACAAGAGGAGCTGAAGTGAAGAAATGAAAGTGCATGTCCAGGTGACAGACTGGTGGAGGAGATCTCCACATGCTGGAAAACAGCACCATCTTCATAATTCATTCGTCCATCGCTTCATACAATTTATAGCGCACAGAATCAATTAAAAATTGTGTTTAAATTAGCATAAAAATTAGATAAAAAATCAGTAAACAATTGATTCCCTCACATACTGTAGTAAAACTCAAAACAAGGACACAGTCCGCACTGGATCAAATACAACAGATGTTTGTATAAGCACACAAAATTTGCTACAACACATTCAACTCGTATATACTGGTATGAAGATGATACAATGTATACATACTATTTTAATGTATAACCAAGTATATAGACCATCTCTCTACAGACTGTACCCAGCTAAGATATGCCATGTATGAAAACGTTACAGATGTAATTCAGCATGGTTTAGCTCATTTTTTAAAGAACCTGGTGTGAGCTCCCCCAAAATGGTGCCAGAGCACTGCAACATGCCGGTGTTAATAAACCACCACAATTATGTATACTGTGTGCGCACTTGGCTGGTTTAATGCCAGACAATAAGTCACTTTTCCTTTATATGATGGCTTCTTATTTCATCTCATCAAACTACTGTGAGTATCAGCCAGATATGAGCCTCTCTTCATTTTGGAAAATCTCAGTTTATGGTTAGCCTCATATGCACATTAACTACTCAAACGTTACTTTTGCACTACTACATAGCACAATTCATACAAAAATTATAACTGACCTGCGGTAATTAAGAACAAACTACAGCAGACAAAGTATACATCAAGGTATATCACAACTGGCAGCAACATATTTCCAACACTACAGCACGAGCCCCTTCCAATAAACCAACAGGCTATGCTGTAACATACCTCAATGCAAACGAAAGGAAGCCCCTGAAGATAAATCAATGTCTCACCACTTTCTCTCGTAATCGCTAATTTCTTCATGGAAGACTCTGAGAAGAATGTACCAGAACAAGTGACACACAAACCTGCATGTTGGTGTCGATATGTAGATGACACCTCTGTCATCTGGCCCTATGGCCAAGAAAAGCCGACGAGTTTCTGAACCACCTGATGGATTTCATGCGAATATTTAGTTCACAGTGGAAGAAGAAGAAAGCCACCTTACTCTTCTAGACATTGACATCTACAGGAAACCGGACTGCCCCCTAAGTCACAGAGTCTATCAGAAGCCCATCCATACCAATCTTCATATACACTGGGATTCACATCACCAACCTGTGAAGAAACAAAACAGTCCTGGCTTCCCTGATACACAGAGTCACAGCTCTTTGTGGGCAGGACTCCCTTACTCAAGAATTGGAATTTCTCACAATTGTTTAAAAGGAAAATGGATACAGCCCTTAGCAGATACAAGCCCTGAACCCTGCAACACAGACTGCCAAGATCAATGTAAGACCCACCTCAACTGCATTCATACCTTACACCAAAACAACATACGGCCAACTCAGCAGAATGCTGCCTAAACATGACATTAAAAGAGTCTCTCTGCCACCAAGAAAAATCTAGTTACCTTCCACCTGTCGGATGTCACGGGATTAAGAACGCTGAGTGTGTACAGCATCAATGTGGCCAGGTTTATATTGGAAAAAGTGGCCGATCTATTAAAATTAGAATCAAACAACACAACAGACACATATGGCTAGCACAAACAGATAAATCAGCAGTGGTGGAACACAGCATCAACCAGGACCACCTTCTTAAACTACAGGATACAAAACATCTTTCTGCAAGAACCGGATACATGGACCAACCCATCAGGAAAACCACTGACCTGGAAACGCACCCACACAAAATGAATAGGGAAGATGGACCTGACCTGACCTGAAGCAAATCTTGGAAACCCCTTTTGCACATGCCTAAAGAAAGGAGACACCCCCCTGAAATGTAACAGTTAAATCACTACCATCTCATGGCTCCCCTTCCCTGCTCTGATTTGGGGTTGTTTCTCACCTACATCCATTTCACTACAGGCCTCCACACCCTGTTCCTCTACTCGGTCATACCCCCTTCCCTCCCTCCTCCACCCGTTTTGCTCACACAGCCAAATCTTCACCTTTATAAATACCCCCATCATCCCTTCCTTGTTAACAGGGTGTTCCAAAACGTCAGCACAGAAAATTCTGACGCCGGGGAATCACCCAAACAAAAGAATACAACATAAATCAACTGGTTCAAAACATTTTGTGTGTAGTGTACAACAGCTATAACAGAAATAAGCAGACGGTGAATGGTGTATGATCAGTCAATAACACTCTGTTATACCAGCGATTATAAAGATTAGATAATACATTTCTGCCTTGAGTAGTCAGCTCTGTAACACGTATCATCTGAATATGCTTCCACCCTGCATGGCTAATACACAGTAATGGAACCTATTCATAAATACTTCCACACACCATTTGAGTTTCAGCCACAACACAACATTCAAGCAAACTCCAGCAACATACGCTAGCTTCTGGTAGGCAGTTGCAAACAGCTATGTCAGAAGGCACTTCAAGGTACAGGAACACATGTGCCTAGAATCTCATCCTGCACTCTAGTCATTACCATAACCTGAGAGTTCTAAATAACTGTGCAGTATCCACAACATAACCTTACAAATACGAGCCAAATGGTGTGGTACTGACATAGCAACTACAATTCTCAGCATACACAATTCTTAAACATTTATATCAGCCAAGTACCATCTTCTCACTCTCCCTGATTTGCAACTATAAGCTGCTCAATTATTAGTACAGCGTACTTCATTTTTGTTGTTTACAGCTCAATTCATGTTACATGCCACTGTCAGTGATAAACATTATGGTGGAAATTCATAAACAGTGTTGTACTTCTACCTGAATTAAACAAGAGACAGGCAAGTGACGGTTTAGACCTGCTGCTTGCATGTTGGTGACTATGATGAGTCATTTTTTGTGGGGTGGTGATGCACAGTTTGGTGATTATCAGCAACAAAATTTCAAAGGAACCGACCATCTCCATCTTCAGGGTGGAGGCAGCAGGTTCCAGTATGTATTCTTTAGAGTAACAGTAAACGGGACCATTATTCAGGGCTGTCTGTTGTGCTGCTATTAGATAGCAGCACAACAGAACTGATTCCAAGAGTTCAAAAAGCAAAAGCTGTTCAAGAAAGGCTGTTTAGAGTGTAAATTTGTATGAGCAAACAGACACAACAGTGACAGTAGAACATGTGTCTTGCTGGTTTTTTACATTATACACACAGCAATCAAGGGGGAATAATAGAAAGTGCCGTGGGGAAAATGGGACAGGGCATCAAATGACAAATAAAACGGTTAGGTCTGTGCACGAGACTGCTAGGCACGCCAAGACGCAAGTTAGGTGCAGTGTTCTAATATGCAGAAAAGTGCAATATGGAGCAACTGTTTGGTCCTGATGGTATCTGATAAACCAGCTTACAATGTGCGTGACAACATTCAAAGATGGTTGGCACAATATTTTTTCATTTCCAGAACTTCTTATTCTTATCAGAAGGCATGATAAAACTTTTCACTTAGGCACAGCAAGTTCTGGCAAGAATTTATAATGCCTACCCTCTTCCAGGTCTTTCATTACATGCATATTGTGAGGCCAGCAGAGCTGCCATTTAGCAATCCGGTTCGATGCACAGTTTCCACGAACACAGATTCTCATTAAATTAAATATGCCCTACATACGTTCACATATTTTCAAAACTGCCAAAGTGTAAATTTTATCCATGAATGTTCGATACAAAATTTGTAGGAAAATTTATGATCTGCACACAACATACCACATGTGTAGCTGTACAGCTCAGACTGTTAAATATTCATCACATCAGACATATTCAATGTGGTTACCATATATCGCTTTACATTCTAACCCCAAATAAACCTTCGCGTTTTTTGTGTATTTTGTTACAACTCAAGATTTCAAGTTCCTAACTTAAGCACAGTTCCCAAAGTTCCCACCTAAGAAGTTTGCAAGGCAAGGATGTATTTTTTTACTGTGAGAAAATAAAAAAATTATGAAGATGAATTTGTCCCTAGTAGCAAAATTTCATACTTAGCAAAAATCTGTTACTTTGTTCATATGGAGAAGGGCACATGTGGATGTAAATTACCTTAGGAGCCTGCTATTTATTATGACGAAACAGAATATGACTAAAACTAGTACCTCTCATAAAACATTTCTTATGCAGTTTAATGGTTAACAATCAAATAAGTCTAAAGTGTTTGTGGTGATTACGCTGCACTAAATTTGAAATGCTGGCCGCTACTTTGGACACTGCCCACTGCTGAGTTTGTACAATATGATGGATTTATTCATCATCATGTTCCCTTGTTATACAGCACTGATCTCAGTCACTTGTCTGATGGCTGAAATTAAACCTCTGATGCTGGAATTATATCCCCCCCGGGGCCACTTCGGCTATTTAAAGGGCTCACTGCACGACATATACAGGGTGTCCCAGGAGGAATGTGCCAGACTTCGGAAGGGTGTTCCTTATGTTAAAGTATACCGATATAACCCAAAACACCTATATCCAAAGTTGAACGGTTACGGAGATAATGGCCAG
>Ga0123354_10019029_pt1 | contig 10786 bp, 5 predicted proteins | sample TergutLab28metaG_2_FD_97872 | JGI IMG/M metagenome (GOLD analysis project Ga0123354, IMG submission 97872) | Labiotermes labralis P4 segment gut microbial communities from Petit-Saut dam, French Guiana - Lab288 P4 | ecosystem: Host-associated > Arthropoda: Insects > Digestive system > Gut ... | reverse complement strand
GTCTTGGTGGGGAAACCGGAGGGAAGGAGACCACTGGGGAGACCTAGGCGTAGATGGGTGGATAATATTAGGATGGATCTCCAGGATGTGGGATGTGGGTATATGGACTGGATTGGGCTGGCCAGGATAGGGACAGTTGGCGGACGCTTGTGAGTGCGGTAATGAACCTGTGAAATGCGGGGAATTTCTTGACTAGCTGCAAACCAGTTAGCTTCTCAAGAAGGACTCTGCGCCATGGAGTAAGTAAGTAAGTAAGGGTACCTTCTGTTATAGTAAGAGAAGACAGATTATTGTGCGTAAGAGAGTTATAAAATTAAATAAGTCACTAACTAATTAACACCTTGGTTGCTTAAGTCGCTCTCTTCAACCCACTGCTCTTACAAACGACGAACGCACGACAGTTAAATTGTACATGATTCGTGAGAGTTATACTCGTAGGTCATGTTTACTGTTATGATAGTGTAAGAGGTAAAGGTAAATCAGTCCCATTATAGGCCCGAGGTGCCCAGTGGGTTCCAGGAAATTAAGGTTCCCAGATTACGTGACAATGGTAAGGTTGTCAGCCTTACGCACCGGCCGCCTTTACCCTCAGGAAATGCTCCTGGTACTCATTTTTGTTAGAGGCTGAGTCGACCCCAGGGCCCATAGCACGATCGGAAGGATTATGTCAATGAAAAATTCCAATGACACCATCTGGAATCGAACCAGCGACCTACTGATTTGTAGCACTGCACCTCAACCACTGTGCTACCGCGGTTCCCATGATAATGGAAGAGAGGTAATAAAATAGATGGACTAGCTATAGAGAAGACAAAAAATGCACACATAATTTTGATGGGAAATCTCCTTGTAAATGGAAATTTTGAAACACGAGAGATCGGAGGATGATTACAATATGATTGTTAAGGAAATTGGCTGTGAAGATGGAAGGGAGAAAGAACTGGGTAAAGAGTTTCCAGGGAAGGAGTTTGACACTAGTGCCGAGTCTTTGGGTTTTCTTACTGTATTCAGTTAGGTTTGAAAGTATTCCGAAGTTAATTTTAAAGTAATGTCCTAGCGTTTTTCTGGAGGGCCTGAGGAAATGAATCAAAACTCTTAATACGGATAAAGGGCCTCCAAGAAGTCGCCACCTCCACAAAGACGACGCAAATCGCCACATCGCTACAATCAATAGCTGACACACACAATTGCTTATCAAAATGACAAACGTCAGTACTTAGACGGCAGCACGAACGTCATGTAACGAACTATTTATTTGGCTTGTTGACGCATTAGTCTTAAGAAAAACGTGTCGTTCCTACGTTATTAATTATGCAGAATGATAAAGCTTATGGTCTTCAAGAACTATGTTATTCTTACTTGGTGAGGACGGAAATGCGATCACTACTGTGTTATACTCAGGCGCATAAATGACTCAGCACAACTCTCAGAATATAAGTAGCCTTACGTCTGGCAGATCGGGCCGGGTAGCTCAGTCGGTATAGCGACTGACTGCGGGCTGGACAGTCCGGGATCGAATCTGGGTGGGGGACGAGATTTTCCGCCCGTCCAGACCGGCCCTGGGGCCCATCCAGCCTCCTGTACAATGGGTACCGGGTCTTTCCCGGGGATAGAGGCGGCCGGAGCATGGGGCTGGCCCCCCACCCCCATCTAGAGTGCCGAGGTCCTAGAAAGAGTAGAGCTATAACTCTGCTCACCCTAAGGGCCTATAAAAAGAGTGAAAACCTACCAACCTACTCTGGCAGAGAGATGTCACTCTTGCGTAATGTGTTTATGTGACGGACATTAGACTGATATACAGACGGTAAGCAGCAGTCCAGGTGGTATGTGTCAACGCGAAGGTGTCCGCATGAATACTGACACCTCCACCGCTCAGATTGCAAATCACAGATCCACGCGCACACAACTTCGCGCAATCTCCTCACTTGTGACATCAGTCTAGGCTCGTTAACTGTAGCTACGCTTGAAGCCGGAGACTTTGTGGAATTACTGAAACCGTGCAGCAAATTGTCGGGAATCCACGACCCCATCAGTTATGGCGGCCGTTTTGGAAAGCTAAAGGCATTCTAACGTTCCTTTGCGCAGTATACAGACCAATAGGCCGACCCTATACTCGTAACAAAATAGCTTTCGCATAGCACAGTCACATAATCGGCAGTAATACGTTTATTAATCCACAGATATGACGGAATGCTGTCACATTTACGCCTCAAAGATTTATGATGACCTATGGACTGAATCACTGTGCGGTAGAAGTACTGGAACAGCCCAAAATAGACACAGTTTTAGAGCAATATGGAGAGGGTACAGACGATATAAGATCAGGTAAGAATCGGCAACCAGACGCAGCAGAATTGTGAGTTATTGAGCAGTTTGTTGATAACCAGGGGCGCCGGCAGGGGGGTGCGAAGTGGTGGGCTTGAATCACTTTAGAAGTTCGACGTTTTATAACTTGTTTGATCAAGCAATAAAATTTCTAAAAAAAAAAACAAGAATTAATTAAGGATTTTAATTAAATGACAACTACATTATTAGGTATCTTTTCAAATTTTTAAATTTTTTTTTGCACCGTGCATTGTGACTCAATTAAGCAACGTAAACCAAAGAAATGCACATTTTTCAAATTAATTTGAGAAGTGTACATTCCGGTGGTTTACATTGATTATTTGTATCTTGTCCAGTACTGATCATCAAAAACATAGGCACTTCACATAGAGGTAATGTGCACCAGCTTTCAAATACATCCCAAATGCGCTCTTGTTGACAATATATAAGTGAGAAGTGAATGTATCGAGAGACTGAATGTGACTATACAGTAGACATGAGAAACCGCTGTCAGTTTAAGTGTATCTAAGAAATCTGCAAAGGATGAAAAAGAAAAGAATCATACCTTTATACATTAGACCGAAATCTTGCTGGATCCTGAAGGAATCCAGACTCCAGTGAAGAAGACTGGATCTCCTGCAGACAGAATTTATTCCGTCATTTCTGTTGTGGTATTCAGAGACGGCTGGGGGTGAGTAGACAACTAGCAGCGGTGACAGAAAGCGGCAGTTCAACGACACTGCTTGAGAGTTGTCCGGTGTATATTGTAAAGCTGCAGGTTCATACTGCCCACATAACGAATGAAGTGACTAAAATCTTTAACAGCTAAAGCAATAGATTGTCTTTGCATAATCCAACGTTAATGATATTCGGCTCTCATTTTAAGAAAACGAGAAAAAAAAAGGTAAATCAGTCCTAGTACAGGCCCTGAGGGTTCCAGGAAGTTCAGGTTACCAGATTTAAAGACAATCGGCACATGAAGGTGGTAAGGTTGTCAGTCCTACGCACCGGCCGCCTTTACCCCCCAGGAAATATTCCTGGTACTCATTTCTGTTACAGGCTGAGTCATCGCCAGGACCATAGTGCGGCCGGAAGGATTACGTCAATGGAAAGTTCCAATGACACCATCGGGAATCGAACCCGCGACCTTCGGGCTTGTAGCGCAGTGCTTAATTAAGACGGAAGTGAATGTTGGAATGAACTGAGCTGACTCGCGATATGACGCAATAATAGGTTTCTGTGAACGCGACAATTTATTTCGGGTTTAAAAAATTTGAGTTCTGCAAGGATCGAAATTTTAGAATTTTATCCGGATACGCCCGAGTATCATTCGGCCAGACCCCGAAGTTTATCTTCATATACGTTACTGCATACGTCCGGATACCCACAACGTTTTATTGTGGCCCGAATACAACCTGATATGTATCTTATATACATATATATATATATATATATTTGTGTCTTGGACCTATATATTATTATGGGGTGGGTAGCTCAGTCGGTATAGCGACTGAGCTACGGGCTGGACGGTCCGGGATCGAATCCCGGTGGGGACGAAATTTTCCGCCCGTCCAAACCGGCCCTGGGGCCCACCCAGCCTCCTGTACAATGGGTACCGGGTCTTTCCCGGGGGTAAATTGCGGCCGGGGCGTGCTGCTGACCACTCATCACCTTCTAGTGCCGCGGTCATGGAAGAGTAGAGCTATACCTCTATCCACCCTCTGGGCCACACCGGGCCTGTAACGGGAACACTTTACCTTTACCTTTATATATATATATATATATTATTTTCACACTTGCAAAGAATGCCACAAAATCATACCACTACAGACCACAAGGAAGGAGAACAATTGGAAGACCGAAGAAGCGATGGCGCGAGCAGCTGTAATTCTGGAGACGGAACGGATCAAAAGGTCCAATCCTTGATGTTTATAATGATGATGATGATGATGATTATTTATAATTCCAACTAATAACATTTTCACGATAAATAATATATATATATGTTGTAATATTTTATGGTTTACATTCCTCTACATGTTTCGACTTAAGTAAGCCATCTTCAGGGAGAATCAGTCACAAAGCGCACCTGGCCATACATATAGTAACATAAAATAAAGATCACTATCAAATATTGAATAAAATTATGTATTAGATGTAGCTGCCTAGACGTCGGTATATTCATACAATTAAAATATAATTGACAGTGGTGATTAATCTTTATATTTGTGACGATAAAATTACACGAAAATGTATACTTCAGGTTTCTGCTGGTATCTTTCATTGCAACGTACTCCTGTATGTCCTTGTTGCATTCAAACACCTGTATGTTCATCTTCGATCCTAACGTGGATCTCATCCCTGTAATTTTGCTGTACTGTGTGCACTGTGTGAAAGACCAACCTGTACTGTGTATTTTAATAATCATAACCCAAAAATTCTTCAAACAAATATCGCAGACCCCGATACGGCCCGTATTTTGAGTCACAAGTTTCCTTAATAATTTTTATGATATGACTCATTTCTGAGAAAACTGCAAAGTATTACTTAAGCGCCATGTAAAGTACAATGTGTGCTCATAAAGGCGTTTTTGCAGACCTCAAATGTGAAATTTAATTGAAATGTGTTAGGCAGTTTTGGAGGTACGCCTGCTACGTGCGGTCAATTGGCGCGCCTTCTCGATATTCATGTCTTCTGCATCGCGCAGCAAAACGTATAACAATTTAAAGTTTCCTGGAACTCGTGGAAATACGAGGGATTCGAAGAAATTTAGTATAATGTCTGACGGCCATGCCAAGTCAAACAAAGAACAACTTGGAAATCAAAATTCGCGTGGTGTTTGAAGGAAACACGTGGTGACGAACTTAGCCGCACTGGAATCGCCATTGGCAACAGCAGTGAAAACCAAGGCAGGGATGTCGATAAAGAGTGCACAGGGCACCTTGGCTGATAATAAATAATAACCGTCTTGTATGATTTGAAGTTTGTATCGCAAAGGAAATCGATAGCGCAACTGGGGGCATTGCCACTGCTTTCAAAAGGGTGTGCCACACATAACAATGGACCTTCATGACGTGAAGCATAGTCATTTGCAACAGCCATAGGTATAGAAATGATTCCGTAAAAGTTACTGAGTAGGTAAAATACTTGCATAGGCATGTGAAAAACTGTTCAACATATTTTGGTGAAATTATCCGTGCAGTAGTCACGGTTTCTGGCGACCCGGGCGAGTAATAAAAAATGCCCATCCCTCACAGAAATGATGAACTTTAAAACGTCACAATTGTTTACTGAATTTCCTTCTATTTGACTTAATAATTTAACGTTTGATGAGCGCAATAAATCGGAAAATTTTCGTTGAAAACATTCACTTTGCCGGCGGGGGGGGGGGGGGGGGGGGGAACACCCCCCCACATCACAACGCCCCCCCCCCCCCCCCGCCACACCAACCCCTTGGATGAAGAGCAACATAAATTATTATTTTAATTATAATTTTATTATGTATATTAATAAATTAAAAAATTAAGGGGAAAGAGAGAAAATATGAGGAGGGGAGGGTTGCGCGGGGGGGGGGGGGGGGGGGGGGGGGGGGGGGGGGGGGGCACACACATCCCCCCCCAGTTCCGCCCCTGCAGATTGATGTTAGATGTTTAAAGCTGTCAAGTAAATTTGGCAAAGATCATTCTACTGTAATACTTACTGTACTTGAAGCCGCAATTGACTACATGACACTTCTGAAGAACTGAAATTTATAACCAACACGCGAGGTCATTAAGATCAAAATGGCAGGTGCTGCTAAAGATGAAAGTCTTTTGGATTATTCCACCGCGTCAACAGGTAAAAAGTTAGCGACGTTTCGAAGCATCTTCAAGGGCAAGCAGTCGGTGTTTTGGTATAAAGGGCAAGGCACTACGATCCGCATAAATTTTAACTACTGACCATTTGAGACGGCATAACAACCACAACAACCCAGAATATTTACGAAATTAGTGAGAGAGATTTTCTTGCTTATTTGTAGACTTTAAGTAACTCAGAAATTATTTACATGTCAAGTACAGGTGTCTACAGACACCACAAATTTCTCCTCGTTTTAATATATATTCGGTAATCAATAAATAACAGTTCTCGGGCTTCAAATCTGCTCAAGCCACTTTCTCCATAACCGTTCTACTTCCGATACAGGTACGTGTGGTTACCCCGATGTAAATTAACCTAAGGATACTGCTCGCGAATTAAGAAAAAATTCATCCTGAAGCAACCTGTATATAAAATGTCTCTAATTAAAACTTACTTACTTACTCCATGGAGCAAAGTCCTTCTTAAGAAGCTAACCGTTTCTCAGCCAGTCAAGAAATTCCCCGCATTTCATGGAACACGAAGGTTCATTACCGCATTCACAAGTGCCTGCCACCTATTCCTATCCTGAGCCGGTTCGATCCAGTCCATACACCCACATCCCAATTCCTGAAGATCCATCTTGATATTATCTTCGCATTAACGCCTGCTTTCCCAAGTGGTCTCTTTCCCTCAGGTTTCCCCACCAAAACCCTGTATACACCTCTCCTCTCCCCCATACGCGCTACATGCCCCGCCTTTCTCATTTTTCTCGATTCTATCACCCGAATAGTTTTGGGTGAGGAGTACAGATTATTAAGCTCCTCAATATGTAGTTTTCTTCACTCCGTGTTTCCCTAATCAAAACAATGGTTTTAAGTAAGTATGGTTTGGAAAAATACGAACCAAGCGGTCCGATAACTGAAGAATAAGAACCAACTAGATGCTACTTATTGTTTTATTATACTTACGATAGGCTCAACATGTTTCGGGCACTGTTATGCCCATCAATAAGTAGCATCTAGTTGGTTCTTATTCTTCATTTATCGCAATGATGCACGGTCCAATACACATCAAGCGATCCGAGTTCAGTGTGAATAAGTGTTTGATATACAAACACCGAAAAAGCTAAACTTTTAGTGAAAATGATATTGCTTCATTAAACACAAAGCCCAGCGGGTAAACACAGTGGTACAGATCTGGACTTGTAAGCCTTTTCTCAAGACACGCGATTCTATTTTAGGCCGTTTTATCGAGTACATCGACAAGTTGTCCGAAATGTCTTTCTGGGAATGTAGCAAAAAAATCCTCCGCGTAAGCTGCTGTTGCCTTCTTTCATATCCTTGCCTGTTCATAATTCGTGTCACTTTAACATCTCTTTCAATGTTACACAAACTTTAGCTGGTAGTTACATAGCGACAGAACAAAGAATCTGTTACGAGATACCGTTGAAGACTCATGTATAGACACTGAAATATTATGAATTATAGAGGTTATGCAGATGTGAACCGAAAAAATTGGTTCAGAATAAATTCCGATTGCGGAATTTTGTGATGGTGGTAATGGAAATTATTGCAACAAAAACGAATCCTTGGGACATTTCAGAACTATGTAAGGTCTACTTGTCGAGGACTAGATGAGGGGCTCACAAAGTTCCCCAAAATACAGAAGCCACCTAAAAGATTCTAGGCACCAGAAGGTTGACATGAACCAAGTTCCATACTCTGAACCCATAAATATTAGGCGCTACCATACAAAAGTTAGTGTCCATGGCAACCTGGCAGCCGGGATTTGTGCACGTTTCGACTAGACTCTAAAGTGTTGTTGAATAAACGTCCACAATTTAACAGCCCCGACAGTTAAATATACTTAATACGACGAAGTGACCAAAAGGAACAATGAATATTGAACACGTTCACTGCATTAGGTTTTAGTAATCGTGAAATAATTTAAGTAATATGGTTGCTGAAGAACGCTGTCGGTACTGCAAGGCACGCTGTAAAAATAAAAATGAATGACTCTCACTTCCACCTAGTGTTCTGTGAATGATATACGAAAAGGAGACACGACTACAGCGCCACAACCAAACATGAAGAGGTAAACGGAGTCTCTTGCACCGTATCTAATTTCTGTGTTAGCTTATCGCGCGCCTGGCTAAGAATTTCATGGCTGCGAGAGGAATTAGGGTCAAATGAGCCTACTTCACCCTTCAGCTTGCAGACTACCTATTTTGCGAGTGTAAACAACATTTTGCATTACCGGACTCAGTCGTAAATAAGCGGATGGTACCTGTACGATGCCTAACCTTCATAGCCTGCTTCACTAGTACTTCATATGCATAAATAATTCTACAAACAGCTGCCAGTAACGTAAATTACAACGGTACTTACAAGAACGAGTGCTGTTTACTTGTCGCTGTCGACCCAACAGGAGCAGTTCCGAAGGCAGGCACGTAAGGAGGCAAACTTACGTGTGTCTCCGGTCGATTCAACAAGTAATCTGATGCGAAATGGCTCGAATAATGTAAGTTCATGGCGACACGCAATGACCAGAAGGTCGAAAATGTGCGAGTAACTAACGATCCATGTTCGGCTTTAGGTTGAGTGGACGATACAAATCGATAAAGAAGCGATTTGTTAGAAGTTCAGTAGACATTCGAACCGAGAAGACCCACAGCAACGTCGAAAGGTAAAAGGTGAAATTGTCCCTCTTCACGCCATGAACGCATATAGGGGCAGTGGCGGTATAGTTCCACTCATTCTTCGCCTCGGCACTAAAGGTTAACGGTTAAGTTCAGGACCCGGCAGCTTTACGCAAAGAAAAGGACCCCTGTACCCATTGATTAGGAACAGACATTTTGGAGAAGAGAAAAATTTGTTTTCCCTGCCAGGATTATAACCCCAAATCATTCAGCTAGTAGAAAGTCACTATACCAACTGGACTATCCCAGTTCATCCTCAAACAACGTCACAGAGGTTACATAATAATTGTCTTGTTCATCAGCTGAGTGCTATGAAGACACCGTATTCGACCCTAGGCCTGGGCACTGGGTGCCATCATCAGCATGTTCTTGAACTTTCACACTTCGATTTTAGGTCTGACCAGCAAGCTGGGGCACAGAAAACACTAGCCTTGCGCTCAGGAAGCAAACAGCTACAGTATCACGTTCGTCGTCTTCTTCAGTTTCAGGTAAGGTACCTTGAAGAAGGTCACGACCTCGTCTTTCCAAATGCTGGTCTATTCACCTCTCAAACTGGACGCTACACACACTCTTCATATTGCTGTCTGGTAGGTGGTTACCAAAGTTTGGAAAAAAAACGTACTGCCTCTTTCTGCAGGGAAGAAGGACCATAAGATGCTATGCATTTCTCTGAAATATTTTTAGCTACTAAAAGATTATATGGTGCAGTAATCCAGATGATTAGGGTCAGGGGAACACCGGCAGGGCCCTCACCTTGGTTGCATCATTGCTGGTGGGTGATATCGCCTCTTACACACAGCTAGGGACAAGATCCATACAGGACTGAAGACAAAAATTAGATGTTGTATGCAAAGGAATAAACTATAGCATAAAAACATACAACTTTTTAAACCATAATTAATGAAAACACAGCAAATATATTACTTTTTAAAATTGAATTATAATTTATTTTAAGTATATTATTTTTTATTGTTTGAATATATTATATTTTTTAAAATGTCAATACCATATTAATCACAAACACTAGCTGCATGAATACTGTGATATAATATGAATTACTTTTGTAATATATTATATTATAGTAAGTTTTAAACTTTGGTATGAAGCTCCCTGAAGATGGATTACATGATTACAAAACATGCAGGAGTAATAAAAGAATATATTTTTATATACCAAATGTACATTCTTTGGTGTAATGAGTAAATACTCTAGTCAAGATGCACAGAACAAACAGTATCAGAATCACAACTTACTGTTTACATGTACATCATTAAATTTATGTAGAATCAAAAGATTGTTCACACAAAAGTTAAAACTTCACAACGTACGCATAAATGTTTAACATTTTCTTTGTAAACCATATGTTCTTCAGGTTGAGTCTGTTAATGAGAGGGGTAATATAATTCAGTTTGCTTCTAAAAGTGTTTACATGATGAAAACTTAAATCTTGTAACTTTCAGCTGAAACAAAAAATTAATATCTCTGATCCAGTATGTGGATTTAATCATTGTATGATTGCCAGGATTGTCCTGTTGTGTTTATCCGTGACTCTCGTGTATCCGTGACTGATTATGAACATATTAAACATTTCAAACCATATATTCATTGCAGACTTAGGGATAATTACAATACAATATGTATACAAAACAGTCATTCTGAGTTTTGTTACATATAAAGAAACCTTTGTTGTATAATTAAACCATCTTGATTAATTGCCAACAGAATATTTGCAGCTTTGTGTTTCAATTGTATAGAACGTAAATGATTATAGATTTATCCTTTAATTATTAATAACCTGTGTACCTAGTGGTCAGAGTTTCTGGCTACAGATACAGGGGTCCCGGGTTCGATCCCCGGCGCTACCAGATTTTCTGAGTAGTAGTGGGTCTGGAACGGGGTCCACTCAGCCTCGTGAGGTCAATTGAG
>Ga0123354_10019026_pt1 | contig 10787 bp, 10 predicted proteins | sample TergutLab28metaG_2_FD_97872 | JGI IMG/M metagenome (GOLD analysis project Ga0123354, IMG submission 97872) | Labiotermes labralis P4 segment gut microbial communities from Petit-Saut dam, French Guiana - Lab288 P4 | ecosystem: Host-associated > Arthropoda: Insects > Digestive system > Gut ... | reverse complement strand
TGTTCGGTGTGTAGAGTGTGAGTGTATGGTGTGTGTACTGTTCGGTGTGTGGAGTGTGAGTGTATGGTGTGTGTTCTTTTCGGTGTGTAGAGTGTGAGTGTATGGTGTTTGTACTGTTCTGTGTGTGGGGGCGCAATCAACACACCGAACAGTACACACACCACACCTATGATATGCTGCCAGTAGACACACCATAGCTACGACTTGCTGCCAGTACACACACCATACCTACGACATGCTGCCAGTACACACACCATACCCATGACATGCTGCCAGTACACACCATAAGTATGACATGGTGCAAATACACACACACACAAACACCATACCTATTACATACTGCCAGTACACACCATACCTATGACATGCTGCCAGTAGACACACCATAGATACGACTTGCTGCCAGTACACACACCATACCCATGACATGCTGCCAGTAGACACACCATACCTACGACAAGCTGCCAGTACCCACACCATACCCATGACATGCTGCCAGTAGACACACCATACCTACGACAAGCTGCCAGTACCCACACCATACCTATGACATGCTGCCAGTACCCACACCATACCTATGACATGCTGCTATTTGACACAACATACCTACGACATGCTGCCATTACACACACCATGGCTATGACATGCTGCCAGTGCACACACCGTACCTATGATATGCTGCCAGTACCCACCATACCTATGACATTCTGCCAATACACACACACACACACACACACACACCATACCTATGACATGCTGCCACACCACTGCATAACATACAACGACCAAGTTTTACCGAATTTTAATGTAATATAACTTTAGCTGGGCTCTAATGAAGTCTCCCTGATAATGGTCGTAATTAAAGACCGAAATATTTGGGAGCAAATTGACGTGATTTTAGTGTAAATTGTAAAACTTTATCACGTTTAATAAAGAGTACGTTTGTTGGTGTATGAACTTCATAATTATAAGAATGCACGGTACAGCTTTAAATAATATTATAATAAATTATGCAATAACATATTCCATACAGTTTATAATACTTTTTAATATATTATAATACGTTTTTTTTATATCAGCCACCCTGCAATTTGAATTTAGCTGCTGCATGTCACTTGTGTAGTCTTTGCTACTCGGCTGATGGCTTGACTTCCATCAAGAGTCCAGGGAAAGGACACTAAAATTTATGGTACTAAATTTCGCCGCCACCACCCAATACATTGACAAATCTATTATGGCCAGGACTCAAGGATTTATAAAGCATTCGTTTGACAAATTCCCAATTTAAATAAAAAATAGAAAAGTTGTATATTCTGTTCTATTAAACTAAATACTATATTAAAATAACTAACAAATCAATAGCTACTAATTTAATAAGTCAAACTCTGCCGGAAATGCAGTATAAGTTATTTAAATAATTAACTTACGTCTCTCTCTATAAATCGAAACGCGTAAATTTGGAATAAAACCTAAAGTGTAATTTCCAAACTGCTCAACTCGAGGTAAAGTGAATTTTTAAATACGCCAATGTGCCTTACATTTTACAAACAACAGACGGTAGAGCATTGTAGTACCGTTACAACAATCGTAATAATAACTCTACTGAATCACAATATTTCTTCAGTCGCAGATACGTGACAGCCGGTGAACAATTTGTTAACGAGTGAGGGCGTTTATCGGGTTGCGCTAACCTTTATAGAATAGAGGTGAAAAGTCATGCATTCCTAAAAGTATAATGATCGGATCAGGTCACTGCCGGGTTCAAGCGTAGTAGAAGAGTAATAAACTGGTAGGTATTGCTGACTTTTACGGCTGTGACTGATCGACCTCTTCCTGGATATGAAAGTAACAAAATTTCTAAGTTTATAGCTAATTTAATTCCATATGTACATTTAACATTCATTAAATATATAATGAATAATATTCAAGTAATCTATAATACTTTAGCAAATTTTAAATTTGGTTTTCGAACTCCGTGAGGTTGGCAGAGACTTGCCGAAAGGTGTAGCAGTAATGGAAAACTATACGGAGGTGAAGCGGATGTGAGCAGGTTAGGCGGCCATTTTGTCTTTAGTCCGGTCAGGAAGTAAATGCGTCATAGTTACGTATTTGAATGATAGAACTTACATTCATATGTCTGGTATTATTTCGTCACAATTGGAGTGCTCTCTGGTGTTCCAGCAGGTCTGCTTCAGAACTTCCACTCTTAATACTTAAAATTGTAAATAATTTATAAAATTTAGCGATTTAAGGAACTTTTTTTTCGCGCGGACATCAGAAATGTTTCTTTCCAATAAGTTTCTTAACAGGTGTAATCTTCTTCAGTCGGGTATTAAAAATAATTCTACAAGACTGATGGACGCTTAATTTACAAAATTGAAATTAGTGAAAATGAAATGCTTCTTTCTAAAGCAACACAACCTAGTAATAGGCCTATATTGTTTAATGCATGTACCGTGCATCGTTTTATTGTTTGTGTTTGAACCAACTAATAAACAAATATATTTCACAACACTATCGCTGTATATACTGTTCACTCCCACATATTTCAACATCTCTGTGTCATCCTCAGGGAGCTTAAAAAATTTGTGCCTCGCTAAGCTAAAATTACAGTTTCATAAACTTAAATTAATTTAAAATAAAAATAATTTTATAAATTAAGTTAAATTAAAAATAATTCCGTAATTTTGTGGAATTGTTATTTTAACAGACTTAATTTACGAACTCGTGTAACTTAACGAGACACAAATTTTTTAAAATCCCTGTGGATGACACAGAGATGTCGAAACACGTGGGAGTGAAAATTATATAAAGAGATAGTGTTGTGATATATATATATATATATATATATATTTGTACGTTAGTTGGTTCAAATAAAAAAAGTTTTATAATTATTTACGAATATAAACTTTTTTGTTTGTGTAAATCTTACTGACTGGGGGTGTTTTATTAAGTCGAAATTTTTATTCAGTATCTTATTGTCTTTACATTTTCGTAAGACGTAAAATTGTCTATTCTGCTTCACAATGTTTCTTTCGTATTTATTTTTCTTCCTTCCCTGTTTATTGATGTTGCATTTTATTCGCGTAAGTAGACCTCTGTCGTCTCGTATTCGGTTACATGTGTTAATACCGCTAAGCTGGAGCACATCTAGTGGATTTATCTCAGTAATTAACCAACTTGATGCACAAAATTTTTGTTTTACATTAAGTTTATTTCATGCATCTACATGTTTCGAGCACATGTGCTCGTCATCAGTAGGTCAAAATTGCATTACACAGCCTCTGGTATCATCACATCTATAGGTGTGATGATACCAGAGTCTGTGTAATGCAATTTTGACCTACTGATGATGAACACATGTGCTCGAAACATATAGATGCATGAAATAAACTTAATGTAAAACAAAAATTTTGTACATCCAATTGTTTAATTACTGAGATAAATATATAGAGATGCACGGTCAGCAAAACATCAAAATCCAGTGGCTGTTTACAGCACCTGTGACAATCGTTTCTTCCCCACGCCCGTCTTTTAATATTCATGCAACAGCTGACTTAAAATTGCACGTTTAACCACGTCAGAAGACCCCACCTTGATAAACTAGTTTTTAATTTATGTTTACCTTGATTTAATCTCTTGTCTTCGCTTCTTGCAATCTGTTCTTCTTGGAATCTCAGATCCTTTTCTACGTTCAGTGTTGCCTAACAAGATTCTTTAGGGCTGTGACTTTAGCGTGTCACATTATCGGGACTAATATTTTGGACTTTGGAGGACCTACGAATTCCAGGATGAGTTTTGCCGAATTTAATTCGGTTGTTTATGCAATAATGGTTCCTTTTGTATAGGCCAATTTCCTGTCGATGTTTTTGTGACGCCGTATTGAGAAAAGAACTTGGCGCTCTTAATCAGATTTTTATCCACTGTTATACATTTTATTTGCTGTAATTCTTTATCATGTGCGTCATCTTGATTGGATCAGATATAATTATGTTGATTTCTTTATTGTTAGTTTTGTCTTTTCATTCCTGCATTAGTTCTGTGTTTTTTTTTGTCTTTTCATAACTGTTATTAAGTATTACACAAATGTACGTCAGCACAATCTATTTATTCTATAGTATGGCTACATGTTTCGACTAGATGTTAGTCATCTTCAGGCCACTACAATTACTTTACCAGATGCTTTGTCCACTTTGGGATCCCATAGTGTTTACAGTAAAGTAATTGTAGGGGCCTGAAGATGACTAACATCTAGTCGAAACATGTAGCCATACTATAGAATAAATAGATTGTGCTAACGTACATTTGTGTAATATTTAATGATTTTCAAACACATCGTGACGCCTTCATTCAGAATTTCATAACTGTATTAGTTCTGTTTGTATTCTGTTGACATTGTAACTGACCGCCTCTTGAAGGTCTGTAGAGGTAGCAGAAGTAGAGTTCTACTTATTCTTAACGTACTAGAGGCAGCTGAGTGGTCAAGGTCAGGCCCCGGCCTCTTTGCCCTCTGGGAAATAAGAGTAGTATCCAGCGAATAGGACGCCTGTGGGGACACAGCCGGTGTGGGTGATTTCGAACAACAGAAAAATAATCTTGCTCCTGCCGGAATTCGAACCTTGGTTCCACCAGCTACCATGCATGTAACGTATTATTATTATTATTATTATTATTATTGGTCGTCTCATGGTTATGTCAGTTGGTGGCGTAGTTACATAACTTTTCACTTTTTTTAATCCACGGTGAGCACTAGACACCAGTTGCAGCGTTATCTAGTGTTCCTGACGGGTTTGTCCTTGGACTCACTGCTTTTGCAAGGACATTTTATCTAATGAACTATAATTACACAGTGCCTGACAAGTTTATAACTCATACCGAATCCATCCAAGACCTAGGAATATTTCTGGATTCTGAAGAATATTTCCATCACCCCTGTAAACTACACAATTTCTCAGTCACTCAAATCTAGAATTCCTACATAATTTGACCTACTCTACTTGTACTCCTAATTGTTTGGTTGTTGTTATATTACACCTTCTTTAAATGTAAGTTCGAATATGCGTCGCCTGTGTGTCCTAACAATACAACTACCAATCCCAATAAGCAAGAACACAACCAACAGCTCACAGCCCTGTACTGCCGTTTTTTCATAATATTCCTTATAATTACAATTAAGCAATGATTAATAGTAGCATACTTTTATTCTAAGACAGCTTTATTATACAAACAATTTAAGAGAACACAGCTACATGTTTCGGCTTACTTGAAACCATCTTCAGGCTGTGACTTACAAGAATTACATGTATAATTAACAAAGCCTTCAAATGACGAGGTCTCGTTTTATCTCGTTTTATTTCGTTTGGTCACGTTTTATCTTATCTCGTTCGATCTATTTTGATCTCGTTTTTATCTCGTTTCATCTCCTTTATCTCGTCTGATCTCATTTTAAGGTGTCTTTAATCATATATATTTAATTATCTTAAGTCACAGCCTGAAGATGGCTTCAAGTAAGCCGAAACATGTAGCTTTGTTCTCTTAAATTGTTTGTGTAATAAAGTTGCTTTAGACCAACATTACACTGCTATTAATCACTGAATAATACACAACGGCGATGTCTCACCTAAAACTCATACAGTTGAACTGCCGAAGTTACGTACCTTACAAGTTACAATGCATCAAATGGACGCTCTATTTTTCATTCATGTTTTCAGAGGATCAAAATTTGATCTTTCCCTATTTGATAATATTTGTCTCAGACTTCCGTCTCGCAATGTTAGAAGCTTCGCTTTGTTTTATGCAGCACGCAAACTGGCCTTCAGACGGATGTACAATAGCGGTGAATGTGCTAAGCGATGCTTTAGATACATTTTGAAAAGAAATTAGGACTCTGAATCACACAGTACTTTACGCTAGCATCACGTTATAATTGAGTTGCGGTTTTAGTTCTTTGACTAACCTTCGATTCAATTTAAGTCTTACAACTAATCTTTTGTTGACTTTTGTGTTGTGTTGTTTGTACTTGTGTTTTGCAATTATTATTATTATTATTATCATTATCATTATCATCATCATCATCATCTCCTTTATGCAGAGTATTCATACTTATATTCCTGAGACAAACTATGTCCCTAGGGTGTACACTGTTGCAGCTATTCTGTTGTTACTATTCATGGTGCTTATATCGTTAGTTTCAAAGTTGAATCCATTGCACTTTTACATAAGTGCTTTCCGAAGTATGTGTGCAGTGCCCAATATGGCTGTTTTCTGCAGTTCCTTGACTTCATGTTTTCCTGGTATGTTGCTCACGCATTTTCTAAATGATTTTGAAATAGTCGCAGTCGCCCCTATTATTACTGGTATCACCTTTGTTTTTACATTCCACATGCGCTGTATTTCTATTGTAAGGTCTTTATATTTTAGAATCTTCTCGAATTCTTTTTTTAACTACATTTTTGTATTCTAAGATTGCAACGTCTATTAACATACATGTTCCCTTTTCATTATCACGGATTATAATGTCTGGTTTTTTGTGGAGTATAATTCTGTCAGTTTGTATTTGTTGGTCCCACAATATGGTTACCTTGCCTCCTTGACTTGTTTCTACTGATTTTGGCTTATGTTTGTACCAGTGTTTTTTGTCCAATTGTACCCCTGTTTCCTTGCATATGTTGAAGTGTAGTTGTGCACACATTCTGTCATGTCTTTTTATGTACTGCTCTTTTGCCAGTATTGGGCATGCTGATGTTATGTGGTCTATTGTCTCGTCATATTGTTGGCAAAGTCTGCACTTGCTATCTGTCTCTGTGCTCAATATTTTTATCGCATAATATTTTGTTTGTAGCGCCTGGGCCTGTGCTGCCACTATTTCACTTTCAGTTTCTGCTTTTAGATCCCCCTTCGATCAGAGGAATGTGTCTTCTTCACGAATAAGCTGTCTATCTACATTTCTAATGTACTGTCCATGCATTACTAGTTTTTTTTATTTTTTATTTAGGGACTCTCCCAATCTTGCCTTTGTGTGTTTTATTCCATCCTGTTTTGCGTCACTGTTCACATTTGGTTGACTTAATTCTTCTGTAATCTTTTCTGCTGTCTCAATTATTGAGTTCATATTTGGTTGAGTGCTTTCGTGGCTTTTAGCAATATTTACAAACAGGTCTTCTTTTTAATTTGTGTTAAGGTATTCTGCAATATTAATTATTTCTGCTTTATATGCCGCTTCGATTTGTAGCAGTCCTCTCCCTCCTTCTTTCCACTTCACATACGGCTTGCCTATGCCAGATTTTGGGTGATGCATTTTATAAATTGTTAGCTTCTTTCTAGATTTCCTGTCAATCTTATTTATTTCTTCAGTTCTCCAGTTAATTATACCAAAACTGTATCTCAACACGCGGACAGCCAGTGCTCCAGTTGCTGTAATTTTATTCCTGGCGTTCAATTCACATTTTAGTATCATTCTTAATCTCCTGCTGTATTTCTGTTTCAATCTTTCTTTCATTTATTGATGTTATTTATTATTATTTTGTGCTACTTCCCTTATCTGCAGTTCCGTTCTTTTTTCCTTTTAATAAAAGGGAACTGAATTACTACTACTACTACATCACTACTACTACTACTACTACTAATACTATTACTTTTACTACTACTACTACTACTGTCACTACTGGGGACCGCGGTAGCACAGTGGTTAAGGTGCTGTGCTACAAATCGGAAGGTCGCTGGTTCGATTCAAGATGGTGTCACTGGAATTTTTCATTGACTTAAGACTTCCGATCGCACTATGGCCCTGGGGTCGACTCAGCCTCTAACAGAAATGAGTACCTGGAGCATTTCCTGGGGGTAAATGTGGCCGCTGCGTAAGGCTGACAACCTTACCACCATCCTGAGCCATTGTCACGTAATCTGGGAACCTTAACTTCCTGGAATCCTCTGGGCACCTCGGGCCGGTAACGGGATTGATTTACATCTTTTTACTATTATTACTACTACTACTGCTATTAATATTGTTACTACTATTACCACCACTAATACTATTAATATTGGTACTACTATACCACTACTACTACTATTACTACCACCACTGCTATTACTGCTACTACTGCTACTACTACTATTACCACTGCTACTGTTACTACCACTTATTATCACTACTACTATTACCACTACTTTTACTACTATTACTGCTACTACTACTACTACTACTACTACTACTACTACTATAACCACTACTACTATTACCAGTGCTACTGCTACTACTATCACTACTACTACCACTACTACTATTACCAGTGCTACTGCTACTATTACTACTACTACTATTACTGCTACTACCACTGCTATTACTACTATTATCACTACCACTACTACTAAAACCACTACTATTATTACTGCTAATACCACTGCTACTGCTACTACTATTATTACTACCACTATCACTGCACCTATTACTACTACATCTGCTAATGCTACTACTACTATTACCACCGCTACTGCTACAACTACTGTTACCGTTACTACTATTATTACCACTGCTACTGCTACTACTACTAATTACTATTAACACCGCTACTATTGCTACTACTACCACTGCTACTGCTACTACTACTATTACCACTACTGATACTACTACTACTGCTACTACTACTACTACTACTACTACTACTACTACTACTACTACTACTACCACTACTTGTAATACTCTTATCGCTACCATTAGTACTGCTACTCTTACCACTACTACTATTACCGCTACTACTACTATTACTACCACCGCTACTGCTACTACTACTACTACTATCACTACTACTACTATTACTACTACTTCTACGTCTACTACAAGGGTGGCGATATCATGGAGAATGAAATGGTTTGGTAAGGTAAATAATGGCAGACTTTGGAAATATGACCAGGGCTTTGTTCGGAATTATAACGGGAAAGGTCTAATTGGCACACCTAGTTAAGGGGGTAATATCAAGTAGAGCTGTAGAAGTTCCTGTGGCTAATAAAATCTGCAATAATCTGGTTTAAAATGAACATCAGAGACGATTTGTTGCAAACGCAATAATAAAACATTCAATTCCACGAAGACGAAAGAATTCCTAAACCAATTGTGGGATGGTTAGCGTCTGAAGTCCATCTCATCTTCACCAAAATTAGTCAGTTCGCCAGTTGGTTTGTCGGCTCCATCCAGTTCAAAACGTGTAACTGTCTGTACAACAAATCCGTGCACATACACACAGCATAATTAGCTTGGCTTGTAGCGCTGTCAAAGAGGTAGACTCTTACCACATAGTGGCAAAACCGTCCTGTTACCACTTGCTTTCTCTCCTTGACAGTGCGTACAGTTTGGTTTTACACAGGTATCAACTGTGCCTTTACACAGGTATCAACTGTGCCTTTACACAGGTATCAACTGTGCCTTTACACAGGTATCAACCGTGCCTTTACACAGGTATCAACCGTGCCTTTACACAGGTATCAACCGTGCCTTTACACAGGTATCAACCGTGCCTTTACACAGGTATCAACTGTGCCTTTACACAGGTATCAACTGTGCCTTTACACAGGTATCAACTGTGCCTTTACACAGGTATCAACTGTGCCTTTACCCCACATGAAATAACATTCTGGTTCCAGAGTTGTTGTCATTTGCTGCGTTGTGTCCGAGTGGCACTGGCGAGTAGCTCGATGGTACCTTCACATCGGAAAACATGTTTAATTAATTAATTAATTTATTTATTTATTTACTCTTTATCAAAAGTTTTACTACAATAGATAAGAGCGGACGAAATGCTTGTGCATGTAGCATATATGGAAGGAGTCAGGAATGGGTAATTTTTTTTTTTTGCGAAAGGCTGAAAAGAAGAGTAATGTTGGAAGAAGTAGATTTAGATGGAAAGAGAATAATGAATGTTAAAGAAATATAGGAGAGGACGTGGTACCAGGTAAGGACCATTGCTGGGAACTTGTAAATATTCGTGTTGCAGTGCAGTTGGGGCGATTTATTGACCAGCCGATCGATTGCTCGGAAAGACTCTTCTTTATGGATTTTGATGTTTTGCTGGCCGTGCATCTCAGTATAATCTTAGTAATTAACCAACTTAATGCACAAAATCTTTTGTATAGTAAGTGTATTATATGTCTACGTGTTTCGAGCACCATGTATCATCATCAGGAGTTCGAAATTGTTTTATACAGCATCTGGTGTCATCACACATTTAGGTGGCCGACCGGTGCACAGGTTGAGAGACGACTTCTCTCACCTTCTCTCAACCTGTGCACGGGACGGTCACCTACACGTGCGATGATACCAGATGCTTTATAATATAATTTTGACCACCTGATGATGAGCACATAGTGCTCGAAACATGTAGAGGCATAAAATAAACTTACAATAAAACAAGATTTTGTGCATTAAGTTGGTTAATTACTAAGATCTTCTTCGTGGATTTTGTCAGATAGCTAATTGGTAGTTTATTTAGATTGCTCCTACTTACATTTTACAAGCACTGCATATGTTCAAGATTTACCATGCATTACGCCACAGTCGAATGGAAAGTGGATAACATAACTGTCTGAGAGAGAATGACAGCTTAGAGAGGAAGATCTTGTGTATCAGTACTAACATTGTTGTTCGAGAGAACGCATAGAGATCTGTAGCTAACATAACGCTTTGAGAGGGTTTAGAAATTAGTAGATAATATAACTTCCTTTTAGATGGAGCTTACAGATTAGTAGCTAATATAACGCTTTGAGAGGGTTTAGAAATTAGTAGATAATATAACTTC
>Ga0123354_10019025_pt1 | contig 10787 bp, 12 predicted proteins | sample TergutLab28metaG_2_FD_97872 | JGI IMG/M metagenome (GOLD analysis project Ga0123354, IMG submission 97872) | Labiotermes labralis P4 segment gut microbial communities from Petit-Saut dam, French Guiana - Lab288 P4 | ecosystem: Host-associated > Arthropoda: Insects > Digestive system > Gut ... | reverse complement strand
TCAGTGAAGGGTGAGACTGTAGGGCGGTGTGTGTGTTGTGTGTACTGCAGAGTGAGAGTGTAGGGCGGCGTGTGTTTGTTGTGTGCAGTGCAGAGAGAGAGTGTAGAGCGGCGTGTGTGTTGTGTGCAGTGCAGAGTGAGACGGTAGAGCGGCGTGTGTGTTGTGTGTTGTGCAGAGTGGGAGTGTAGAGCGGCGTGTGTGTTGTGTGCTGTGCAGAGTGAGAGTGTGGAGCGGCGTGTGTGTTGTGTGTAGTGCAGAGTGAGAGTGTCGAGTGGCGTGTGTGTTGTGTGTAGTCCAGTGCGAGACTGTAGAGCGGCGTGTGTGTTGAGTGCTGTGCAGAGTGAGAGTGTAGAGCGGCGTATGTGTTGTGTACAGTGTAGAGTGAGACTGAAGAGCGGCGTGTGTGTTGTGTGCAGTGCAGAGTGAGATCGTAGGGCGGTGTGTGTGTTGTGTGTAGTGCAGAGTGAGAGTGTAGAGCGGCGTGTGTGTTGTGTGTTGTGAAGAGTGAGATTATAGGGAGGTGTGTGTGTTGTGTGTAGTGCAGAGTGAGAGTGTAGGGCGGCGTGTGCATTGTGTGCAGTGCAGAGTTAGAGTGTAGAGCGGCGTGTGTGTTGTGTGCAGTGCAGAGTGAGAGTTTATAGCGGCGTGTGTGTTGTGTGTAGTGCACACTGGGAGTGTAGGGCGGTGTGTGTGTTGTGTGTAGTACAGGGTGAGAGTGTAGAGCGGCATGTGTGTTGTGTGTAGTGCAGAGTGAGACTTTATAGCGGCATGTTTATGTTGTGTGCAGTGCAGAGTGAGAGTGTAGAGTGGCGTGTGTGTTGTGTGCAGTGCAGAGTGAGAGTGTAGAGCGGCGTGTGTGTTGTGTGTTGTGAAGAGTGAGAGTGTAGAGTGGCGTGTGTGTTGTGGGCAGTTCAGAGTGAGAGTGTAGAGCGGCGTGTGTGTTGTGTGTTGTGCAGAGTGAGAGTGTAGAGTGGCGTGAGTGTTGTGTGCAGTGTAGAGTGAGTGTGTAGAGTGGCGTGTGTGTTATGTGCAGTTAAGAGTGAGAGTGTAGAGCGGCGTGTGTGTTGTGTGTTGTGCAGAGTGAGACTGTAGAGCGGCGTGTGTGTAGTGTGTAGTATAGAGTGAGAGTGTAGAGTGGCGTGTTTGTTGTGTGTTGTGTAGAGTGAGAGTGTAGAATGGCGGGTGTGTTGTGTGCAGTGAAGAGTGAGAGTGTAGAGCGGCGTGTGTGTTGTGTGTTGTGCAGAGTGAGACTGTAGAGCGGCGTGTGTGTTGTGTGCAGTGCAGAGTGAGACTGTAGAGCGGCGTGTGTGTTGTGTGTAGTGTAGAGTGAGATTGTAGGGCGGCGTGTGAGTTGTGTGCAGTGTAGAGTGAGAGAGTAGAGTGGCGTGTGTGTTGTGTGCAGCGCAGAGTGAGAGTGTAGAGCGTCGTTTGTGTTGTGTGCAGTGCAGATTGAGAGTGTAGAACGGCGTGTGTGTTTTGTGCGGTGCAGATTGAGAGTGTAGATTGGGGTGTGTGATGTGTGTTGTGCAGATTGAGAGTGTAGAGCGGCGTATGTGTGGTGTGCGGTGCAGGATGAGAGTGTAGAGCGGCGTGTGCGTTGTGTGTAGTGCAGAGTGAGACTATAGAGCGGCGTGTGTGTTGTGTGTAGTGCAGGGTGAGATTGTAGGGCGGCGTGTATGTTGTGTGCAGTGCAGATTGAGAGTGTAGGGCGGCGTGTGTGTTGTGTGTTGTGAAGAGTGAGAGTGTAGAGTGGCGTGTGTCTTTTGTGCAGTTCAGAGTGAGAGTGTAGAGCGGCGTGTGTGTTGTGTGTTGTGCAGAGTGAGAGTGTAGAGTGGCGTGAGTGTTGTGTGCAGTGTAGAGTGAGAGTGTAGAGTGGCGTGTGTGTTGTGTGCAGTGAAGAGTGAGAGTGTAGATCGGCGTGTGTGTTGTGTGTTGTGCAGAGTGAGACTGTAGAGCGGCGTGTGTGTTGTGTGTAGTATAGAGTGAGAGTGTAGAGTGGCGTGTGTGTTGAGTGTAGTGCAGTGTGTGAGTGTAGGGCGGCGTGTGTGTTATGTGCAGTGCAGAGTGAGAGTGTAGAGCGGCGTGTGTGTTATGTGCAGTGCAGAGTGAGAGTGTAGGGCGGCATGTGTGTTGTGTGTAGTGCAGAGTGAGAGTTTAGGGCGGCTTGTGTGTTGTGTGTAGTGCAGAGTGAGACTTAGAGCGGCGTGTGTGTTCTGTGTAGTGCAGGGTGAGATTGTAGGGCGGCGTGTGTGTTGTGTGCAGTGCAGAGTGAGACTGTAGAGCGGCGTGTGTGTTGTATGCAGTGCAGAGTGAGAGTGTAGGGCGGCGTGCGTGTTTTTTGCAGTGCAGAGTGAGAGTGTAGAGTGGTGTGTGTGTTTTGTGCAGTGCAGAGTGAGAGTGTAGAGCGGCATGTGTGTTGTGTTTAGTGCAGAGTGAGTGTAGAGCGGCGTGTGTTTTGTTTGCGGTGCAGTGTGAGACTTTAGAGCGGCGTGTGTGTTGTGTGTAGTGCAGAGTGAGAGTGAAGAGCGGCGTTTGTGTTGTGTGTAGTGCAGAGTGAAAGTATAGGGCGGCGTGGTTGTTGTATGCAGTGCGGAGTGAGACTGTAGAGCGGCGTGTGTGTTGTGTGCAGTGCAGAGTGAGAGTGTAGGGCGGCGTGAGTGTCGTGTGTAGTGCAGAGTGATAGTGTATAGCGGCGTATGTGTTGTGTGCAGTGAAGAGTGAGAGTGTAGAGAGGCGTGTGTGTTGTGTGTAGTGAAGAATGAGAATGTAGAGCGGCGTGTGTGTTGTGTGTAGTTCGCAGTGAGAGTGTAGAGCGGCGTGTGTGTTGTGTGCAGTGAAGAGTGAGAGTGTAGAGCGGCGTGTGTGTTGTGTGCAGTGAAGAGTGAGAGTGTAGAGCGGCGTGTGTGTTGTGTGTAGTGAAGAATGAGAGTGTAGAGCGGCGTGTGTGTTGTGTGTAGTTCAGAGTGAGAGTGTAGAGCGGCGTGTGTGTTGTGTGCAGTGAAGAGTGAAAGTGTAGAACGGCGTGTGTGTTGTGTGCAGTGCAGAGTGAGAGTGTAGATTGGCGTGTGTTTTGTGTTTAGTTCAGAATGAGACTGTAGGTTGGCGTGTGTGTTGTGTGCAGTGCAGAATGAGAGTGTAGGGCGGCGTGTGTGTTGTGTGCAGTGCAGAGTGAGAGTGTAGGGCGGCATGTGTTTTGTGTGCAGTGCAGAGTGAGTGAACTACGGAGATTTCAGAATGCACGGTGCAATGATAAAAATTGTAGTTTAAACATTTCTTTGTGAATTCATACAAGGAAACACAAACAAAACCCTGATCGTCGCCACGACTCCAATATTTATTAGTTTATCGTCACTTAGTACAACATTTTTCGGCCATAATAACGGCCAGAACCTTGACGTATATGCGTGTGTTCAAGCATTAGTTGGAGAAAAAAATGGAAGTAATTTTTTGCAATCAACATTCAAATTAAAATGCAGAGTTTGCAAAACGTCTCAAGCAGAATACTGTATACAATATTTTGCTAAAATGTATTGCTAAAAGTAGGATTAGCTGGTTAGGTCACCTAAAAAGAATGGAGGATAAGGTGCCCAAGGGAATGGAGGAGGACAGGATGCCCAGAAAGATCTTCACTCAAGAACCTGATGGTCGAGAAGAAGGGGAAGACCCAATAAAGGATGGAAAGAGGAAGTAGAAAGAAATCTTGAAGTGTTGGGAGTGAGAAGCTGGAGAAGGTTGGTGGCAGATAGAAAAAAATGGAAGGACATTTTTCGACAGACCAAAGCCCACAATGGGCTGTAGTGCCATTGGAAGAAGAAGAAGAAGAAGGAGTAGAAGAAGAAGAGGAAGAGGAGTAAGAAGAAGAAGAAGAAGAAGATTGCTACAATACACAACCAGTACTCATGCCAGTAAGCAGCATACTGCGAATTTGTTTTTAAATTGTCCACAAGTCGTCCCTCCGTTTGCACGCAGAACTGTTTTGTATTTCATAAAAAGCGTGTCCCTGATAGGGATTCCTGTGCTTCTCTGCAAGTTCCTGAAAAGTTAAAAACTAGCACTTGAAGAGCTTGTTGTGCAATAACAATACAGCGATATTCTGGTACATATGGAAACCAAACCAAAGGATTCTTACGATTATGGATACGTGTTTTGATATATATATACATATTTGTTAACTGCAATTGGGTTGAAACCCGGTGGCAGCAATACAGTACACATTTACACACAAACAGTACACAGAATGACACAATGAAACAGAATACACAGAACAAAACATACATAACAATAAGAATACATAAACATAACAATAAGAATACATAATTTACCAAACTAAACAGAAGCACATAAAACATATAACCATATATACATTGATAAAAAATGGAACCAAAAGAACATGAAAACATATAATAACCGGTAAAGCCATATAAGCAGCAAAATTCATATGATCTATATATCTTCTAATAATGGCAGACACCCTGTTAATAAGACCTTCACTCCACTTCACTACACTTCAGTTTTGTATTTATTAGCCTTGATGTGGGTAGTTTTCTCTAAGTATCAGGATGTGACCAATAATAAGGGGACCTTCAGTCAATACTGCAGTCGCGCGTGCCGCATGTTGTATGTACTGAGTGACGATTAATTGTACACATTACAGTGCTGAACGAAGGTCAGTGTGTTACTGTGTTGGAGTGACATCCTGCAGTTCGGTAGGCAGGCACTTGCTGGATTCCTCTTCTTCTGGATATAGAAGCAGCTTGTTCACAGTTGTGGAATCTGAAATATACTGCACGGAATGACTCCATGGAGCTGAGCCCTTATTTAGAAACTAACCGGTTCTCAGCTGGTCAAGAAATTCCCCGCATTTTATGTAACCCTCGGGTTCATTACCACATTCACAAGTGCCCGCCACCTGTCCCTATCCTGAGCCAGATCTATCCATTCCATACCTCACATCCCACTTCCTGAAGATCAATCTTAATATTATCCTCCCATCTACGCCTGGATCTCCCTAGTGGTCTCTTTCCCTCATGTTTCCCCACCAAAACCCTGTATACGTCTCTCCTCTCCCCCATACGCGCTACATTCCCCGCCCATCTCATTCTTCTCGATTTTATCACCCGAACAATATTGGGTGAGAAGTACAGATCATTAAGCTTCTCATTATGTAATTTTCTCCACTCCCCTGTTACCTCGTCCCTCCTTGGTCCAAATATTCCCCTCAGCACCATATTCTCAAACACCCTCAGCCTACGTTCCTCCCTCAATGTGAACGACCAGGTATCACACCCATACAAAACAACAGGCAAAATTATATTTCTGTATATCTTGTTCTTTAAATTTTTGCGTAGCAAACTGGAAGACAAAATATTCTGCACCGAATGACAGCAAGCATTCCCTGACTGCCATCTGCTCTTAATTTCTTCCTGAATCGACTTTTGATTTGTTAAGGTTGTTCCAAAATATTCGAACTGTTCCACCCTTCCAAAGGAACTGTTATCACTCATTGTACTGTGACTTTATCGTGCGTTCGTATTTCGAGACATTAGCATGTACTTATTTTTATCAGCATTTACTATTAGATCAATCTCCATACTAGTGACTAACAAAGCTTACCTGTTCTTCTCTTTGTACGCTCCCCCACTCTATTAATATCATCAGCAAAACCAAACGCTGATGTGTGCCATTGAATTTCAAGCCCTCCTGGTTTACCTGAACCCTCCTAATGGCATGTTCTAAAGAAAATGCACGGAAGGCCAATATAAAACATAGAAGCAACAGTTTTTCCGAGAAAGACGTCAGAACCTGCTGGCCGGAAAACACGGCAGCCAGTTCACAGGAGAGTAATATTAGTATTTACTGTCACTGCTAAAGCTTCTAGACTGAACCGCAAATGACAAAAAATAAGAAATATAAATTTTTGTATGAGCAGGAATTTTGAGAATAAATATTACAGTGTTTTGTGTCATGTTTAGGAAAATAAATATTACAGTGTTTTTCTGTGACATGTTTAGGAACAATAAATATTACAGTGTTTTGTGTCATGTTTAGGAAAATAAATATTACAGTGTTTTTCTGTGACATGTTTAGGAACAATAAATATTACAGTGTTTTTCTGTGACATGTTTAGGAACAATAAATATTACAGTGTTTTTCTGTGACTTATTTAGGAAAATAAATATTAGGTTTTTTTTATGTGACATATTTAGGAACAAAATATATTTTTGAGCTTCGAGAATACGAACAAAATATATTTTCTGGAATGTAATTCGACCGTCTAAAGATAGAAGTTTATCTGAATTATACATAAAACTTAGTTCCTACTTCACAAAGAACACAACCTTGTCTATTATGAAGATCAGTCTGTTATGCTATTTAGAAAAATAATCGCTGCTCATTTGAGTAGTCTGTATACTGTTCGGTGACTACTGGGAAGAATAGGATAATGAGTCGAAACTGTGCACTAATCTGGGGAGGCGGTAACTGTTAAGAAACAGACTGGAATATAGTAGAAGTAATGGTAGTACAAGATGCCTGTGATTGAGTTATTTTGCAACAATATGAATAGCCGGTAACTGTTAAGAAACGGACCGGCAAATTGTAGAATGGATGGCAGTACAAGATGCGTGTGATTTATTTTGCATTCTCGATATGTTCCTAAGATATTTATTTGTTAGCGTGCATATTCAACGAACCGTGACTGTAGCGTGTCCATAGGCGGTGAGATGCACAGCAGTGGAACAGTAGAGGTGGTGTGCACGGCAATCGCAGCTTACGAAGGGGAATGCCAAGTTCGCTACAGAATTTTCAACAGATATTTGACTAATGAAGTGTAAATATGAAGCCAGAAGCTGTGAAACCATTTCTTCTCAAATCTTTACACCTTCGTGCACGGTTATTTTGAAGAAAACAAGGTACTTCTTGATTTACGACCTAATCGTATTCCTGAGAAATAAAACGTAAATCTACGAGCATGGTAATCGTATTACAAATAGTGGAGTGTATAGTTGTTATGGGAAATCGTACCAATGGCAGCCCTACAAAGAATACTAAAGAAAAATAGCGCACTTGTTTACACACTGCATTCTTATTTGATCATTGAATCCGGTGCCGTATTCGTAACTGGCGCACTGCCAACTTTATATTGCGATTTTATACTGTAGATTTGATTAACTCGCCAACTTTTGACCCTAGTTTTTATGTTAAGATTTCTAAACACACGCAGACATCCCAGGCTGATTGTCCTTCACATTTCATGTATTTTATAACGGTTTTATACATTTGTAATATCGTGTAATGGGAGAGGGCAGACCGACTCCTTAGCAGTATATAATTTTTCCTGTATCAACGTTTATTGAAGCCCTGAAGATGGCTCGCTGTTAGAGCCGAAATATGCAGGGGTGAATACAACCGATAACAACCCGTTTGATACACATACTTGTGACGTTATTCTCGTCCCGAGTCTCCTGACAGTCTCTGGGTCTCACCCCGTCTCCTACTGAATGGATACTGCGGCTCTTTCCCCGGGGGTAAGGCGGCCGGGGAGTGAAGCAGACCAGTCCATATAGTACCGAGCTTAGAATGAGTGGCACTCTAATTCTACAACCCCATACGTCTTAAAGACGTGCATATCGATACGTTTAGCCTTACATATACCTATATCATCATTATTATCATCACCACCACCTCCCATCATGTAGCTAACATGGTGCTGGGACACTGGTTGACCATTTCCGGTCTCACACTTCTAGAAGTCTCTTCAGTGGTTTTCCTCGTCATATATATATATATATATATATATATATATATATATACACACACACACACACACACACACACACAGTGGGCCGGGTAGCTCAGTCGGTATAGCGACTGACTACGGGTTGGACGGTCCGGGGATCGAATCCCTTTGGAGGCGAGATTTTTCGCACCTGTCCAGACCGGTCCTGGGGCCCACCCAGCCTCCTGTACAATGGTTAACGGGTCTTTTCCGGGGGTAGAGGCGGGCGGAACGTGGGGCTGACCCCCACCCCATCTAGTGCCGAAGGTCCTAGAAAAGACAGCTATACCTCTACTCACCCTAAGGGCCTTCGTGGCCTAGAAAAAGAGTGAAACCTACCTATATATATGCACACACACACACACACACACACATATATATATATATACATGTATATATACACACACATACATATACATACATACATACATACATATATATATATATACATATACACACACACACACACATATATATATATATGTATATATACACTTATATATATGGGTATATATATACACATACACACACATATGTTGTAACATTCACATTCCCATTCAGTGTTTATTATTGCTCTCGAAAGGAAAGAAGCATCAAATTTGTGCGGCAGCCACATTCTTATTTTCTTATTTCGCACGAATTGAAGACATGATCCGGTTTTCAAAAGTTTTTCGGACAAAAAACTTAACCCCTAATCAAGAAATGGGGTTCTCTCCAACCTCAGGAGTTACTGCGGCTCTCATGATGGTGTTGAATATCTGTAATATACTGCTTACATCCATTTGCAACTCAGTTAGCATGGCAGTACATAGGCATATTACTTAACAGTCGTTTATAAACGGCAACCACCTGAAGTTTATAAGCAGGCTGTAAGCTAATACCGTTAGTTTTGACTTCTGAACAAAAATTAATGCCTTTTATTTATTTGGAAAGAATTTGCAGCAGGGAAATATCATATCAAGTAAAAAGGTAAATCAGTCCCATTACAGGCCTGGACAGGCCCAGAGGGTTCCAGGAAGTTAAGGTTCCTAGATTTCGTAACAATGGTACAGGATGGTGGTAAGGTTGTCAGCCTTAGGCACCGGCCGCCTTTACCCCCAGGAAATACTCCTGGTACTCATTTCTGTTAGAGGCTGAGTCGACCCCAGGGCCATAGTGCGATCGGAAGGATTTTATGTCAATGAAAGATCCACTGACACCAGCTGGGTTCGAACCAGCGACCTACTGATTTGTAACACAGCACCTTAACCACTGTGCTACCGCGGTCCCCACATATCATATCAAGTGGGCACTTTAATTAAGTTTACTTACTTACTGGTTTCCTTGGAGCAGAGTCCTTCTTGAGAAGCTGATCGGTTCTCAGCTAGTCAAGAAATTCCCCGCATTTTATGGAACCCGAATGTTCATTATCGCATTCACAAGTCCCCGCTTAATGAAGTCGAAGGCTACTTATTTGGACTTGGCTGATCGCCACTGATCTTTGTACGGAAAGCATAACTTCACGAAAATAGGTTCTGTTTCCGTCTTGAAGTGAGAAAAGTAATTCTGTAACTCTGCTGGACGCTGACAGGTTTCAACTACCCAGGGCACCAACACTGTATACGCACTCACGATTTAGCTACTCATGGCGCGACAGTACCCGTACCTATAACCCTAGGTACAGCTACTCGTGTTGCGACATTACATGTACCTAGATCCTCTAGGTTCAGCTACTCATGGTTCGAAAGTACCTGTTCCTAGATCCTCTAGGTTTTAGATACTCGTGTTGCGACAGTACTTGTGCTTAGAACCTCTAGGTTTTAGCTACTTATGGTTCGACAGTACCTATATCCAGATCCTCTAGGTTTTAGCTACGCACAGTGCGACAGTAGCAGTACCTAGTTTCTCTAGGTGTTAGCTACTCACGGTGCGACAATAACTCTACCAAAGTCGCCACTACCCCGGCTCTGACAGTCGCTGTACCTACGCAGTGGCTCTGAGGGCATGACAGTACCTGTGGTTTGGGCCCCTAATTTTTTGCTATTCGGGCTACGACAGTTATTGCACCAAAGTTTCGTACGCCTAGCTTGAAAACGCTATCAGAACCTCTTCAAAAACTCTACAGTTTCTGCAATTATCTGGCACGATAAGAAGCAAAATAAATATGGCGTGACACCTTATCAATGCGTGATAATATTAGAATATTCATGAAAAGGAATTTAATCTCGTATTGAAGCTTAGTCGAAAGTATATTTTGGTAATTCTGTCAAATGGAGGTGAGAGCTGCAGATAATGCAGTACCACGAAATTGCAAGAATTATTTTGTGAGACAGGATCTTCGGACATTCTGCCGAAAGGTCAAAGGTACAACATTTGAGGTACACCGGGTTGAACATAACGTCATATCTGCAAGCAGGGATCTCAAATTCAAGTCGTAGTGGAACAGAACGTATAATTCTGAAAATTACGGTAAGCCGGACTTCTTATTACACAGTAAACAGGTTAAGTATTTTCGAATTACACACTTTCACGTTTATGCTGCCTTATCCAGTGAGTTGCGTTACAGAAACAGGGCAAGGGAGCGAGGAGCGCGTTTTTATCACACACGTCGTTAAGGAAGGGCAAACGAGGTACCGTATATTCTCGAATATAGTCCGCACCCTTTTTACAGTTTCAGAGGGCTAAAAAAATCAGATGCGGATTAGAATCGCGTGCGGATTAGATTCGTGGTCATGAGCTGGATTTTGGAAAAATGATAGAGCCGCTGTACGTGCCGTAAGAACAATACAATACAATAATCTATTATTTTATTTATTATATATAATACAACATATTATATAATATTTGTAATTCATTATTCATCAGACTCGCCGTCATCACTCGTAAGTGAATCGTCATCCGTCACCCAGTCACTGTCATCAGCTGTGGTGCGTTTGTACCGCTGGCAGTTAAATGGCCACTTCACACACGGCGCGTTAGTCGGATAACGGTTAAAGCATTGGTAACATCCAGTATTATTCAATCAGTCTGC
>Ga0123354_10019021_pt1 | contig 10788 bp, 2 predicted proteins | sample TergutLab28metaG_2_FD_97872 | JGI IMG/M metagenome (GOLD analysis project Ga0123354, IMG submission 97872) | Labiotermes labralis P4 segment gut microbial communities from Petit-Saut dam, French Guiana - Lab288 P4 | ecosystem: Host-associated > Arthropoda: Insects > Digestive system > Gut ... | reverse complement strand
CCTGAAGATGGACGTATTAACGTCTGAAACATATTGAGCAATATATAATAAAGCAAGTGTCATCTAGTTGGTCAACCTTTATTCAAATATCAAGATGATGCACGGTCCAATACGCATAAGATTTTCGTAGTTTATTATACAATATATAACATTACGCAGATAATAGATAGTTTTATTAATAGGATTATAACGTATATATTTATAAACCTAACCTAACATAACCTGTAAGCTTGGTTTGTCATTGACACTCTGCTAACCTTTTATTAAAATTGATGGTGGGCTTTCAAAATCTTAGATTACTTGTTAAACCGCACGATCAAATTCAGTACGTACATGACACTAATTTGTACAATTGCTAGTAACTTCCAGAGTGTCATGTATTAGCAGTTACATTTTTTGTGTACCAATAATAAGGTTAAAAAATATACCGCAATGCAACAAACGGAGCTGAGTCGCCTCATCAATTTTGCAGCCCTTCGTAACAAATGGATCGCAAATTTTGAGCATCAAAATGTTAGTTTAATATAAATTGTTATAAAATAATTTCTTTCCCATGGAGTATTACGATTTTAATAGATTCACGCATTAATTGAACTTATTTCTGTGCGCCATAATCAGTTCACTTCGTAAAATGAATTGTCACCATAAAGATAATTAACAAAACCATTACCAGAATTTGTTTAAAAAGCAACTTTCCAAACCGCTGCTGCTAACAACGTTCTGTTTTAATTAATACATACACCAACACATTTACTTAATGAAATAAAAGTTATGACAAATATTTGTCTCATAAATGTTTCGACACCGGGGTGCCATCTTTAGGGATTCCTTCATGTCAAAGAAATACAAATGTCGCCCTCGTTGAAATGATTAAAATATTAAAATTAAAAAAAACACAAAATTTAAAATGAAGAAATTAGAACTTCATGGTTTTAAAACTAAGTGATAGTCGTTGCTTACAATTTCGTAGCGATTTATCTTCTGTACACATTAATTGTACACAGATATCTGTGTGGATCTTTGTGATCCGAACAGATCTCGTCCTGTACATATGTTAGCATTGTTAATTGTATATAACCTAGTGCATATATTATTTAGAGAAAATTAATTTTTGTTATGTAATGTGGAGTAACATAATATGGATGTCGGTGAATTTGAATTTTGGCCTGCTCTCGCTTAATTTGACCCAATGTTCAGCGCCCCAGACGGACATGGAACCAAGGTGCTCTGGACCCGATTCTACAGTATTACCGTTCGGTTCGTTCACAGCAGCCTAGTATAAAACTGTAATACCTGAAAACTGACCGCGGAACCCAACTAATACTCTGACCCTCAGCAGACTGGAACAACTGATAAAGAGCCGTTGTTTGAAAAGTGTCTGCGGGAAGCAGATAGTAAACCCCGAAGCACTTCACCCTCCTATATTTTTGACACAGTGTCCTAGGAACAGTAAATGTCTACGTTTGAGTCTGGGTAACTCATAACATTGCTTCCTCACACCCACAAACGCAGGTTAAGGCGGGTAGGTTTCTAAATAAGTCTGCTAACATGACGCAACACAATTAAGTATATATTTACTTAAGCCCTTAAAGTTTATATATTTTTTATCAAAGCTTCATCTTTCTGCTCGATGACAGTTCTATGTTTTATACAATAAAACACGTTGTTTAAAAATAGTTATACTCTTATTACAATGTGGTTGCGTATTCAAATTCTAGTGTGTGTGTGTGTGGGGGGGGGGTGAAGCGACAAATATCCGAATCCTATGCAAAATACAGAAATGCGAGAACCGCTATTTGAGATACACCGCATTTGTTATTTGTGGTGTTAGATTACATTTCGAACGTTCGCTAATTTAAATTCGAAATTGAATTAGATTTATTCTGATGAAGCTTTCACCGACGCGTGTTAAGCACAGTAATCTTCTTTAGCAAAAACAATTTTTTTACTCGCATGTAATTATACAGTAAATCTGTTGAAAGCCTGGATGTTATTTACCTAATATGAAGGATTGTATTCCGGAATGTATTCGAACGTGTTGAAGAGTTCCCAAGTACAAATTGCATTGAAGATTTTTTTCTTCGATGCGAAATAATAAACCCTGATTTCTTGATTTAGATGATACTCGTTAATGTTTGACGTCCAGGTGACCGTGTATCGTGAAATGTTCTTATAATAAAATCAACTAGATGCACTAATTTCTAAAATTTATTTTTGGAATAAAACTCTGCGTGTTTCGGACAGTTCCTCTGTCCGAAACATGTAGAGTTTTATTTCAAAAATAAATTTTAGAAATTAGTGCAACTAGTTGGTTTTATTATAAGAACTAGATAATGTCTTGATGGTCGTTGTTATACTGTATGTTCTATCACACACATGTGCTTAACATCATATTTTTTAGCAGCGCTACAACCCAAATTGAGCGTTTGCCGCATGTATTGAGGTTTACAGATCACACAAAATTAGACACACACACACACACACACGCACTCACGCACCATTATAACTCCTTTGAACGAGTGATCAGATCGTCGCAGGGGCCACAAATTCCTTACTTTGTATGCATTTTTATCTTGTTTAAATTAACTGGGTAATAAGTTATTGTAAGTATACTATGCACCCCCCCCCCCACATACACACACACATACACATCCAAAATTATATTGTACAATAAAATTTAAAGGAAATTAATTAACACGAAAAGGCTTTTCAGATATGCCGTATCTTGTGGAATGAACGATTTATCGATATAAATTAATCTGTCAGAATTGTTAGCAAGTGTTGTAATATTTATGTCATTCTCTTTCTGTTTTTAATGACCAGATTTTCTCTATTTTTCAGTCTGCTTTAATATAAATATTATCGGTATAATTCTTCACCCTTCTGTTTCCGTATACACGTTAATGGCAAGTTGGTTTTGAGGTGGGACAATTCTTCTCTCTTGTGGTTGTGTGTATTGTGTGTGTGTGTGTGTGTGTGTGTGTGTGTGCTTGCTAGTGACATGCTCTGACACAACCCATAACGCAGAAGTGTATAATATATTTCTTGAGTCGAATTACCCGGAAGTTACACCGTCATTCTTGCGTAATTCTGATCTAACCGATCATGAGTTTCCCTGCCTCTGCGGAACTCAAAACGTAATCATTGTACACATAGACAATTCTCCGTGGAAACTACCTCAGTCAATACTGCTCGTTTGATACACTTACAAATAATTTCTCTACATCTGCTCGGATACTGGGATTTGAGGTTCTCGTATGTATGATGCAGGACATTTTTGCCGTCTTCTGGAGTAGTGTCCGGGCTGCAGGCTGCATCCCGGACACTACTCCAGCCTAACCGCACCTAACCTCCAACATACAGCAAACCAAGAACGAAACGACCAATGTGGTAATCAACATCATAGTCGCGAGCTCCTGATGATGGGCATAATAATCCCCGAAACATGTTGAGCCTATAAGACGTACAATAAAATAATAAGTGGCATCTAGTTGGTTTTTTATGCTTCAGTTATCACAAAGATGCACAGTCCAATAAATATCAGACTTACTCTTCTTCCCTGCAGGCGTAAGCAAACTTCATTAGTGTTCGTAAATTTCTGTGTCACTGCAGGACATCACATCGCACAGCACACTCTTCTTGATTGCGGTACCACTCATACCTTACCACGTTCAGTTTTTCACCCACATTTCAGTATGTAGTCTTTATATTTCCTATGTGCGAGCTGCAGATCCCTCCGGGTTAAACATTACCTCTCCTAGTGTTGCTTTGTGAAGATAAACCCGTAATTGCAAGAGGTTTCCACGATGTTTCCCTTTGCATTTACTTTCTATAGTATTTTACCTTCTATGGATGCGAAATTAACGATCGTCCCTACCCAGTAACACATTAGTGAAGAGGCATCAGCATTGTTAACTGTCCTACGTATTGAAATGTTGTTTCAAACCTTCAAATGACAGAACGTGAGTCAGATCCTCAACCTTCAATAACAGGCGAAGGATTCGTGGTTTTATGACACATTATTAGGGTAAGGTAAAGTACTTTTATTTCGATTAAATCGAAGGAATTGTTCCAAAAAATGTTGTCTAGAGGATTTAGATATTTATTACTTAAATTTATTTTCTTCTATGTCAATTATTTTAAAATTTTGTGCACGAAACACCTCAGTCACACTAACAATACCACCCAAAACATACAAACATATGCTAAACGTGAGCCCTTCTTCATACGGGGTGGTTTCCCTGGTTCTAATTTCTATCAGAATCCGTCTATACAAGTCCAAACCTTACTACAGGCGACAAACTATTGCTTCTCTGTCCTTTACATTTCCTCAGAATATCACGTTAGTTAGAACTTCTTCCCTTGAAGTTCCGTGTCGTCTGATCGCATATTCTCGCAATGCCTTCTGCCACTTACACACGCTACTGGAACTGCATTTCTAGCTGATCAACTCTTTTAACGGTGTCCCGTCAAGTTAATCCCAAGTCTAGGTCATTGAGAAGCAGCTGGAATGCAATAAGAGAGAAACCCCAGTGTACAAATATCTGTTGACATGCGTCAGTTCTTTGTGAGAAAGGAACTCCAACTGAGCTCTGACTTGTTCCCGTTGCGAGTTACGTCACCTTTGGGTAGAGCTGATTAATAACAGTCATAAAAATCATCTTCTAATGTATGCATCAGCTAACTACGTGGAGTACAGTCCTTATTTAGAAGCCGATAGCATCCTACGGAATCCAAAGGTTTATTACCATTAATAAATACTTTTAATATTAGTCATCCCGATGTGTTTATCTATACACATATAGTACAACGTATCAGTCAAACACAACAGTTTTGTTACATAAAATATTATTTTAGGGCGACATGTTTCGACTCTCTCTGAGTCATCTTCAGGTCTTCTTAAAGTATAGGTCCAACGTTAACAATGATCATAGTGCATTCTGGGTTCCCAAAGGCTTACATTAGGAAGTATACGTGTTGTAAAAGTAAAAAAATTATAAAATCTACTGACATTGTACTTTTACAACAAATATACTTCCTAATGTAAGCGTCTGGGATCCCAGAATGCATTATGATCATTATTAACCAAGACTCTATACTTTAAGATGGCCTGAAGATGACTCAGAGGGAGTCGAAACATGTCGCCCTAAAAAAACATTTTATGTAATAAAATTGTTGTGTTTGACTGATACGTTGTACTATATATTAATAAATACTACTACGTAATATTTAAAAAGTTTGTCTTTTCACACCATCGTGTTTTGTGTTTTGTGCAATCTGACAACAAATTCCGATTTTCTCTTTATTTGTCACAAACCTCCTCGACTTTATAAGTGGTAGGGACTTATTCTTTGTGAGACATGAGAGTCATTTTAGTCTCTTCGTAAAACTGCAAAAAAGCGACTATTAGCTTCGTCATGTCTGCCCATCTGCCCTTCCGCATGGAACAGCTCGGTTCCCGCTGGGTGGATTTTCATGAATTTGATATTTGATCATTTTTGGAAAAACTGTTGAGAAAATTCAAGTCTAGGTGAAATGTGACAATAATAACGGTTACCTTACTTGCAGACCAATATACAGTTTGGATCATATCTCGCTCAGTTTTTCTTAAAATATTTGAGACAGAAGTTGCAGAGAAATTCGAAACACACATTTCATGTTCAGTAACTTTCTTTTTTTTTTTTCGAAAGTTGTTTCGTTTATGTGATAATACGGAAAGAATTTTAGAGCCAGACAGGCCACAGATGACAATATGGCTCATGCACATTTCATCTAGATACCTAAAGCTACGAACACACACTCAGAGTACGTAATACTTATTGCTTTTCCACTTCAGCAATGGTTGCACGAACGCGCCTCAGTGTCGTGTTATGCGTATATTGCCTGTCTTACTTTAACTTCTCTGAACAGTGCATCGTGATACACAGAGTGAGAAAGACCAACGAAATGCAAAATTTTCTTAATAATTTATTTCACTTAGATTATCCTCGAAATGTTTTGAACAAGTAATTTTTCATCATCAGTTGGAGTTCTGTAAAAGCAGCTTACAGTATTTCATCATGCATTTTACTTCTCCTAAAAAGCATATGATGAAATACTGTAAGCTGCTTGTACGGAACTCCTCCTGATGATGAAAAACTACTTGTTTGAAACATGTCGAGGATAATCTAAGTGATATGAATTATTAAGAAAAGTGTGCGTCTCGTCTGTCTTTCTCACGCATTATCTGTCTTGTTATATGTAAAAACAGAATATTCTAATCTAGAAAGAATTAAGCCTTCAGAGAGTAAAAGTGGACTGTGTAATATCGCTTGGTCTTATCTGGTTCCTGTGGGTGAATTTGTTAGGATACTGTTTAGTTGCTGATAACATTCAATTCCGTTGGAAACACAACACACTTTCTCCGGGCCTGAAGACGATCCAAATTGTTAGCTATCACATATCATATGTGCAGTTGTATAAATCACCTAAATCTTGCACAGGGGTCTCGAATTTCTTTTTCGGTTCTATTTTCGGATATTTAAATTTAGAATAGTTTTCTGGTGGTTTCGTAACAATACTTCGCGCTGCATTTAACAAAGCGATAAAACAAGACATGCAGATGTTACCGTGTGTGACCACATCTCCAGTTTCTGAACCCACCTATCGAATTTACATGAAATGTATTCGTATCCATGAAGGTGTCGAGTAAATCTGGTATCAGTTCGTGGCGGTATAAGATGTCCTGTAATAATGGTTTTTAAATTTAACTTAGTAGTTCTCGGAAATTATAAAGTTTCGTATAACAGAACTTTAGCACGTGGCCTAAAGCAGAGACTTCATTACGATCTAAAAGTTTTATTTACGTCGCCTTGCGATATGGTAAACAGCTAGAAGAACAGATCTAGAAAAATAATTTCGGAGTCAATACTATGTTAATCTTTAATGTTATTAGACTAGAATTTTGGCTAAAGCGGTGGTGATAATGACTTTTATTCGGAAGGTGTCTGGTTCTCTCCTTGCAAGAAAGTAACTCCTAATCTCTGATCGTCCAGTAGTGCCACCCTCCATTATTGTTAAAATGTTATGTTGTATTAAGAACTGAGAGGTTAAAGTCGCTTGAAATTATGGGTATTTAACCTGCTATACTCATTGAATAAAAGATTAATCCGATAATTTGAATAATGCAAAGTTGCTTACCAAAAACTCTACTTTACTTGAAGCAGGCAGACACATAAAGACGATTCGCCTTTTGATGTCTTGACATTATTCAATTTGCCCTAATCATGTTGGCCTACAAACCTAATAACATTTTCCTCCATAGCATTAACAGAAGTCGAGACGGTCTGCCCGACAGTTAGGTGATTAGAAATACATTTCAGGAACTAATAATTTTGCAGCGACCATTTAAGCCGTGTCATCGAAATCGAAGCTCCTAACACATGTTCTGAATTAATCATCGTCTCCTAGGCTTACTTAGCATATCCACGTTCCACATTAATGTGTTGCAGGCTCTTGTACAACAGGTGTAGGGTGCACCTCGCGCGCCATAGTGGTTTGTATATGATTCGTTTGTCAACGAAATTTTTTCGACTAGAAAATTTTGCACTTACTCTGTTTCATTTCAAGACGCTTGCAATTTCGTACAGTACATAAATTCGACTATTATGCTGGTCAGGTCAAAGCAAAAATGTCCCTACTCATGGCATGTGTAGGGAGAGCAAAGTTATAGCAACATTCTTTATTTGAATCGTCACGAGATGGAGGTGGGTGATCAGCCTCATGCCCCGGCCACCTTATTCTTAGGAAAGAGCCCCACATATCCATCAGACTGGAAGCTTGGTGGGCTCCAGACCCGACCTAGGAGTTTGGGAGAAGAAGAAAATCTGCTCCAGTCAATCATTAATTAGGAATTATGTAAAAGATAACATGCGTTGCGTAGTTTGGAGCAATTTGTCCCAAACAACAGAAAAGAAGCACGAAATTCCTTTGTCAGGTTTGCCGGTCTCTTGTTCGAGATTTGAACCAAGGAAATCCTTAATATAACAGAAGGAGTGCTATCCATTCGATGCTTGTCTCAGTTTCGTAACATAATGCTGGATGAGGCGTGATTGTGACCAGTGAAGAGATTTGCAACTAGACAAACATGTTCTACTCTGAGGGACAGAAAGATTCACGATAACCTTAGGGGAGTTTGGTTTCAGCCGAGACCGTGACAAGTATCGGTCAAATAGGGCATATTCCCGTTTATTGAATGTACTTGAAACTTTGAACAAAGAAGAAGGGGTTAGGGTATTTACCAAGAGACTTCTCTGCACGTACATTTACACTTAAATGCTTTAACACGCTTCATGAGCGAGTTCTTCACCTGAAAACAGTGAGAAAGGTTACTGTAACACTACGTTTAAAGATTAGGTTTAACAATAAATATCCTAAGTGTGTAATAGTTTACTTGTAACTGACACAATACATTCACAGCGGACGCTCCAAATTTAATAACTCTTGAGTTCTAATAGTTTATCAAGTCACAGTTAACTACAAATGCTCGAAGTGTCCTCTACCTTGAATCATTTCACGCATGGACATGTCTGGCTATGGACTGTCGCACCCTTTTAGAAGTCCTGGGGTGGTTGCGCACTGTTTGACGGACATAAAGAATGAATTGGTGAAGTGTCTCTTAGTGTGCAGGAGATTGATACACTAACATTTTTAGGTGTTCCCACACACGAAAATCTAAAAGACTGCGGCCAACACCATGTTTAGCTGTACCTCGAAAACTAAGTATTCGGGGAAGTTTTTTCCTTGTTCTGTTGCGGCGAACTCACTCTGAAATTCGTCTAAGAATTTTAGACACGCCGTGTATTCTGTCTATGGCAATTCATCGTGTCAGCGACTATTTCTTGTTCTTTTAACATTGTGTTTTTTTTTATTTGTTTAAGCGGTCATACAACCATTAAATATTTTGGGCATACTCTTTAGAATTCAATTTTCGTGGTGAAAGTTAAGTCGAAAAGAATACTTGTAGCACAATGCGCGCAAACTACAGCCTTTGTAGTCAAGGAACACCGTGCGACACAGGGAGGGGCATTGTTTGCAGAAACATTCGCAAACATAGATGATTACTTTATGCTGCCATGCCGTTCTTTCCCGTGCGAAATGAATCTCGGGTAATTTGCAAGTAAAATACCGAAGTTCATAAGAAAGTTAAAGTTGTCCCAACGTTATTGCCATTTGTCTAATTTATCGCGACAGTATGGGAGATAACACTAATATCACTTTACAGTAAACACTGCATAAAGTTGGCAGACATTGTGAAGCACTAAAATTTGTTTTTGTTATGTACATAGCTTCAGAGTAAGCTAAAAGCTTGTGTGGTGTATTCTTGCTACTGCTTGTTGTGATGATAAAATATTTACTTACAGAATGGATGTACCAAGCAGCAGATTGCAATCCTTGTTTGCAGTATGCTAGTATAATACGTTTTTTTTTCCTAAAATTTGAAACTGCAAACAAAAAATTATGTATTTTACAGATATTTCGTTACATTTATATTTTTTGAAGCCACATATTCTGACATTTACTTCAAGAATATTTGTGGTGAAAATATACCATGACATATGGGAAAAAAAAGACAGTTATCCCGCTGACAGAAGTAGAGGACAGAAATGAAAAGAATTAAAACCTCAAAGTCCAGCAGTTACTTTGTCCACCATCACGTTTAACATTTAGTTAACCCGAACTTCTTTTTTGACGTTCAGGTGGCCGTGAAACGTGATAAATTCTTATAATTAAACCAACTAGATATCAGCAAACCTGTATCACATATACCATTGCTGTGTGTACAGTGAAAAACTCTTGACGATGGACAGAGGAACTGTCCGAAATATGTAGAGTTTTATTCCAAAAATAAATTTGAGAAATTAGTGCATCTAATTGGTTTTATGATAAGAATTAATACTGAACTCCCTCTAAAGAATGTATTTCTGTGTTCTGAGTAATTCTGAGAACCAAAAAGGTTTATGATTTAATAGAATATTAGCGGGTTTGCTTTTATAACCGACATGGAGTATGTTTATTTGCGGTACGAAGTGAATCATGTAATATAATTCAGGTTAATATTAAGTACTGAAAGTGATAAAAGCCTTTTAGCCAGGACATATTGATTGCATCACGTATGCTCAGGTGCTGATACGCAGATTCTTCAGTTTCATGACTGTACGCTATCTGGTCTTTATATAAGATTGCCAAACCACTCTATGTATAAAAGACTTCATTTTTGAAAACTAAGGGTGTTGAAGTTTGATCCGAGTTTCCTTTACGAAACCGAAAAGGCACGCCAGCTGACAGGTCGACATGGTTTTCCCCAGTACAGACTAATTTATTAATTTTGTGAAATAATCTATGCCAATTTCATCACAGTTTTAGAGCAGTTCATATGGAAAACTTTATTATTTATAAGAAATTGAAGCTTCTGTCTCAAATTTTAGTCCTTTTTCCTATCTGCCGATAATATTTCTCCACAGATGTTTACCTTCGTGGCTCCGTCATGTCTTTTTCTCTTCTCTTCTATCTATCTATCTATCTACCTATATATATCTATCTATACCTATACCTGTACCTATACCTATACCTATATATCTATAAATATATAACTATAACTATAACTACGTCCATAACTATAATTATAACTATAGCTATAACTATAACTATAACTATAACTTTAATTTTAACTTTAACTATAACTATAACTATAGCTGTATAGCTGGAACTAGTCTGTCCTGTCTGTCTGTCCGACCCTTTTTAGCTCTG
>Ga0123354_10019020_pt1 | contig 10788 bp, 5 predicted proteins | sample TergutLab28metaG_2_FD_97872 | JGI IMG/M metagenome (GOLD analysis project Ga0123354, IMG submission 97872) | Labiotermes labralis P4 segment gut microbial communities from Petit-Saut dam, French Guiana - Lab288 P4 | ecosystem: Host-associated > Arthropoda: Insects > Digestive system > Gut ... | reverse complement strand
TTGTTCCCAAATATTTAAACCCTTCCACCCTCTCGAAGGTACTATTATCAATCCTCACACTCTGAATTCGTCCTGCATTCTGATCTCGAGACATGACCATGTACTTAGTTCTATCAGCACTTACTTCCAGTCCATTCTCCCAAGTAGCAGCTACTAAAGCTTTTGCATTTTTCTTTAGAGTATGTATGCTTCCTAAATATATATATATATAGAGAGAGAGAGACTAAAGGAAGCAAAATTATAATTTTATTTGTTGCTTTATATGGGTACGAAACTTGGTTTCTAAAATTATAGGGGAAAACAGAAACTGAAGGCGTGTGAGAACAGTGTGCTAAGGGGAAGAGTTGTTCTAGAGAGAAGGGGAAGTGACAAGGGAAATGGATTAATTGCCTATTACCGAGACGTTTAATAAATTCTACCTTTCAGAAAATACGGTTGAGGTAATAAAATTATGGGGTGTCAAATGCATGGGACATAAATAGCGAAGATGAAAATAAGAAGTACATATGAAATTTCTGGCCGAAAACACTAATGGGAAAAGAGAATATTTAAAATTCCTAGGCGCAGATGTGACCTAGTTTATTTGGTAAGAAAAACTCCACTTAGGATATGTAACTCGGGTTTAATTACCGTGTCTGTATCTCTTAGTCCACATCCTGTTTCTATAAGGCACATTCAAGTACTCTGTAACCATAATAAGGGGTAACAATTCGAGAAATACCAACAAATGCACTACATTACAATACATAAAGTTTTTACAATTAAACCACTAGAACTCAGACACGTTTCGAACCTTTGTGGGTCATCCTCGGAGAGGGTAAATCAAAATTGATACAAAATTTAGATTATAAATAAAGATAATAAGTTAAAATTGTATTAAAATCGTGTTGTGTCTTGAAGTTGGTGCTGTAGATGCGTACGTTAGACGAAGTGAAATTGTGAAATGGCACTTATACATATACAGTACTGTAGTAATTGATTACGTACCCTCCCCGAGGATGACCCACAAAGGGTCAAAACATGTGTGAGTTCCAGTGCTTCAATAACAACTAAATATATGGTCCCTTACCTTCAGAATTTTTTATAGACACTTCTATGCTTTCCTGTTCTATGCGCGCTACAATCCCCATGTATCTCAGCACTTTTATGCTTCGATCACTAACAGCATTATTGTAGAGTACAAATGAGGAAAATGTTTATTATGCAGTACACCAAGGCTCTTGTTACTCTGTGTCGCTGGGGTCAATACTAAACCCATTCTTAATTTCTTCGCTTAACTTTGCCACACTTTTATATAATTTATTAGCTATCTTAATGTTGTGATGATGTCATACATTCTGTTGATGAAACAAAACATAATTTAGTTCTCTCAGAATTTACTTTACAACAGCCTTCTTACTATCCACTAACACACCTGTGTCTTCACTGGATTTATATTTGTACCCCACCATATTAATATCACTAGATCTTGAAGCACTGAGAATTAATTACGTTGCTTATCGGAAACATAAAATAGTAACTGATTATTATTTTATACAAAATACATGTTCTGCCGTTATGTATGTCAGCAAGTAGTTACAACAGGAGAAGAAGATGACAACTGGCATATATGCTTATTTGGTATTGCAGTGTCTACTGCTATACCGCCAAATTTAATGTCTTAGTATAAATGTAACTCTATTTTCAGAGCTCTCCAACTTGCGAGATCAGGTGCTAATTATACAAGTTTTTCTAATTAAATTAAACTATAATAATGTTTTTTTGTGTAACTCTGTATATTCAGTGGACATTAATAATGAATCTGAGTATCAGTCGTGAAGTAAAGACTAACATTTATAACAATTTACGACAAGAAACAGCAGTTTCATTTGAGGTTCAGATTATCCTGCAAAACCATGCTTAAAGCATATGTGTATAGAGTTTCAGGTTATGTACTTGTCTTGTTGGTGGACTTGGCAGCGTCCCACAACTAATTTCATTAGCGTTCTTACCGTTACACTAACCAGGCTGCCTTGTCAGCTGGGTGTGTGTGTGTGTGTGTGGTGCAGTACTTGTAATGTGCCATTACAGTGTGGTTTCCACTCTCGCAAAACACGACCGGACAGTTACTTTCTGTATAGGCTCTTTCTCTCTCTTTTCTATTTTTTTTATGAACCCACAAGCCTACAATGACATTATACAGGAAGATGGGCCAAACATAAGTCACGGAATTAAAAAAGCAGTTTTATTCAAATTGGAAATGAGCTTGCGAATCGCATACAAAATCTCTACCTCCGTAATGGCATATCGCTTCAGCACCCATGGATACCGTGCACATTGGTAAGAGTAAGGAGCGAACTGCATGAGATATTTGGATGTTCTCTTTTAGGTCTGCGGTAGAAAACAGTCCCATTTCGCAGCTATGAACATAGAATGGTTATAGACATTAAAGTCTTCTTGGATGCGTCAATGTGAAATCCAGAAGAAACTTACTGCCGTTCCAGAGAAACGTTCCACCTCCATCTTCTGCTCTGAAGATGGATGTGGTGCATATCTGAATCCCCTTTTTGAATGATTGTACCAAAAATAAATAGCGAAAAATTCAGACCGTAATAAATATACACGAGTCGAGCACAAAGAATTAAAGATGAATGATTACCAGATAGGCTGCAGGCCAACCGTTAAATCGCCAAAAGAAATAGCTAGATGTACACGTAATGACACCACATTTTCTAGACTTGGAGCTGGTGAGAGTTTTTGTGCCCCACAAAATGCTTTTCTATTGAATTTTTGTAACAGCACATGACGATGTCTATTTTTGCTATTTTTGTTGCTCTTATTGTAATTGTTTCTTTTTTCTTACTTTGGTGTCTTCTTTGAATAAGGTTTTTTTTTGTAATATGCAAATAATACTTAACATTATAAGTTTTGTCTTTAGCTGTCTGCATTTGTCTGTCGCTTGTTCTGCTCAATGCTTCTGATGCTGTATTTTTAATTCATTTTATGTACATTGTATGCGGCTTACTTTCCTCCCTTAGTATATGTATGTGCTGTTGCCGTAGTTGAGCTTCGGGCTGTTGAGTCAGCGCGTGAATGAATTTATAGTGAATTTTATTATTTATACCACAACAGTAGTACCATATTTTTTTAAGAAGCTCTAAATAGTCACACACACACACACACACACACACACACAATCACACATTCACTCACACACTCATACACACACTCACACACACACACACACACACACACACACCCACAATCACACACACACGTTCATGTGACCGTGCATCGTGATACATTCATTTAATAAAACCAACTAGAAGCACTAATTTCTCAAATTTATTTTTGGAATAAAAATCTACATGTTTCAGACAGTTCCTCTGTCCATCATCAGGCGTTTTTCACTGTACCCACAGCAATGGTATATGTCATACAGGTTTGCTGACAGTTCCATCCTGATCCTGCTCGCAAGCTGTCAGCAAACCTGTATGGCATATACCATTGCTGTGGGTACAGTGAAAAACTCCTGATGATGGACAGAAGAACTGTCCGAAACATGTAGAGTTTATTCCAAAAATAAATTTGAGAAATTAGTGCTTCTAGTTGGTTTTATTAAAAGAATATATATATATATAGGAAAAGCCAGCAAAATTCAAGAAAATATAGTGTCACTGGAGTGGTGTTTTTTTTATTGTTGTTTCTTTAATGACGCTGTTAGCAATCGCAAATACACAGCTTCGAATGGTGCAATATTTAGTGAATGATGACTCTAAGAGAATTCTAAAGGAAGTGGCTAGTGGAGGTGCTACCCGAGAATGTGCTTGGAATGACTCAAGAATACCTCGGAAACCCTCATTCACGGTAGCCGAAGGTGCGGCTCAAATTCGAACCATGTACCTTTAGGATAAAGCGTGACAGCTACAACAGCCCTGAAATTAGACGGATATGGTGAAACGTTCGGGCGTCATACAATGCAGGGAGTATTCTAAACAGCTAGCGGCTGGTAGTTTCTCGTGAAGGGCTCTGAACATGTGATTATAAAGACCCATTACTACAAACTGCAGGCCTGCCAACTATTAAATACAGTTTATACCTACATGTATTCTGAGCAGTTAGTCTGCACTTCGCTTCTTAGGCAATGGCCAGATTACTGTAATTATCGAATAAGACGGTTATTTATTTGCATCAGCGGAAAGCTGAGTGCTCGCCAGGATAGGTAAGACTGGTTCATCAGAGGTGTGGCGATTAAGTCGTAAAATTAATCGCAAATCCCTCTTACGCGTGATAGGGAGTTTCATGTACAAAAATAAAATTAAATTTTATATAGCCTAGACATGGACGTCATTGCCTTGATCTGCAGTAAAAATAGTCTGAAGTGCATAATTAAATAAATGTCGATAGATAATTAAACGCATGGATTAACATCGACACTATACTGAAAATAGCGACAAACTCTCAGGTTCAGTCTGTTTTATCACTCCAGCCTTGATTATGAGAAGCTGGACGAGCCTGTCGGGACGTGATGGCGAAGAAACTTGCACATTCCGGGAAATGAACCACGGTCATCCAGTCACTTAACTGATTCAGCTGTCTCAACAACATTCTTAACAATAAGGTGTGAAAAAAGCGCCTCTTTACCAAGCCTGTCTCTCCACATTTAATAAAACGAAACTAAGCCGCAGTATGGCAAAGAATTTTGTATTACGAAGCTATAATCAAACCTGTGCGCACCTTTCACTATAGTGTTACAGGACAAAAAAAAAACTGACACTTTTCATGAAACCCAGCTTGCGTTTCTGCGTGCATGCACAGAGTAACTCGAGAAATATTACGCGGAAATAAATATTTTTCCAACAAAGTTTGTAAAGAGAATTTTCAAAAACAATAATTTATGCTCAATACAATTGCTTACAAGAGTCTCACAATTTTCGAGACAATTAGGGAAATTATATATTTATTCTGTGTCTATTCTGAAACTCGAGAACTGATGAGAATTTTATAAGGAAGTCCTTGCACATCCAGCGAGCACACCGTAATTATTACGTTAGGCTTAAACTTCCTAACTTGGTTTATAGTAAATACTACAGGCCTATTTTTATACTTACTATGTATAAAAATTATATTTGTGTCCGTTCACGCAACAAAGAGATAGACGAATCTTATTTTACTGAGCAGCTGGACGGCTGTGTTACGTAAATTACAATCCCATCTGCTCACTTACGAACAGCAAACCGTGTTTACTGTGTTTTAATTTCCGTCACTAGGAGCGAAGCCGGAAAATGCTAAAGGATCCCTGCCGAGAGCGAATCACACAAAAAACAGTTGCACAAATGTGTCAAGTGATTTCGTTGCAACGTCACAGAAGAAATATGACGTAATAAACTAGAGTCACTATATACACAAAAGCGAAATAATACGAAGAACATGCAAGCTTATTTCATTTAGAGGGATGTGGGTCAGACATGAGTAATTATTGTGTAGGCAGTGGAATATAATCCGTCGAAATTTTAAAGGAATACTGTTACAGTTACCAAAACAAACTTCGTAACATTACAGCTGTAGGTGGACATGATATGACTGAATAAGCACATTGTCAGTTTTATAAGTTTTGCAAAGAAAGCCACATCCATACTGAAATATTACATTTGATACATAAAAAATATGCACTAAGTGATGTTGCTGTCTATGATACACTACAAGGTTCCTTGGCAAAACTGGTATTAAAATATCGAAACAAGCATATTGCAGTGCTTTACTATTGTCATTTTCTATTCCCATTCGCAACTCTTGTTACATGCATAATACCAAGTATGAGGCTGCTATATAACAAATACTATTTTTTTATTTTAAAATTTGTTACCTAGTTATTAATTCTTCAGTCCGACTGAATGTACGCTACATGTATTTATATATACGCTTATAGATTCATACAATTATAAAGTGTCTGTAGGTTAAATGTATATGGCGAGAGTCAAACCCAACACTACATTAAGTAACTGACTAAAAATAGGACGTCCTAAACTTCGACTGGTGAACAGAAGGTACTAAATTAACCACTAAAGCGCCGTGGCAAATACAGGTATCACCTGATTTAACATTCAGCAACTCTGCATTTTCCTCCACAGTCTAATGACGAGTTTCGTGATGTCCTCACAGCAATCTGCGATTATTCGCCTGAACAGCATTAAACAGCAACTTTTTTTTTTTTGCAATCGAAGTCTGTTTTCTGTGAGGTAGGAAAAACATTTTTGTGTATTATTTGGAAAATATCCACAGACTTGTAGATTCACACCGAAACTGCTTTCGTTGTCATTGGATTTGACCGTACCCGTTACAAAATATTAAACGGACACGATCAACATGTGTAACAACAAACTGCATTTTTGTCAATTTCTCGATATTGTTCTGTTTATTTATTTCGTCATTTATGTACTACTCCACTGAATCGCCTACTCATGATTGGCATATTTGTTCATTTATTACAGTTAGTTAACAATGACTGCTTTGTACAATGAGAAGTAAAAATTAGTATACATGCCCCCTATCTGAACATCACCTCCAGCCGAAGTTGTTCCTCGGACGCTAATTTGTACGTCTCTAGTCTACGAGGCACTGTCGACTGGTTACCAGCGAGTTTAAATCGCTATTAAAAACAAGACCTTCCAATTTTACGAGGTAAAAAAGGTAAAGCGCACCCTTGTACAGGCACTGAGGCTTTGTACAGGCCGTACGGCCCAGAGGGGGAGTACAGGTATAGCTCTACTCTTTCTTGACCACGGCACTAGAAGGGGGTGAGGGGTCAGCGTTACGCCCCGGCCTCTCTTTACCTCCGGGAAAGACCCGGTACCCATTTTACAGGAGGCTGGGTGGGCTCCAGGACAGGCGTGGACAGATGCGGAAGATCTCGCTCCCACCGGTATTGGATCCCCGGACCGTCCAGCCCGTAGCCAGTCGCTATACCGACTACGCTATCCCGGCCCACAATTTTACCAATTTTACGAGACTTCCTAATTAAACGAACTTTGTACGACACAGCACAAACCCGCTGCAGAATTTTTTCGCCTGCAATATAACATCTCGTTTAACCCTTTAAACGCCGAGTTAAATCCCATCTGTTACTGCTGGCTTTATTAGGAGCTCACCATATTCTCCACGTTAGCAGGATAAGGGTTAAGGGCTCGGCACTCTATTCAGAACAGATCAGCAGAGAAATTTGTTCTAAATCCCGTTCATAAATGGAAATTATACTTTTCAAATTCAGTTTTAGTATCATCTTTTCATCTATCCATACGTGTGCCTTCTGTCAGATATTCTCTACAACCACGTTCATGTCGTACGGGCTACATATCCCACACGCCTTATTTTCCCTCATTGAAGAACACCACTTTCTTTAGTAATGACACATATGAAGGACGGAAAGCGTTTTAAGTTCTTTGCGGAAATTTTATTAGAAGACTGTTAGTTAAAAGTCCTGAACCTGTCATGCACTGCATAAGAGCTCATTAATATTCACTTGTCGGTCCGCCCATATAGTCAGTGGGCGTTACAATACAGTCAACGAAAAAGAACGGGCCTGCCATGGCTCGGTCGGTTATTCGTAGGCCTCTCAATGCGGAGACTCTCTTTCTTTCCCGGGGCATTCCATGCGAGATTTGTGATTCATGAAGTGGCAGTGCAATATGTTTCTCTCTCAGCACTTCAGCTTTCCCCTGTCACTGTCTTTGTACCAGTGAAGCATACTAATATTTTACTAGAACAGGCAAACGGGCAAAGTCTGGGAACCTTCAAACAACAGTTTTAGCGCAAGGGGAGCAGCTTTTAAACAAAAACGAACACTTGTTAGTCTCAGTCTGTATTCTTTACGTCCGATTCTCGATGATAAATTAGGTAAGCGTAAAGAATGCCAGAGATATAACTATAAAACAAATATCAAAGACGAATCAAACAGAAAAGCACATGAATATACCAAACAGAGCAAATTCGTGTTACTGTAATTTATTTCTAAAATAGCGCACTCTATCATTCTGTCTCAAAATAGATGGCCAATGGAAAATCATTTCGAGACAGAAAGGTTATAGACTTGTCTAAACCAAAGATGATGGATGACAGACTTTCAAATCAATGGCGCACAGGCTGGGTTAATGCAAATATGGTCAGAGCAGAAGACATAAGATCTACAACGTCAAGCATTTAGAACAAGAAAGTAATCTAAACAATACTCAAGTTGAATTCATACGCTGCAAAGAACAGAGTCCGCTACCATTACAAATATCAGCTAGTTAAGACTCTTTAGTAATGGTCGCTGTTTTCTGTAACAAACATAAGAAAATGGAATGCGTACTTTATGGACGAAATAAAGAATTTTAAATGTTCCTGCCGCCAAGTATAGTAAACACCGAACTTGGAAAGTTATGACGATTAGCTCTCGACAGGAACTCATACATTTAGTTTAATTAAACAGGTAGGTGTTTTTGGTTGCAGCATGAAAAATCCCCATCTTTTACAGAGATTGAAGATTTAGTACTGTGTTTTTTTAAATAGAGTCCAAGACTGTTTCCATTTCTGAGCCGTTAATCTCTCACACACATCTAAATTATCTGCTCCCCTCCTACTATTCTTGTAAACGTAACGCGTTCAGACTTCGAGGGCAGGTCGTCGGAAGTTCCGACTTCCAAGGAGTTTTCAGGTATGTTTATGGTGCAGAACGTTCAGTTCGTGCACAGTATTACCTAACGAGATCCAGTAACCTTTACACTACAGTTTTCGTGCCCACGTAAATTATGCTACTTTAATGAACACACACCTCTGACTGGTCCTATCCCACTGTTTACTGCCTGAAACTCCCATAAGTTTACAACTTGACTGCTATACGTGCGAAACGACTGGACGCCGTGTCTCAACCTGGAGGAGCGTTCAACAACGAACCTGATTTGATGCTGTGATATTTCCAGTTCCTTGTAATTTTGCATCTATACTGCCTGTCTACACACACTGTTTAAGTCTAGAATTTGAAGTAAATTTCGAGTAACCCCAAAATACAAAAGCGCGCGCGCGCGTGTGTATGTATGGATGGATGTAGATGTGTGTGTGTATGTATGTATGTACTTATATACTAAACAATGTACACTATATAGAATGTCCATAAATTCGCTCTTCCATATTCTAATGTGAGCCTCATTGATGAGAAATGAAACGAAAATATCTCTATGACAAATTTACAGTCGACACATAGCCTAGTATTTGCGGATAACGAGATCAGTGTGAATGTGATGTGGCTGCAGTGTATGAATTCACGACCCTGTCAATATTTCAGACTGAATAGCGTCGAATGACGGTATGATTTCCCACTGATGAATTAGGATCAGTTAGTTGGTAAGAGACACGCAGTGAGCTAATCGTGTATTATTCCGACATTTTTCTGGGGAACCGAGGAAGACCACTAATGTTATCCGGCGTCCCAACCGAGATTCCAGGCAGGCACATCGCGAATAAACATGTACAGCGTTACCAGTATATCAACTTGCTCGGCAGAATATGAATGTGGCTACACGGCATGCGTCCATCATATCAATGTTTATTAGTCAAAATCATGCCTAGCGGGTTAGCTGTGTAAGCTACATTAACAGCCCCGAAACTGTCTCCAAATGAACGTCAAAACTGTTCATTACACACAAAATGTTGTCATTCTTTACGTGCAGTAATTTGGGCGTTTGGTATCAAGTGTTATCGAATGACATTTTTTGTCTACGTGTCCACAGATTGGGTGTTAAGAGTCTGCAGGCGGCAATTTCCGTACGTGCTCTGTAGATTCCCTAGTAGCTGATTATTCCAGCCACTGGTTATGCAATGTTTCCAGGTCAACAAAGATGATCTTTTATTAAAAATTTAAGCGAGCTACCATGAAGTCTGAAGTTTACGTCGAGTTTAATTTAAACCAAATACATTACACTGCTATGTTAATAAAAATCCAACCAGATCGGGCCACGTCGGAGGGAAGTAGCTGTACCAGTATTATGACCTGTACCGGAGGCTGCGGTTACAGTTTTTAGTACTCCTGAAGATGGGTGCTGTGACACCCGAAACATGTAGAGTGACTTTGCAGTAAATAAATATCTGCATACTGTTGCATCTGGTTGGATTTTTATTAACATTGAATTACGATGCACGGAACCACGAGTTTAAAAAAAAATTACATTGCCTTCCACTGGTACACAGTAAGAGCAGTAACAGATCAATTTCGTGATTTACGAGGGCGTATTACCTGTGAAATACTCTGCCTTAAAGAACGGCATCCCTCCTTTTTCTAACCAGCGTAATTTTACAAGCCTGCAGCCTCCTACTTGAACGACTGTCAACGTCATCGCATGATAGTTGAAACTGTTAACTTATTAGATAACAGATGTGGCAATGCGATCAATTTTTAAGCATGTTTCCGAATTTCTGGATTCACGTCACTATATACAGGGCTTTTAAGCGCATTCACACAGTTTAGGAAAGCGCTTATTACGAGTACCTTCGTCATGTCCGTCGTCCCTTCGTATGTTTCAGCGGGGCTCTCACCGGACGGACATAAACATTTTATGCCTTCTACACGCTTGCCACATTTCTAGCGGGTGTCGATACACGAGGTGTGGCAATAAAGAAACCGGACTGCTTTTATTACTCATTTCCGGCCATGTCGATGACGAAGAGGAGGGTAAGGCATTGACCCGTGGACTTCCCTCTACCGTCACACAAAGGTTCATTCACGCGCATCGGTTAGTCTGGCCGTGACCATTGTTAGAAGCGGATCGTGTGTCTGAG
>Ga0123354_10019019_pt1 | contig 10788 bp, 8 predicted proteins | sample TergutLab28metaG_2_FD_97872 | JGI IMG/M metagenome (GOLD analysis project Ga0123354, IMG submission 97872) | Labiotermes labralis P4 segment gut microbial communities from Petit-Saut dam, French Guiana - Lab288 P4 | ecosystem: Host-associated > Arthropoda: Insects > Digestive system > Gut ... | reverse complement strand
TCCCCCCCCCCCCCCCCCTCCACCCGAGACATCTTAATGTTATTGTGTGTTTTGGTTTTGGGATTTTACTAAAGTGGGTTCCCTACTTGTAGGAACATGACATTCGGGATGCGGCTCAAGTTATGGAAAAAGAAAAGACAAGACAGGCGATAACGTTACACTGACGCGTGACTGGATTCACAGCACATATAACGGACCCCGACCCCTCCGCACTCTTCCAACACCGAAGGTCTGAAAGTTAAATAACTGGATTGACAGCACACAAGCAAGTCTGTCACGACGCGTTTAATAAGTCTCTTTCGAAGTACAGTAGAACTCCACTCATCCGGACGCTGGTTATCCAGATCGGTTTGGCTCTTCGGGTAATCTGTCGAAAATTCAACATAACTAACTTGCCCTGAAATTACCGGTTATCGGATCACTTACTGTACAGTGTTACGGCTTCTAGAACTTCAAATCAGGCTATTCGAAAGGTTTAGACGCAAGTACATACTTAAGTAGTAAGAGCAGACCTTCAAACAGCCAATGCAGCCTATTAAAAAAAACCAATTATCCGGATTTTCTGCCTATCCAGATGGCCCGCCGTCCCAATTAATCCGGATAAGTGGAGTTCTACTGTACTCATAGTAGGAGATTATTTACGCACAACGGTGTTTCAAGCTCAGGAAAATAACTGTCCAAAATTCCCTTCAGTATGGTAATCACATTACTCTGAATACCTTCAAATATTAAAACGGAGTTTCAGGTAGATAACAATAACGCAAAATCAAACTGGTGGGTCTTAGAAAACGCGTATCTAAAAAAATGCTTAACCAACAGTCCAGTACTCGATGAAACAATGTCATGGTGTACAATCAACTTTTCCAGGAAAATAACAACCATTTTCGACGAGTATGCTGCCTGAGACATTCGGAAAATTTAAGCACCCATTTTCGACAAATATGCCGCGAGACATTCGGAAACTCTAAGCTACAATTTACATTCCACTAAGAATTCTTGAGGGACTGTTTGGAGGTACGAAGTCATAATGGATAAACTTAAAGGTAAAGCTCTCCCTGTTCGCGCCATGGCGGCGTAAAGAGGAGTGGAGGTATAGCGCCACTCAATTTAACCTCCGTACTAGACGGACCCGACCGCTTTACCCCTGGGGAAATAACATCCGGTACCCATTAAAGAGTAGGTTGGGTGAACCTCGGAGACAATCTAGAAGCTTTAGAGAAGAAAAATCCCTTGCCTCTGCCAGGAATCGAACCACGATTCCTCGGTTTTCCAGCGCGTATCCTAACCTCTATACCAAAAAAAACGCTATCCCGGTTATTCATAATGGACAATTCCACCGCTATCAGAGCACAAAATGTTGGTTTTTACCGTACATTTCAACATTCATTCTTTGAAGGGTCTTGAGGCCGCCTCCGGACCGTTTCGGTGGAGACTTACGTGTTTTATTTCTGGGTCGTACTAAAAGACTCGAAAGCCTCAGCGCCATTTATAATTACTGTTTCCAAAAGGTCGGAATCTTCGGAGTATCATGCTGAAAAGCACGAGAAAATTTCTCCCCTCACTTCTGACAGACAAATACAGCACTTTTATAAGATTGAACGAATCTCGACCATTTGACAAATTTTGTGGGTTATGTAGTGACATAATCCATCACACACCACATCATCGTGCCGCCAGCTGCTGCAAACACATACCAAGCCGGTTATTTAACTGTCGTTCAGAAGCGTGTTTGCTCGAAACTCTGACCCTGACCCCACGGCAGGACCTCATTCCGGATCGTCTTCTTCTGGTTCTTTTGAATTTCTCCCAGGCGACAATATGAAACTTGATGGTGCAATGAGGTACATGTTTTGGGGCTTGCTTGCTTACTTATTCCATGCAGCAGAGTCCTTTTTGAGAAGCTAACCAGTTCTCAGCTAGTCAAGAAATTCCATGGGGCTAATTTCGAATTCAATTTATGACCTATGCACCAACAGGTACATAACACTATATAAAATAAATCTACGTTGCAATTCCTGAACAAAAACTGCGGATCTGGAAGCTTGCCACGACACATATAATCTCAGAAACTACTGAATCGACTTCAGTTTACTTAATACTGTGATGTGCACCAAAAGTTGTAAGACGCAATACGCTTTTGTGCGTATCGGTTCAATGCATTTAGTTCTTTACGTCAGACTCAAAATGTTACTAATTTTTTAAACCCATATGAAACATTAAGGTAATCCAAATGGTAATTAACATTCAGTTCCTACCTCCAGAAACAAACTGCGTCTCCACTACAAAGACAAACCACTTAAAGCTGTCGGGAAAGCAACTGGGCTTTAATCTGACAATCACAAGAAACATAAAACCGAGCGCTGTGGGGTTAAATGCCAAGTTTTTAGGCGCGTTCGCAAAATTGCGAAAAGCGACTATTAACTTTGTAATGTGTCTCTCCGTCCGCATGGAACTCGCCTCCCAGTGGACGGATTTTCATGAATTTTGATTTTTTACGTTCTTTTTACATTCCGTGCATTATGATGCAATTAACAAGACAAGCAATGTACCTACAACGCAACACTGAGGCGCGTTCGTGCAACCATTGTTGCAGTCGAAAAGCAATAAGAATTACATAATCTAAGTGTGTATTTGTAACCTTAGGTATACACCGCGCAATGCACATGCGCCATATCGTCATCTGCGGCCTGCACAGATCCACAAGATTTTTCAACATTATCTCATAAACGCCACAATCTTTAGGAAAACGTAATTGAATATAAAATGTGTGTTTTAGTTTTATCTACAACGTTTGTCTGAAACATATTTCATTCTAAGAAGAACTGAGTGAAATATAAAAAATGTATACTTCTCTTCATGTAACGTAACCATTATTCTTGTCAGATTTTAATGAAACCTAAATTTTCTTGGCAGATTTTCGAAAAATATGAAAATATAAATTTCATGGCAATCTGTCCAGTAGGAGTGGAGCTGCTCAATGCAGACAGGGGGATAGATGGTCAGAAGGGCAGCAGACCGACATGATGAAGCTAACAGTTGCTCTGCGCAATTTTGCGTATGCGCCTAATGACTCATGTAACACCAACAAATGCACTATTCTATAATTAATGCATACAATATTTTACAAAGCTGCTACATGTTCTGGCGTTCCCTCACCATCTTCAGGGAGCTGACACTAACATTTCTTTAAAACATACAGCAATACAATAGGTCATGCTGTGTTTTTTGTGTGCGTGCTTTGTGCATAGTTTCCATTAACTTTAATATGGGTATATTTAGGCATTAAATGGTTGAATCTGAAAGTTTAATTGAACTATATTGCTGTGTTTGTTTTAAATAATTTCTCCTTTGTGTTTAAGTAATCATGGATAATTCTTGCTTGTTGAGCATTTATGATGTTTACATTCCCTATTCTTTGCATTATTAACTCAAAATCTCAGGTACTACCAACCAATGCAATCTTCCATAGTTTATGCATAATATCTTTTACATAGCTCACACAAGTTTTGGCGTTATTTTTTCGCCACCTCTAGGGAACCGACACCAAAATTTATTTAGAACACACAGTAACTTTTACTGTTGTATGTTTTCAAGAAATCTTTTCATCATATGGGTCTATCAAGCCTTAAACAAATGAGCAGCAAGGCCAGTAAGGTACGAAAACTCCCGAAGAAACTCCAAGAGACTACACAATTGGATTGCTGCTAGGCAAGTTTACAAGGTTACAAACAATGATTACTGGCTTCATCATGCCTATCTGTCCACTGCTCCACGTGGAACAACCCGGATCCCACTGGGTGGAATTTTCATGAAATTTTGCGTTGGAAATGTTTACTAAAACTGTGGATCACATTCAAATTTTAAGTTGGCCAAAAAACAGACACTTTACAGGAAGACTAGCATACAAACATTACTGTCAACAGCAATCTGCTTTATTTCTTCATATGGTTTTGCATGATACAAAATCAGCAGACATATAAATGATAGATCCTGCTAAGAAATATAAAAATACACCATACCATTCTATAACACATACATCACTGTGACCAATAACAGAAGTGACCACAGTATATTAAACGGCATGATCAGCCGCAAGCGAACAGAAAGCAAGGCTTTGAATATGCCTCAGCGTTATGCTGTATGTACATTTCCTGTCTTGTTTAGGAGTTATGACCAATGCTGGTTTCGTTTTTTTCACCTACCATATTATGCACCTAGCCTATTATGACTTGGGAATGATTCAAACAAACAGTACCTAGGAGCATCTGGCAGGACTCCTTTGATGTGTTTACCAGAGAGATAAACCAGGCCCGTCGTCAAATTGCCTGGCAAGAACCTCAAAAACTACAGTTCTGCTGATCTGAACAGGACATTCTATACAGAAACTACGATAGTCTAAGCTTCCTGTCTTTGCCGATGAAGCTTATGCAGTGTCACTAGTAGATGAGATTTAGACCCTTGTTACAAAATTCCTTGACTGTACATCATTCAGATGTCTGCATTAAATTCCCTGACTGTACATCATTTGGCTGCCTTTTTTTACATGAAGGACAACGCATATTTCTTATGGACATAAAATAACACTGAACTTTGTACACTCAAGAACAAAGAAATGACCTAGTTAATGAATTTAAACATAGTTGTGAGTGGTAGTTACAGACATGACCTCAACCATTCAACAGTAATACTGATGACCCCCCCCCCCCTGGTCAACATTAGCATGTCATGGTTCTGAAATTCTTGAAATGCAACACAAATTCCATTTTTAATCAGAACATACGGTACCTTCAATACAAGCACGTGCCAAGTCTTTATAATCCTCTGCCCTTCACACAGTCTTACACTGACAAATTATAATACGAGGTAAAAGTCCCTGTTCTTAATTACACATCACTTTGTAAAGACGTATGGTAAGTGACAGTAGAGTTCCATGCACTGTTGGCCTTAATCCCATGGAAAGGTACACACTGTATTGGAGGATGGGTGGATTCCACAGCCAGCCTGAAAGTGGTGGTGAAAAGAAAAGTCTGTGCCTCTGGCGGCAACTGAACTCCTCCAGCCCGTTGCGTAGCCATGCAAGCTCCAGTTACAAGAATGAATTAATATAGGCGCTATACAGCTGTAAGTACAGCAGCGACAATTAAACCAGCACAACAAACTAGAAACTTACTAATGTTCAAGTGTGTTTTTTAACAATACTGTCAACTGCTGAGATTATATGGTGTCGGTGACAGATTAATGGATCAACATGCAGCACCAGTTGATTGATACTGATAGGGTAAAACCAAAGTACATGAAGAAAAATAACCTGTCCCAGTGCCAAGAAAGCGACCAATCACCAGAGACATGGCACAGCCCACCGTATGTATTAACATAGGCCACAATGATATTCGATTTCCATGTCCCCATCACCCTCCCAAACCAATCAAACCATATTTCACATTCATTAACACCTCAATTCTTTGCTGGCATTAATACCATCAGCACCACAAAACAGTGTCTCCAATAAATATGTCCACAAGAAACTCAGCTCATAATCTATGCCTCAAATATATATTTAAAAAAAAAGAGGTGAAAATAAGGGGTTCAAAACATGGCTTATGGTTAGTTTTAATCACCTGCATCACAGGCAAGGCAATGGTTGAATTAAACACAAATGTTACACAAAAGTTTTCAAGTTTGTCTTCCAAATGAGCCAGGATAAGGAACAAAATGAACAAAAAAAAATCCATTCACCAACTCCCCTCCTCTCTCGTGAACACACAGTGGTGTAGCTTGAGATTTTGGCTCCCACAGTCAGTGACTATGGCCACCTCTTAATATAAATTATGAACATCAAAAAAATTACAATTATTTTGTTTCCTTTGTCTTAATAAATTTAAAATTTGTTGGGTGCAGAGAATCAAAAAGATTCATTCAAAATATTCATTTCACAGCCCAGGACAGCCACACCACTTGCCCCCACCTGCTCCCAGCTATGCAACTGTGCACATAAAATGCAACTGTAACGGCCAAAAGGTACATTAAAACACATAACTATCACCTCTTAACACTGTAAGCTGAGGTATGAAAGCACTCATGCATGGGCAGGCAGGCACGTGCACACACACACACACACACACACACACACACACACACATACACGCATACACAAAATTGCTGCCTTGGCTCTAAGGAGTCCTGAACTGTTGGCACAAATATATCTGAAACTTAGGAAATGGAACAAAAATACATTTACATTTACATGAGTGTTTATTTCCGCTCTCAAAATCTATGCACAATACTGTAATCCCTTCCAGTCAACAAAGTTCATAATATCATCACACACATTAAGATCAACATATCTGTGAACTCAAATTCCAAATACTCATGCAGAAAGTCAGTAAAATAGCCCCAGATATGCACATTGTCTCACTGTACACAAGGAATACAAAGACCACAAAATTATACTGATAATCTATCGTACAAGCCTTACAAAAATGAGTAAGATGCATTACATATAGTCCCAAGTAATTAATGCACGACGACAAGATACTGTTGTGTAAAACTGCTTAGCTTCTGGAATTTGTCCATTGGCTGGCACCAAAAAGAGCCATTCTTAACCTCAGGACCTTTTTCTGGAGGACAGATATATATACAGCTCGTATTGCCTGAAATACCACATGATGGACAATGATGAGAGGCCAAGCAGTCCTGAATGTAATAATCATTCTCAGAACCCTACCAAACAGAAAATTACTAGTTTCGTGGGTTGGACCGTACCTTTAATGGTGTGGAAATTGAAAGCAGCCATTTTTCAGTCTCATTTACATGTATATGCACCTTCAGCACATAAAATTCTAGAGAAATTAATCAATGACAAATCATGCAAATCAGCCACTACATCTCAATAATTAATAACAATGTCATGATAAATAATACGTAAATCATGATACAAGATTTGTAAGATATCTTCTGCAATTAAACTGACTAACAGGCATCCCATTTAGTTGATGACCAGAAGTTCCAATACAATAACAGCATGATCAATTTGTCTCTGGACTTACTGCAATTACAAAAACATTCCTATATCAGGGGAAAGCAGAGCAGAATCTGCTGAATCATTCATTTTCATTTCAAGTCTTGAAGTTCCATCACTCTGGGTTACCACTTTGCAAAGTATGGTCCCATGTTTTGCCTTCCAGGAGTTGTTTATTACAAAATGGTAGAATGAAAGAACCTGCACGAGTGCCAATTTTGAAAGGTTTTTCAAAATAAAAAGTGGAGTAACACCAGTTAACAACACCAAATGTTCAGGACATCCATTCAAGTACAAAACAGAATAAAGTGTCGAGCCAGTGAAGGATAGCACCCATAGCTAAAAACACATCACAATTCATGACTGGTTAATGAGGTAGGGAATCTCATTCTGATCATGCCAAAATGTTTGGATATATGAATGCAGCATGTGATGGACTGCCAAAAAATCCATGCATCATCTGTTTACTGACAAGCACAAGCAAAATCATCAAAGTTGTGTGTGAAAACTACATGACTGTGCACTCACACCTTCCATAACTCCCCAGATTTACAGCTCGGTATGGTTTTATTTTTTTAAAACTAAAACTGGCAATTCGAAAACATCAACCGAAAACAGCCACAGGCTTCATTTCCATAACTGAGAACACAGGATTTCCAAACTTGTTTCCAACAAATTTTAGGCTATTGTGACCGTGCATCATAAACGTAGGGTGAAGAGAGAGGAACCAACGAGATGCAGCTAATCTGATGTTTATTATCAAACTTCTATCTCAACATGTTTTGGGCATCATTATGCCCATCATCAGGGGAACATGACCGTGTACTACTGCATATGCTGTTCTGCACTGTAACAAGAGGGGAAAAAAACTGTAAGATGTGAGAGCCATAGTGTCTTTGTGTGGAGTAATGAGTTGTAAACATACTCGGGATTGGTAATGGGTAGGGTGAGTACAGGTTGTGTACTCACCCCACCCATCACCTGCACACTCCCCCCTGGAAGCACCTAATATCACCTAGACCACACACCTCTCATCAAGCAGGCGCAACACATGCATTACAACACCCACATCCAATACACCAGATCTGACAGACATATGAATTAGATACAAATTAAACACCAGGGCATACACATATATACATGAAATCCCAACTATGTTTACAACTCATTACTCCACACAAAGAATACTATGGCTCTCACATCTTACAGTTCTTTCCCCCCTCTTGTTACAGCGCAGAACACCATATGCGGTAATACATGGTCTTGTTCGCCTGATGATGGGCATAATGATTCCCGAATGTTGAAATAGAAATTTGATAATAAACATCAGATTAGTTGCATCTTGTTGGTTTCTCTCTCTTCACCCTTGTTTTCAACAGTGACAAAAATGCCAGTCTTCCTGCATCAAGTTGCAACAGAACTACATATTTCTAAGGAGGCAGCACTGAATTAGTGAGTAAACCCAGTTATATCAAAGAAAAAACACAAGACAAAATATGCCATCACACCACATATTATGCATACACAATGTTGCAGAAAATGACAACTTTCTGATTAGAAAGGTATGTGTGACAAGGTCACACAACAGCTAAATAAAATATGCACTTTTATTCTCTACATTACAATAAAGGTAATACTGTTCGCTGTGTTGCTTCATCCTTACTGATGCTAACAAGACACATAAAAATGCATTCCTACATACAGTATCATGTGAACAAATTTTTTAGTAGTGTGTATAGTGCAGTCAATACACTCCATATACGCTACAGGCTGGATAATCTGGGTAACAGTTTTCTCCTCTCAAATTTCCAGACTGACTTAGGGCCCACCCATCCTCATAACCAATGAAAACAGGGACTCTTTCTGCAGGGCTAAAGCAGCCATGGTGTAAGGTCATCCACCCACCTCCATCTAGCACAAAGGTTAAGAATGACTGAAGTTACACCTTCACTCCCTCTATATGCCATCACAGAATGGACAAGGATAACTTTACCTTCTTCACCTTTTACCAGTTTCTCTATTATGCACATTTATAAGAATTATGATGTCAGTTTCACTGACATTCACAGAAATAAGGGGTCAAGGTGGAGACTAACAACTTATGTACCTTACACATGTTGATATGAACACATCATTTCAAATATATTATTGACTTTCTACCCTAATAATGCTGCAAGCCATTCTGACTAGGTGTGGGGGCATTCTATTTTGCAAACAAATTATTCAGCATTGTCAACACAGAGCCTTGCCACTGGACCTCACTTGTCTCACCAGTCCAACCAGTCCGAATTGTCATAAACCACCTGCCCAAGACCCATTTGAATATTATCCATTTCCTTACAGCAAAGTAGGGTGTCAATAAAAATCTAAAATTTAAAAATCTCAGGAAGTGTTCCACAGCACATTTTGCAATTTCTTTCCACAAAAGTTTACATTCCAATATCAAAGCCAGAGACTATCTGACACAGCTTACAAAAATATATCATTTACATCTGATATGTGGGATGGACTAAACACATATGTTACAAGACAGAACCTAAGAACACATTCTGGGAGAACTCTGCTGCATATGATTAAGAGCAGAGTATAATGTGTACTTACATGAGTGAACTGGGCAAAAATCCTATTATGTTCTTCTTGATAGTGTTTTCTGGCTTTCCGCTTCTCTGCATAGAGGGAGTTCAATTTATCCAAGCTCTTACTCTCCACTAAGTCTGCATTCTGTTTGATTAGTTTTGCAGTGTTCTCCAGTTCTTCCAGCATGCTCTTCCATGCCTGTGACAAATGACACACATTAATCATATACAACCTACAACAGTCCCCAGCTTCTGGTTGGTGTGTCCTGGAAGTCAATGCTTTCTCTGATTCTGGGTTACATGTCCTGAGGCTGAAAACAGTACCTTGGGCCATTCACCATATCATACTTCTTATATCCCTACAAACAATTAATGATAAAATGATGGAAGGACAAACTTGTGAGGTGCAAGCAAACCTAGAAAATATAATTCAGAGTCTTTAAATAATACATGGTAACAGATTTTTTAAAATTAAACTTTCACTCAGGCAAAGTTCTTTTTTAGCTTACAATTTTATGGCAGTAACTACTAAATCAATGGAGTTGGGCAGGTGATTTCATACACAACAATGCATCACAAATAAATCTATGAATTAAATTGGAAATATTATTTGTATATCAATGTTTACAATCATAGCTACTGTAGGAAAGTTTGAGGTTACAATCAACAAGTTTCATATAGACAGAATCTGCATGTTCTTTACATACATACATATAATAACTTAACAATAATAATATCACCTAACAGACCTGCAAGACTAAAAATCGATGCCCATAATCAAGAAGGTACCACATTCCTACAATTTCACACCCTCCATGCAGCAAATCTGTAGACCAAGCAAGTATTTTAAGATGGTGCATCAAAAAGTAAAGTGAATTTACCTGTAGAAACGCTGCAATCGACACACTGTAAAACACAGCAGTTTTCTCAGTAACTACATACTAGGCATTGTTACAGTGAGTCAGTACCTGGTTTAGTTAGTGTTGTGTTTGCTTGCAAATCTTTAAAGATGGCGGCATTGCTTTCAAATTCCACCATTGTAGAACAGTGTACTGTGATCTTTTTTTTTTTTTTTTTTGGGTTGTAAAGCATAAAAAAATCTCTACTTAACAATTATACAAGAAAACAAATGTATAAACTAACAAGGGGACATATTTTATAAATTCTAAATTATCCAACACCAACCACAGAGGC
>Ga0123354_10019014_pt1 | contig 10790 bp, 15 predicted proteins | sample TergutLab28metaG_2_FD_97872 | JGI IMG/M metagenome (GOLD analysis project Ga0123354, IMG submission 97872) | Labiotermes labralis P4 segment gut microbial communities from Petit-Saut dam, French Guiana - Lab288 P4 | ecosystem: Host-associated > Arthropoda: Insects > Digestive system > Gut ... | reverse complement strand
TATATGTATGTGTGTATGTCTGTATGTACGTATGTATGTATGTATGTATGTATGTATGTATGTATGTATGTATGTATGTATGTATGTATGTATGTATGTATGTGTGTGTGTGTGTGTATGTATGTATGTATGTATGTGTGTGTTTATGTATGTATGTATTTTTTGTATATGGTTTAATGCTTGCTCCATTACAGCCGTAATACTACAAGCTTTTACATTTCTTGCTGTTGTATTAATACAAGTTGTACAACCTTACATTACTATGTACAGTTATGTTATAAACTTTACATTTCTTTGATGATTGCGTATAACTTTGATTTAGACTTAGAGGTATTTACGTTTCTTTGATTTTTTTAAATAGAGTTTTGATTTAACACTTTACAGTTTTCTTACATCTATGCTACGATCGTTACGTCTCTTGGCTACGCTCCAAAATTTTCATTCCCTTTGATGGGTATATGTGTTATGATTTAACTATCTGACAGTTCGCTTTGCCGCTGTTATGTTCTGCGTTTATTTCATCCAAAGGTATTGTGTTAGTAAATTTCATAAAATCTTTGATGTGTTTCTTTATCAAGGAAAAAAGGAAAAAAACAATATCTTGGAAAAAATACTGCACTGCAACATCACCGACGAATCCATGGAATGGGATATACAAAATCGCCTCGGGAAAAACACGACAGAAGGCAACTATGACAAAACTAAAAAAAACTGACAGAACAATAAGAGCTGATATGATAGAAACGCTTACATTAACATTGGAAAAACTGATTCTGGAATACAACATCAAAGACGATACAGACTACCACAGGGAAATTCGAAGCCTTGCAGAACAACCAATTGACACACCTGACGACAAAGATTTTACACAAGACGAAGTCAGACAGGTGGTCGAAGGGTTTAAACCCAGGAAAGCGCCAGGCCCAGACGGAAATACAAATGAAATACAACAACTAGTGTACTAGGGCTTACCCAAAACAATGACTGCTATTTACAACGAATGCCTCAGAACAGGGTGCTTTCCCAATAACTGGAAAACAGCAAGAATACTTCCAATAAATAAACCGGGCAGGATAGACAGTACAGACCCGTGAAAATTTCGACCAATCAGCTTGATTAACACAGCAGGCAAGATTTTGGAAAAGCTTCTAATTAAAAGAATAATGCACAATTTACACAAAATGGAATTCCTTAACGAAAATCAATATGGTTTTACCACACAAAAGAACACAATAGACGCAGCAATGGAAGCGAGGAAATTCATAGAACCCCAATTAGAGAAAGGGAGAATAGTAATAATGGTCAGTCTGGACGTAAGTTGAGCCTCTGAATCAGCATGGTGGCCGGCAATAGTAAAGGGACTGTGAGACGCAAAGTGCCCCCGAAATCTTAACAACCTCACATTGGACTACCTAAAGGAAAGGAAAGCAGTCATAAATAGAAACAACTTCAATATAGAAAAGCGCATAACTAAAGGATGTCCATAAGGGTCATGCTGCGGCCCAGGGCTATGGAACATACAATACAACCCGATCCTAAATCGAAGATACACGAAACACACAAAAATTACAGCATTTGCGAATGACTTGGTATTAATGGTAGAAGCCCAGTCAATTGGGGAAGCAAAAAACTTCGCCAACATCGAATTAAACAAAATTGCAGAGTGGGCGATAGAAAATAAAATAAAATTTAATGAAAGAAAATCCAAAATAATGTTAATGTCAAGGAGAAAACGAAACGAACGTAAAGAAATTGCAATATACTTGAACACTAGACCAAACCCGCAAGTAGAAAGACTTAAATATTCGGGTATAAAATTTGACAGGAAACTAACATTTAAAGAACACATAAACTACGTTACAAACAAATGTACGAAACTGATTTTTTACATTGGCAAAATCAGCAAAACTATACTGGGGATTAAATCACAAAGCCCTGAAAACAACCTACTTAGGCGGAATATTACCCCTACTCTTTTATGGCGTCCCAGTATGGTATAAAGCCATGACACTAAAAAGCTACAAGGATAATATTATAAGAGTCCAAGGAATAATAAACATTAAGATAGCAAAGGCATACCGGACGACATCAAATGAAGCGCTCTGTGTATTAACAGGAATGACGCCCATCGCCATCAAAATAGAAGAAATGGCAGAACTCTACTAAATTACAAAAGGTAGCGCAAACAAAAAACGCGCTAATAGACAATGATATGTAAGTTAAACACTGGCAACACCCTGCCGACGCGATAACAAGAATGTTTGTGGGCACAGACGAGAGGAGCCTGATATAAATATTCACCGACGGCAGCATAACAGAGAAAGGGGTAGGTGCAGGCATAATATTTTTCGAATCAGGCCTCCACATCAACAACATACAACGTAGGTTTAATAACAGCTGCACCAATAACCAAGCAGAGCAATTAGCAAAACTGACAGCACTCAAGCACACCGAAACAAAGCAAACAACTGAAAAGAGAGTTACGATATATACGGGCAGCCTAATAACGCTAGACTTACTGAGAAACGGCAACAAACACACATTCCTTATAGAAGAAATTAGGAAGCAACTAAATGAGATGATGACAGGAAACTGGAAAATAAAACTACGATGGGTCAAAGCACACGTAGGTGTAAGAGGAAACGGACTAGCAGACAAGCTGACAAAGGAGGCAGCGGCTAACAAAAACCTCAAGGAAAGTTACAAAAGAATCCCGAAGAGGGTGATAATAAAAGAACTCGAGGACGACGGTGTGAAGAAATGCAAACAGAATGGACAAACTCAACAAAAGGAAAAATTACAAAAGACGTCTTCCCGGATGTTAAGGAGAGACTAAACATGAACTTGTATGTATGTATGTATGTATTATGTATGTATGTATGTATGTATGTATGTATGTATGTATGTATGTATGTACGTAGTACGTACGTATGTACGTACGTATGTATGTATGTATTTTTTAAAATTATGATTTATTGAGCGTCTTCCACTACCTCGGTAGTACTACATGCCGTTTAACCAGCTATGTACATTGATCTCATACTTTTAGATTGTCAAAGTCTATTGATTCCATGAACGCACAAAACTCCTTCTTGTGCTTGGTAATGAGATCTTCCTTGCTTGCTGGCCAGGTTCCAATTTGTTGTTTCAGGACCTCACTTTGAGTGCTGGTGTTTGCGCATTGAAACAGAATATGATCAATGGTCTGGTATTCATTGCCGCAAGTGCACGTCGCTTCCTCACTCAGGTGAAACCGGTGTAGGTACGCCTTCGTCATCCCATGCCCAGTCAGCACTGTTGATATGTTTGGTGTGAGCTTTATTTTGGATCTTGGTCTATCTTGGACTGTGGGAAAGTATTGTCCGGTTGCCGAAGCTTTTTGGCTCGTTATCCACTCTCGCTGCCATTTGTGCCTGGCTTCTTCTCTGGCTTCTCGATAAAGTGTGCTTTTTGGAATCCTGGTGAACACGTTTCCCGTGCCTCCACACCGTGCCGCTTCTTTTGCTAGTCTATCGGCCATCTCAGTGCCAAGTGTTCCAACATGGGCTTTGACCCAGGAAAATTTTATCCTCCATTCCCTTCTCTCTAGACTCGCTACTTGTTTTCTAATCTCCTCTACGAGGAATGAATGGCTTTTCGCGTTACAAAGCGAATGAAGGGAGACCCGGCTGTCAGTGTACATTATGGCAGTTAATGGGCTGATTCTTTCTCTATTCAGCAGCTCTATCTCTTCTAGTGCTTTGCATATAGCTACTAGCTCCGCTTGATTGTTCGAGCATCTGTCTTCTAGTTTCATCTTCTGTCTGGTTATTATGTTACTTCCTTTGAATATTACTACACCCGACCCAACGCCTCTTTGATACTTGCTTCCGTCGGTGTATGCGCAAATTGGTGCTTCTTCCTGAGCTCCTGTCTCTATGATTGACATAGCTTTAGCCGCGTGCGGCCAGAGCCTGTATTCTACTTCGTAGTCCAGTTTATAGCTTGCTGTTGCTGCTTATTTCGAAATGTGTATTGTTTGATCACTTCCTCAAATTTTAAAATGATGGGGATGGTTCCTGTCAGTATGCATAGCGCCTCATGCCCTCGACATTTTCAAGTTGAGTCGCTGCACTCGGACGTACTTCTGCCTGTTGTGCTCATACTTCATTGCCTCACACCATATCGGGGCACCGTTCATGAGTAATGGCAGGATGGCACCTTTGTACATTATGGCCACCGCCTCATTCTTTTGCCCCCATGTCATTCTTGCTGATCTCGGCAGATTATGTATTAACTTTGTACACCTTTCTGCCGCGTATCTTATATGTTCTTGGAATTTAAATTTCTGGTCCAAAATTATTCCTAAATATTTCATCTGTGCAACTTGTTCTAAAGGTTTGAAATGCAAGTAAATTGTGATGTCCTTGTTCTCCCTCCTTTTTCTCCTTGTCACTAGCATTGCTTTAGACTTCTTATCGTTAAATTTGATCTTATTTCTCCTCGACCACTCGTTAATTTTACTCATCTCTACGTTCGCGTAGTTCTCCACGGCTCTCATTGGGTCTCCCCTTTTCGCTTTAAGCAGATCATCGGCATATGCCACGACTTTGGTTCTAGCCTTAAATTTGAGTTGTAGCAGCGAATTGAACTTGTAAGTTCCAGAATCCTGGCCCACAGCAGGACCGCTGCGGGCATCCTCTGCTTATGGCTTTCTCTGTCCTTAGACTGTTTGTCGACAGTACCGCTGTGTGTTGGGTGAAGTACCTCATAGTGGGTCTGTAGAGGTTTTGCTTTCTCTTAGTTCTTTCAGGACCCCCGGCCACCATGCCTCGTCAAACGTTCACTGAACATCCCTAACTAATCAATGCTATTAGTTCTCATCCGTCTAGGCTTTCTTGAACGAAGGTTTTAGTTGCCATTGCCGCATCTACAGTACTTTTTTTGTGGCCTGAAGCCGAATTGATTCTCGTTCATGTGTCCTCGGGAGTAGGCATGGTGGTTGATTGTGTTTATAAGGAGCTTCTCCCACACCTTGCCACCTGAGTCAAGTAGGCTTATTGGGCGGAACTTATTTACTTCGTCACTTCCTTCTTTGCCCTGTTTGACTATGGGTATGATCTTTGCTTTCTTCCACCTCTTGAGAAAAACTCCTTCTCTAAGGCAGCCATTGTAAATTGCAGTCATATGCCTGGGCAGCATTGTGCCCACACATATCCATACTTCGTTTGGAATTCCATCCTCTCCTGGGGCCTTGTTATTTCCTATGTCTTGTATCACGTTTGTCACTTCTTGCACTGTAAACTCCTCGTCATCTTCTGTGTCGAGTGGCTTTTGTGTCAAAGTTCGGATTTGGCTGTGTGTATCCGTGCCATTCTTTTCATTGTCGTCCGTCGCAAATTTCTGTTTCATGTGTAGAAGGGTGTCTTGTAGATTTGTTGTCAGCGAGCCATCTTGTAATCGCAGTGTGGTTATGTGTGTTACGCGTTTTGTCTTCCCTGCAGCCACCTTGTATACTGCACTCCAGGGGTTAGTCTCAGATGTTAAATTAAAGAACTCTATCCAATATTTAATTTTTTCCGCCAGATTGCTGCGGCGTACTCCGCTTTTGAGGCTAAGTATTTCCTTTCCGCTGCTCTCGTAGCTCATTGTTCTTCTTCGTTCGTTGATATCTTCGTCTTTTTGCATTCACTTCTTTCCCCTGCGTCGTGAGTTGAGAAGTCGACCAGGGAATCGGGTTGTACGTATGTACGTACGTACGTATTTATGTACGTTTGCGCGTATGTATGTATTATTTATGTACGTATGTGTTTATGTATGTATGTATCTATGTATGTATGTATGTAAGCATGAATTAACGCGCACCCTGATGACGGTGTGACTGGAACACCGAAACATGTCGGAGCTTGTATAATGTAAATTTTCATATTTTTTTTAGACAATTCACTAATGCATCAATTGGTGAATAAATAAAATTTTGACAATTAGGTGGTTTATTAATAACATGAGAACATCTGAGTAGCACTTCTACATGTAGCGCATGTAGTACTGTCAAAACTTTTTTTTATTTTCCAGTACCAGTACAGTTACTTCACGTCCCTGCTAATACAGATCATTCAGACCATTGCATGCAAATACTCACCCTCATAGCCTTTGGTGAGGTGGAGAAGTCCACAGGTTCACACTGCCAATTGTAGTCCCTTAGCCAAGCTGCATCCAGTCCCTAGAAAATGAAAATATAAAATGTTTTACTAAGGGGTTTGAATGAATCATTGCATAAATGATATACCACAAAACTATTCATGGGAAAACTAAACCAATTTCATTTGAAGATGATACTAGTATTATATATATTGTTTCTAATCTCATTATCTTAAAAATGATACAAAAATTGAATTGAATCCTTCAATAAATTACACTGAATTTTGATAAAACCCATTTCATGCAGTTTACAAAGAAACATAATCCTAAAATTGAACTCGACATTAGTTATGCTAAAAGAAATTAATTTCTAAAGCATATGATACAAACATTTCTTGCAATGTATGTAATAAAGTAAACACTGTCTTGGAAAAATCATTCTGAACAAATTACAAGCATCTTAAGTGCAGTTTGCTATACAGTAAAATCAGTAAGTCCTTTATGTCACAGAAAACAATGCAGATGAGTTATTATGCCTAGTGTCATTACTTTATGAATTGTGGATTAATATTATGGGGGACTCTTGACATGGTGCAAACACTTTTAAATACAACAGAATATAATTTGAATTGTTACAGGATGCAGAAGTATGGACAGCAATGTAGAGATTCATTCAAGGATATAACAATTCTGCCTGTTTAGTAACTGTACACACACTCATTTCTTGCATTTGTGGTTAACAACAAAAATAGATTCAAATCAATTTCTGATTGCTGTAACATAAATACTGGGCAAAAATAACAACCTTAACGAACTTTCATCACATTTATTACGGCAACAAAAGGAGTCCATTTAATTCGTTTAAAGTAACTAAAAAACTCTTGCAATGTATCAGAAATTTAAGTGTTGAACTAAACAATTTAAATCAGCCCTTAAGAAATATTTATGTGTTTACTGTTTATACCCTGTAGTAGAATATTTTAACGTCAATAGGGAAAGATAAACAAAGCTTAATCAGTTGCATTATACCAGCTGCTACTCTATGTGTGTATGTATGTATGTATGTATGTATGTATGTATGTATGTATGTATGTATGTATGTATGTATGTATGTATGTATGTATGTACATACATATCCTTGTGACTAGTGTTCAAAGGTTATTGTTTTTGTAATTGTAAGAAATGCTTTCAAATGTTTCGTTAATAAATCGTCTTTACCAACAGGCCAGCTCCTGGATTTTAGAACTTTTCCCTTAAATAAGTCTCTTTGCGTTTTATGTAGTATGCACTTATAAAGTATGTTGTCTAGTGTTTGGTCTTCCTTGGTGCAGGGGCATGTTGCACTGTCCGTTATCTTGAATCTGTGGAGATATACCCTAGTTTTCCCATATCCAGTTATCATTGCCGTAAATTTCGGGTTTACGTTTAAACTCAGGTTAATCCTGTCCCGTACGGTTGGGAAAAACTGGTTAGTTACGGCTGCCTTCTTACACTGTTCCCACTCCTCTTGCCATTTCTGTGTGGCTTCTTCTTCTAACTCACTGTATAGGGTACTCTTTGGAATTCTGTCAAAGACGACAGGAATCTCCGTGCTGCACGCTGTTTCTTTAGTTAAGCGGTCCGCTAGTTCGTTACCGTGGAGTCCTACGTGGGCCTTAACCCAGGAGAACTCTATTGCCCAGTTAGTTCTTTCCAGGTTGAGTATGCTCTTCCTGATTTCTTCAATGAGATAGTCGTGATTATTAGAGTTCTTTATTGAGTCAATCGTGATTCTGCTGTCAGTAAATATGCTTATCATGCGGGGGGTATTTTCCGCGATGTCCGTGTCATGTGTTAGTACTAGCGCCTTGGCAATGACTAGTTGCTGCGCTTGGTTATTGTAGCATCTGTAGCTCAGCTTGAAGTGGTGTCTTGCTTTCAGTTCGTTTCTGACGAATATTGCAACTCCGGCTCAGACCCCGCAGTCGCTCCTGCTCCTGTCTGTGAAGATCTGGATAGTTTGTTCGTTGTATCCGTTGGTTTCTGTGATGTTGACGAAGTCTGCAGGGTGCGGCCAAAGGTTGAGTTCCACGCGTAGGTCGATCTTCTGAGAGCGTTCTGTTTCCTTTCTAGAAGGTAGTGCTTGGCTGCCTCCTCCGATTTGATGGTGAAGGGCGTGATTCCGGTCACAATGCACAATGCTTCACTGGACGTCATACGATATGCTTTGGCTATCCATATGTTCATCAGAGTTTGCACTCTAACGTACTTGAGTCTGTTGAATTCGTACTTCAAAGCCTCGATCCACACTGGGCGTCATAAAGTAAAAGCGGTAAAATCGCTCCTTTGTATTTTATCTTTAGAGTTTCGTGTTTGAGTCTCCATGAAAATTTAGCAGATTTGATAAGCTAAAAATCAGCTTCGCACATTTGTAAGCAGCGTAGCTTATATGTTGGCTAAATTTGAACTTGTCGTCTATAAATATTCCTAAATACTTCATAATACTTACTTGCTCTATTGGTTTGTTACTTAAATACATTTTAATATCTTTTCTTTCCTTCCTTTTCCTCCTTGAAATTAACATTGCTTTAGATTTCTCTATGTTGAAGCCAACCTTGTTCCTCTTTGACCAAGCAGTAATCTTACTCATTTCTATGTTCGCGAAGTTTTCTGCTTCACTAACTGTTTCGCCTCTAGTAATTAGCAATAAGTCGTCAGCAAATGCTACGGCCTTTGTCCGTCTCGTAAAAGTAAGGTTTACTAAAGAATTGTATTTATGTTCCAGAGTCCCGGACCGCAACACGAACCTTGGTGTACCCTTTCTGTACCTCACTCTTGAGCCTGTAGTTGTTAGTTGAAAGAAAGCCCGAACGCTGGGTAAAATAGCTTTTGGCTAAGTTGTACGAATTTTTTTGGGCACTCGTAGGCTCTCAAACCATTCAGTATGGCAGCCCACCATGCGGCGTCGAAGGCTCCTTTGACATCCAGGCTCACTAATACTATAACATTTCGTACTGTCAGTCCTTCCAACACAAAGTTCTTGACCGCCATCGCGGCTTATATTGTGCTTCTTTGAGGCATGAATCCAAACTGGTTATTATTCATAACGTTATGAGAAAAAACGTGGTGGTTAATTCTGTTTAATAAAATTCTCTAGTACTTTCCCGCCTGTGTCGACCAGACTTATAGGGCGAAACTTGGTTACATCGTCGCAGTTCTCTTTCCCAGACTTTGTAATTGGTAGCAACTTTATTCTTTCCCACATCACTGGGAAGACTCCTCTTATAAGACAACCATTGTACATAGCTGCTGTATATCTGGGAAGATTTCGAAAGCACTTTTGTATATCTCGCCAGTTATTACATTTTCTCATGGGGCTTTTTTTTACACCCCATGCTTCCTATTGCATTTATAATTTCTTCTATGATGAATTCTTTGTCGTCAACTGTGCCCAAGAGAAGTTGTGACTGTAGACTTGCTTGTTTATGATATTCATAGTCGTTTTTGTTATTGTCTCTAGTATGAAGAATTCCAGCATGTGCTGTAAAGTGCCTCTTGTGTTCTTCTTAAGAGTTCAGCCTCGTTTCTTCAGTGTAGATGATTATGTGTTATTTTTCTTCTTCCCTGCAGCTAATTTGTATACTTCTTCGCAGGGATTGGTGGCTGGCGTCAGGTTGCAATATGCTTTCCATGAGCTGAGCTTTTTCTTTTTAATTGTCGAAGCGTACCTTGCTTTACCTTCCAAATATTGTGCTTTGCGTTGGTGTCTCAGGTCCTCGTTGTTTGTAGTCATTTGGTACCTCCGTCTTAACGCGTTTAATCTTTTTCCTCATTGTTGTTAACGTCTCCGTCCACCAGGGCACTGTTCTATTTCACGCTGTCAGCGTGTGCGCGAGCTGTGTTCTGAAGGATTCGTTACATGCTGCTGTCAGGACTTCGTAGAATTCCTCTATTGTCTTCTCAATATCATTTTCTAGAGTCACACGCTTGGACAGTGTTATAACAATTTCTTCTGTCTCTTCCTCCTTGTTCGTCTTGCAAATTTTTGCCGTTGCTAGTCGAATCAAGTTTGCCCGGAATTTGTCTATATTAGACTTTTGCACTATAAACCTGAAATCTTGTGGTGTTATTCAGGGCTGTTGCCGTTGCCTTGGCCTATAGCGTATCGAATGATGTTGTGGTCCGAGCAGCTGTCCTGATCCCAAATTTCCCACTCGTCATCTGCTCTAAACAGTTGGTTACTGACTATTCTTAGATCTATATTGCTGCTACCTCGACTACTCCTGAAAGTAGTCTAGTCGCTCTCCGCGTTTAGTATATGAAACTGTTGGCTAGTGAGGAAATCTTCAAGAAGTCTACCTCTTGTGTTTGTCAGCGTGTCATGCCATGTGGTGGATCTGGAATTGCTATCCATTCCTATAAGTATGCCCGCTCCTTTGCGGTCTTGTATTATCGCCTCGATTTTAAACAAACCGTCGTCTAATTGCTAGTTTATGTGCAAGTACATGCTGGCGAGGATAATTTTGACGTTGTCGTTGTATATGTGTTAGTGTGTGTGTATGTACGTATGTATGTATGTATGTATGTATGTATGTATGTATGTATGTATGTATGTATGTATGTATGTATGTATGTATGTATGTATGTATGTATGTATGTATGTATGTATGTAGGTGTGAATGTACGTATGT
>Ga0123354_10019012_pt1 | contig 10791 bp, 5 predicted proteins | sample TergutLab28metaG_2_FD_97872 | JGI IMG/M metagenome (GOLD analysis project Ga0123354, IMG submission 97872) | Labiotermes labralis P4 segment gut microbial communities from Petit-Saut dam, French Guiana - Lab288 P4 | ecosystem: Host-associated > Arthropoda: Insects > Digestive system > Gut ... | reverse complement strand
GCAAAGCAATGCAAGAAAAGAGATGTGAGACTAAAGGGTGGTATTTCATTTTTAAAGTAATTACTTTTAAGTACTATTGCGCACGTGTCCACTGTCCCCCCCCCCCGTCCCCCCAAATCGTGCCCTTCTCTGTCGGAAGTACGGCTTGCAAGTGTGTGCGAGACGGTGTAAGGAGTCTGGGGACTCGCCAGAGTGCAATAAATAACGCGGTAGTGCTTCTCTGGCTTTGGTGTAACGCTGAAGTTGGTAAGATTCTCCTTTTGTATTTCTGTTGAAATGTGACCCGTGAAACACAATGTCAACGTGCACTTAAGAATGCGCACAACGACACTGGTTACTTTGTATAAAAGACACTGTTGTAGTAACAGTTGGCAGCTCTGCTGTTCAGACTATCTAATCAACCAACTTGTCACACGTCGGAAGTGCGGACAATGGACAAGACATTTCAGTCAGAAAATATTAAGCGAAAATGACACTTTGTGAAACTATTAGTAGAATAAAGATAACATTAAATCGAATCTTAACGAAACAATGCTAGGCTATGGGATGGATTCATTTCACTCAGGGCGAGTGTCAGTGGATTGCTGTTGTGACTACGGTAAAGAAGCTTTGTATTCCGTGTAATTTCTTGGCTGCACGAGATTCCTCAAGAAATGCCATATTCAATACAGTTGGATAATTTTTATTTAAAAAATTGTCATATTCTTTGTAGTTGGCCAGTTACTAAGCATGTCCAATATTTGGGCCCTTCACTCGTAATCCTTCCTCATAATGTTCGGTTTTTATAACGGTATCTTATAGGGTGCAATTAAAAAGTTAGGTAAAGCATTTCTCAATAAGTAAGCATATCATTCGTAAAGTAGCAAAGTCATGTTTAAGTAGGTTATTGGATTTATGCAGATTTTACGCAGAATAAACTAAATTGTCCACTACCATTCGATCACTTCGCAGAACTAATCTGTGTACCTGAATCAATGTAATCAGGTTTTACTGGTTACCACCATGAAAACAACAGGATGCAATACGTGCACTTAAAGACGGATGTTTGTGACCAGCCTCGTGGTCTAGTGGTCAGAGTCTCTGACTACTAATCATGAGGTCCCGGGTTCGATTCCCGGCTCTACCATGGGAATTTTCCCTGAAGGGGAGAATTCCCGCGGTGACCATGGTCTGGGTAGTTTAGCAGAATTTAGGTTTAAGGGCCCTCCTGGCACTACATCTTCCTCTATCACCACTCACATCATAGGGACAACGTAACTGCGCCTCATGGGCGTCCCAACCTCAGAAGTCGGTTACACTCCTGCCATGCCCAGGAGGGAGGACCACGAAGTCCACAAGGACATGTGGTGGCATTGGATAAAAAAAAAGACTGAAGTTTGTTAAGATTGTTTATAATAACTTGTCCTTAGTAGTGGATTGTAGGGTACTTCCTACCAGCTTTCTAGCATACCCGTAAATTACTTTCAAATAAAGACGCGTGACCGGTTCGACAGTAATACAGCAGATCCTGCTGGTATACAGTTCCGTGTATTTGCGGGCTAAATAATCATGCAAACCTGAACGCGCTTGCATGGGCGCGTGAAATAATATGCAAGAGGCCGCATGTCACACAGCAGTTAACTGGATACAGTGCGGTACCGAATGTACGCCGACTGTAGTCTTCGCAGTTCTTAGAACTAATCGTTGGTTTTGTCTGAAAGGTCTTGATGTGCGGGATGATGAGAATTCTGAGTATTTTTTATCAATGCGTATCCCTGTTTAATGTAATTTATGTATTTTTATTGTTATGTCTATATATTCTTATTGTATGTTTATATATATTCAACGTGCCGGCTGGGACTCTTCGACTACCCTGATTGAGGTTTTTCCGTGCTTTTTCCTCATTTGTAAGTCAAATGCCAGGACAAAACCCACAAAGATGGGGCACGACTCGCGCTCCTCCAAAATGTTTGTGTTGTTCTATGTATTGTTTGTTTTGTGTCGTTCTGTGTATTGTTTGTGTGTGAATGTGTACTGTACTACTACAACCGGGTGGCTACCCAATTGCAGTTAACAAATATATCATATCATATAAATAAATGGTGATGCTCAATAATAAGAACTTAATCCGCCTGATGTACAGCTTTTATTGTAGCAAATCTAAAGCAGCTGCACGTTTCGGCTGCGTAAAGCAGCCAATTTCAGGCCGTATGTATCAAAAAATGTACAAAGAAAATTACAAAGCTGTAGCCATACCTATGACTATAAAATCTGTGGCCAGATCTCGGCCATACAGCGGCTGACAGCAATCAGCGAACCGGAAAATGAAGAAGTCTCTGGTGGTCTGTTGGTGAGACCTGCGTTGACTGCCAGTACTTTGAAGATGGGGCTTCACATTTTGGACGAATTAGTCGGTTCTCTGAAGTTTACAATTTTATGGATAGGTGTCTGGCATGTAAACACGAAATGGAGTGTGTCTTGGCGTCGTGCGAGGTGTATAAAGACATACAGAAGAAGATTGGCCAATCTAAGATATGGTGTTTCTTGTAAAACTTCTGCCTCTCCTTTTGCCATACACTCTATACCTTCGGTGTTCTAACATCCCGACAACTTTCAGCCAGAAACACCGATCTCATTGCAGCATAAAAAATTCATCATGTTGAGCAATCAATAATTTTACCTGTCACTTTGGATCCCATAACCCTGTTTTTTTTTTTATATATATATAAAGTCTTAACTTTGCCCATCGCGGCTTCACATTTCACAGTATCTCTGTAGAATGCAACTCCGCAAACGTGAAGGTTCTCTACACACACACACACACAGGTCTCAGCAGTTAACCTGAGCCCATACAGGGCGGTGTGCAGAGGAACACTCGTAAGAGAGGAAACAGCGCCGCGTCACCAACTCTTTTCAGTCCGTTTCAAAAACGTAATCGTGTAGCTCGTGTGACTTGACGGTTGCTTCTAAACAGTGGAGAGGCGTGGACTGTCAGAAAATGGTAACAGAGGATTGCATATCAAAGAGAGAGAGAGATAGAGAGAGGGGGTGAGATGGGAAGGAGAGAAGGGAGACTGTTATCACAAGGGTGCTCGAGCGATGCGGTGAAGCAACCCATTGTAATTTATTATAGGAACCTGTTTAGGAAGAATTAAATGGTTTTAGACTTATAGCTAGGCATTTCAGGCGCTTTAGCAAAATTGCGAAAAACGATTGTTAGCTGCGTCATATCCGTCTGTCTGTCCGTCCGTCCGTCCGTCCGCTTGGAACTCGGGTCCCACTGGACGGATTTTCGTGAAATTTGGTATGTGATTATTTTTCTGAAATATGTTGAGAAAATTGAAGTTTAATTAAAATCCGACAAGAATAAAGGGTACTATACATGAAGTGCGTTATAATTTAATCATACTTCGCTCAGTTCTCTATTAGAATGAGAAATGTTTCAGACAAAGTCGTAGATAAAATCGAAATATACAACTTGATATCCAGTAACGTTTTCCCGAAAATTATGCCTTTTATATATAATATGGAAAAATATGGTAGATCCAAACACGAAACATATGACTAATATACGTGTAATGCGGCGCATGCGCTTTGCATGCTGCATAACTAAGACTACAAACACACATTGGGAATGTGTAACACTTATTGCTTCTGCACAGTAACATTGGTTCCGAGACCGCATCTCGTTTTACACGTACACTGCCGCACTTGCACCGTAATTCGAAATATTCTGTTACATTATTTCCGGATGAAATTACATAAAAGAATATTGTGTGTTGGTGTGTGTTTATGTGCGTGTTAGAGCCACGCTATAGAACATGCATATTGTTATTCCTAAACAAGTCTGACTCTGTATGTAAACATTCCCCATCTCCTACAGTCACCCTCAGTTTGTTTATGAAGTAATTTACGGCCGGCATTTTCCACAGACCGGGGTGTTGTGTTTCAGATGACTCCTGGCTGTAGCCTTTCTGTATCACACCACATTATAATAAATTCCCACCACATGGATTTTGTCATATAAAAAGTCCGTATCACCGCTACTTTCTTTTCTCATTCTAGCGGATTAAATTAGTCGCATATTTTGACATTAAACTATGTTTTTTATGTCTCGGTGATTTTCTTTGTAATCAGTGTATTGCCAACAAGCCTGTAATATGCTACAATATTTTACTGTTGGAGAGACTGGTGGTTTTTTTTTCTAGAGCAATTAGAAATTCTAATACAGGGTGATTCTTTCGCTAGAGGCTCCAAACTGTTGTCTATAAATAGTTTGGGGCCTCTAGCGACAGAATCACCCTGTATAACACATGAAATTGCGCCTAAAAAAAGTGAATGCTTTCATTTAATTTACTATGTTGTAACCTGTTCGGTGTGTACTGGAATTCGATCTATGCTGTTACTGAAACGAACATACCAAAACAGAAATTTTATACTTGATGAAAGACATCACAATGTTCTAGGAGTACACTAAAACATTAATATACGTCAAGCACAACTATTTTGTTGTATACGAAGCTACATGTTTCAACCTTTTTAAACGGTCATCATCAGGCCTTCTAAAAGATCGAGTCAACAGATGCTGTGTACATGTTGGGATCCCAATATGTTTACATTGACAGAATACATAAAATCTAGCAAGTCAGTTACATAAGAAGGAGTGATGTGTGTATTGCATTTATGTAATACACACATCACTACTTACGTAACTGACCTGCTAGATTTTATGTATTTTGTCAATGTAAACATATTGGGATCCCAACATGTACACAGCATCTGTTGACTCGATCTGTTAGAAGGCCTGATGATGATGACCGTTTAAAAAGTCGAAACATGTAGCCTCGTATACTATTAAATAGTTGTGCTTGACGATTATTAATTAATCTTTTAGAAATTTTATACTTTACCTCATATTAATGACAGGAATGTTATTGGATCCTGCTGCCAGGAGTTCCGTAAATAAATAGTGCATAGACTCTTAATTTTCTGTGTGAAGCCTTCCAAGCCGTAACGGCTGACCCTGCGGGCTGATAATGGGACTCTGTATCACACTGCGATAGTTTACTCCCAACTGAGGGAAAGTTTCTTGGGCAGGTATAGCATTGCCTTCCCTTTCCCACGTGGGCCAAGCAGTGGCCGGCACGTCACGACTGCAGACTGTGCATTTTAGGGACATTAGGTATAAACATGACTGTGTCTACCAGTACAACACACACACAAGTCCGTGCGCGCACCCTGCAGTTAGTATAGTTTACACCTACAGCAGACTGCATTCAAATGTTACTGAAATATGTCTGTTCCTGATCCTCATTAACGTCCACTGATAATGGAGGTGAAATAGCGCGTAGGTTAGGGATAAGTGGCAGGCTCTTGTGGACACGAAAATGACCTTTGGGCTTCTACAAATTCGAGGAATTTCTTGACTGCTGGTGAAACTATGCTCTCTTGCGTTATTTAATTAGTTAATTAGTTTGTTAGATAATGGAGCGTCAATTAAATTAGCCAGAATCTGCCTTAAACACGTTTAATACTCCAGCTTCCTCATTCACTCTCCTGCTGCATGATTACGATGGAGCTCATATTCGGAGTGACGTCACAGCCGTGTTACGGCTAGGGGAATGGATTTAAGGCTTCGATGTATATATATCTTCCTTCTGTAATTAACAAACCATTTAATTTACTTACTTCCGAATTCTCTTTCTCGATGTTGTTTGAGTAATTAAGCTGTAGTGCAGCATTAATTAGTGATGGGAACAAACTGGAAGCGTCTTATCCGTTTGACAGTTGGTGTTTTGTATTCATAATATAACTTTATTACAGTTGATAGAACAACATAATTCACAATTCGTTTGAAATTTCTACCTCGTGCAAGTGCATCATTCCTACAAAATGTTCAGTGAATTTTAAGGTCCTTAAATAAACAGTGACAATATATATAATACGCCTGGATTGTGGGGCACTTCGTACAGGTACTGATGCTTACACCAGATGGAAGTGATTCTTGACGTCAGTGTTTAGTGACATTATGAAGAAATTAACAGGTACACAGTCATCGGTCAGCTTTGTAGCGTCGTGCAAGTGTCAAGCTGTCTCTTTGAAATGTTAAGATTCATGGCATCGTCATTAAACCACGTAAAATCGGTTTAATGACGTTTAATGCGTTTTGTGTAAATTTGCCTTGCTCACTTATTTCTATCTGCATTTATAATTAAAGTCGGAGTATATTGCATATTAGTTCGTCAACATTTCCAAAATACTGCTGTGATTTGTGGTCTTATTATTCTTTCATCGGTTTTTTTGTATCACAATGCGATTTGTCACCCAACGATCATGTTAGGCGTTTTATTTTTATTTTTAAGAGACATTAAATTTTTCTTAATTTTATTACAGATACTTCTTTTCCTATTTTGCAAACATGTAATTCGTAGCCGAATTTTCGAGTTCGTTACAATTCTGTACGACTTATATGAATTATATTTATGTAATCGTAAAATATTGCAGTCGATTGGCGCTATATCGACACTTATTAGATAATGACTTTGAGGCTGATGCTTCCGAAACCTTTTTAAAACGAATTCTTTCCTTCAAAATTGTTTACTTAAAAACAAACCAAATGCATGTCCAGAATCAGGCAGCTTGTGAGTGATCTTGGAATTGTATTCACTTTGAGTACACGTAACACATCTGCAGCCCTGTACTGCATTCTGTTGAACGCTGTATAATCAAAATGTATTGATGTTATTTATCTCAGTATTTAACCAACTTGATGCACAAAATTTGTTTCACAATAAGTTTTATTTGATGCCTCTACATGTTTCGAGCACATGTGCTTATTATCAGGAGGTCAAAATTGCATTACACAGCCTCTGGTATCATCACACCAATGGGTGTGATGATACCAGAGGCTGTGTAATGCAATTTTGACCTCCTCATGATGAGCACATGTGCTCGAAACATGTAGAGGCATGAAATAAAACTTATTGTTAAATTTTGTGCATCAAGTTGGTTAAATACTGAGATAAATATACTGAGATAAATATACTGAGATGCACGGTCAGCAAAACGTCAAAAGCATTGATGTTAGTTTCTTATTATAACATTGTTAAATAGGAACTGTGTAGATTTCAGTATTTCAGTATTCCGGTGCGGCGGTCTGCAACCCTGTGGAGCTAGGCGGCTGTCATATTGTCGCGAAATAGTTATGGAATATTTCATAACTTGCAATGAATTTTTTTTAGAGACGGTGGCGGAACTGTAAAAATAAGAAGCGTTTTTTACTTGTCTTCTTAGATAAAGTTATGACATAGAAATGTTTTCAAATAACATTGATTAAGGGTGGGACCGCAGTAGCACAGTAGTTAAGGTGCTGTGCTACAAATCGGAAGGTCGCTGGTGTGAGGATTTTTCATTGACATAAAATCCTTCCGATCGCACTATGGCCCTGGTGTCGACTCAGCCTCTAACAGAAATGAGTACCAGAGGTATATCCTGGGGGTAAAGGCGGCCGGTGCGTAAGGTTGACAACCCACCACCATCCTGTGCCGTTGCCATGAAATCTGGGAGCCTTAACTTCCTGGAACCCTCTTGAGCCTCTCCAGGCCTGTAATGGGACTGCTTACTGATTAAGGGTAAAGGGTAACATAATAGAAATCAGATATGTTGGTGTCGAATAAGGAAATTTTCCATAAGACTTGGTGTTACTTGTGTAAAAATGTTGCGTGCTACTGCTCCGGTGAATAGGCCTGTGTTTTGAGTGATAAACCTGTTCAGTCAACAGTTCCGTCAGCTAGCTGTACGTAATGCTGTACTTGATACACCACCTGCGACATCCGACTATAATCAGCTGTGACAATGGATTGCTAGTAAGATCAGCGGGATCTTTAGATTTGTGTTGGAAGTGACCCTACTGTTAGTTCAAGACATGTAGGCTGTGGCGAAAATGCATTCGGTTGAGGAATACGGTACTGAATTTCCTAACGATTTAGCTCCCAATGATTGCAGCGATATTGACAGTAGGTAGTATACGTCTTTCATATAGTGTAATACGATAGTTGAACTAAAATAGTAAATCTCATTTCCGACGTTATGTTTATTTAACCTAAGGTAAACGGTAAATTCTGGTACGTTAAACATTCGCTTCTCATCTAACGCGATGTCTTCACCAGAGCCTGTGCGTTATCTGTTTAATGGAAATTGAAACTGACGGATTTCTTTCCACCCCCATTTCATTCTTTGAGCTAAAACAAATACATTCTGAAGCTAGGGATGAAACACAGATATGCAACCGGCTATACATAGGAGTGCTGATTATCCTTTCCCCTGGTATCTCAGACCTTTTAGAGAGAAACGCTTTAATTAGGCAGGGACTGCGACTGCCCTGAAGTACGTACCTACTGTTCGACAGATCTTGCGTATTTCCATTTCGCTTTGTTCAATGTTGACTTTTTTTCAGCACGATTTTCATGTAAATACTGTTTAAAAAATCTAGTTTCTCCCTCGCATAAAACATGATACCCTTCCATTATACAGACCAAAATGGCAATGCCGTGTATACAAAATTGTAATAGTTCAAAGCCACTTTATTTTTTAACTTTTACCTCAGTTTTATTGTAATAATAATTTGTAGTGTTGGATCCCACAGTGAAGGCACAAAGAATGTACTTATATTGACGTCTCATTGTGTTTCTTTGCTGCTTGTTTGTCTTGTATAAAGAGGCCTGATGATTCATTTGTTAACAGGAGTCCTACAGAGAGAGAGAGAGAGGGAGAGAGAGAGTGCTTTGAGTGTGATCAGGTGCAACAAAAACCCTGTACACCTACAAAGCGTATGTAGAAGAGGTCAGACTAAGAAAGAGGGAAAAAAGATGCAGCATAGTGTCCGTATAACATCGCCCTGTTAGTCTTTTTTACATTTGCAACTGTTTATCCGAGTTCGCTTTAATTTATTGTCTTGGTTAAACATGCTGAATTCCCGTGTTATTTTCCAAATGTGGAATCCGGTGCAAAAATGTACGCCCACTGTTCGTGTTCACCCATCTGGAGATACCCTTTCAATATCAAATCTGTAATGTCGAAGCGGACGGTGTATATACTGACCACTTACCACTAAACAGGAGTTGTTGCAGTTTTTGAGGTAAGCGTCTAATACCAGTGGCCACCAGACTGTCTGTATTCAACGTGTTCGGGACAGGAAGAGAGGCAGTTTACCATAGCGCACCAGGCGTTAGTGTAGAGAACTAATGAATGTCCTGACAACGTTACAAATTTCCATTCTTGGGGTAATCGGTGTCTTTTTTCAGATATTTAGATTTGAAGTAAGGCCGTAAATTACCCGGCTTCTTGCAACAGAAACCTGTGTGTACATTCGCGTTATCATCCCGAACTGAACAGTGCGTCGTGTTGCTTTAATGAACCACCGTAAACGTTATTTAAATGGAATGTTGTAGTCGAAAGTTTATCGCCTCGTTACAGGACCTACCGCCAGAACGTAGCTACTTGGAGTTTTCTTTAAACGATTTCCGACCGTCATTTTAAGCACGGTAATGAAACTTCAGGTTCCACGAAGAGCGAAGGATACCTCGGCAGTCAGTTGATTATCGGCTTTTCAATCGTTATGGCGTGCAGTTACGTATCAGTGAAACTTGAGGGTTGTTTGGCTGTGCATCTTCCTTATGAAATAATGTGAAGTACCAACTTGATGCAACTAGGTAATTTTATTGACGTATTCTTAGCTCGACATGTTTCGGGTACATACGCCCATCATCAGAAGCATTAGATGTTGAGTTGCAGCATATGGTTTTCTGCACCGAGTTTGTGGATGGGTGGTGGTCTTGAGAGCCGGTACAGAAAACCGTATGCTGCAACTCAACATCTACTGCTCCTGATGATGGGCGTATATACCCGAAACATGTCGAGCTAAGAATACATCAATAAAATTACCTAGTTGCATCAAGTTGGCATTTCACTTTATTTCATGTTGAGACTGTCAGAATATGAATGAGACAATCAGAACCATACTTAATCTCGATGAGGTCTTCGTTCTTCGGGGATGTGTAGCAGTGCAGATTGGTATTTATTTATAAACTTTTCGACAAAACAATCAGTCCCATCTTCAAGGGGTCAAGCAGTTCGAGAAGAACGCCGGGGACCAACTAACCAACCAATCAAACAAGCAAAGAGCTAACTGCGCGATTGCGCCAGGCGACGTCCCTCGGTCAGTTTCGCTATTCCGATGTTAACCTTTCTGATGGGCTCCGTAACAGATATCTTAAACTATAACAGGGATTGCGCATATGCTAACGAGCTTCCCGTCGCAGTTGAAGACCTCGAAGTCGGCAAACTGAGGTCCACTGCTCAGGACGCAGAAGGCCCTATGAGGGGGGGGGGGCATAATTTTAACTGGAAGGTTTTCTGGGATTCGAAACCAGATTGGTCATGTTTAAGAATGTCGGGGACACTTAGATGGGCAGTTATGTAGGGAATGGTGTGGGCGGTTGTTGCTGGTCAGAGAACGGACGCTAGCCAGTAGGGTTAGAGGAGCGAGGAGGAAACTATCAGTAAATATTTAAAATGTTCATTCTGGATGAACGGCTGTAAAGCCTGTACGAAATGTGGCAACAGTAGTCTGCGTCTGCAACCCACAAAAATGTCTAACATTGGTGTATAACATTACGTGCATAAAATAAAACGTGTTTGTTGGTCTTTTTAATAAATTTTATATATCTATCACTTAATTAGCACACCAACTTAATGCACGTACATAAATTTTTTACATTAAAACATTTAAAATCTCTCCAACATGTTTCGATC
>Ga0123354_10019009_pt1 | contig 10791 bp, 9 predicted proteins | sample TergutLab28metaG_2_FD_97872 | JGI IMG/M metagenome (GOLD analysis project Ga0123354, IMG submission 97872) | Labiotermes labralis P4 segment gut microbial communities from Petit-Saut dam, French Guiana - Lab288 P4 | ecosystem: Host-associated > Arthropoda: Insects > Digestive system > Gut ... | reverse complement strand
TTTCTACATCGGCGCCATCGGCAGCCGCCGCAACAATGCCGCGCGCCGCCAGCGCATGATCCAGCACTTCGAGCAAACGGCGGAAAGCCTCCAGCGCCTGCACGGGCCGGTCGGGATCCACATTGGCAGCAAGACGCCGCCTGAGATCGCCGTCAGCATCATGGCCGAAGTGCTGGCCGCCAAGAACGGCGTGGCCGGATAAACATGGCGGACAACATCGCCGTCGGCGACATGGCTGCCGTCATTCTGGCGGCGGGCGACGGCAGCCGTGTCGGCTTCAAACCCAAGGGACTGCTCGAACGCGATGGGCAGCCGCTGGTGGCGCGCCAGATCGACCTGCTGGCCGATGCGGGGTTGCGGCGCATCGTGGTGGTGCTGGGGCAACACGCCGCCGCTTTCGAGCCAGTGCTGGAACGGGCGCGCGCCAGCCTGCCCGCGCACGTTCGGCTGGAATGGGTGCGCAACCCCGCGCCGCAGGACGGCACGGGCGCGTCGCTGCGCTGCGCGCTGGCGCGGTTTGAGTCGGAATCAAAAACGCTGCAGGCGGCAGAGCCTGCCCCCGCGAAGGCGGGGGATGCTGCCCCTACGAAGGGGAGAGGGAATGGGCCGCTGGATTCCCGCGTGCGCGGGAATGACGGCATCCTCCAACGCCTCTCTCACGTATGCGAAGTCGGAGCCGATCAATCCCTCTCCTGCGTATGTGATGTCGGAGCCGATCAATCCCTCTCCCCTTGTGGGAGAGGGATAGAGGGAGAGGGGGTGGTTTCTGAATCAAAAACGCTGCAGGCGGCAAGATGCCGCCCCTACGAAGGGGGAGGGATTGGGGGATGTCGTCCCTACGAGAGGAGAGGGGAGAGAGTGGCCGTAGGGGCGGCATTCTGCCGCCCGCCATTGGTGTCAACCCCTCTCCCCTTGTGGGAGAGGGAAGAGGGTGGCCGTAGGGGCGGCATTCTGCCGCCTGCCATCGGCGTCAACCCCTCTCCCCTCGTGGGAGAGGGTGGCGCGAAGCGTCGGGAGAGGGGGTGGTTTCACTCGACGCTGGCGCGTCGTTTGGCACGGCTGGATTCCCGCGTGCGCGGGAATGACGGCATCCTCCAACGCCTCTCCCGCGTATGTGATGTCGGAGGAGCCGATCAATCCCTCTCCCCTTGTGGGAGAGGGATAGAGGGAGAGGGGGTGGTTTCTGAATCAAAAACGTTGCAGGCGGCAAGATGCCGCCCCTACGAAGGGGGAGGGATAGAGGCGCGCGCCGCGCCGGTATCCGCCATCATGGTGCTGCTGGCCGATCAGCCGCTGCTGCAAGGCGAGGACATCGGCGCGGTATTGCACGCCTGGTCTGCGCGCCCGCCGGGGATCGAACTGGTGGTGCCCACCTATCAGGGGCAGCCTGGCCACCCGCTGGTGTTTGGAACCGCACTGCGGCGCTGGCTGGCGCAGCAACCCGCGTCCGTGGGCGTGCGGGACTGGCGGCGCGCTCATCCCGCGCAGGTGTTGGAATTGCCGATGCCGCACCCGCGCTGCACGCTGGACATCGACACCGAGGCCGATCTGGCGGCGCTGGCGGCGACGCACGGCGTCCATCTGCGCTGGCCTGATTCAAAGCCGGAAAATTGACCGAAGGCGCAGGCGGCAGAATGCTTTTCGGTGGGATGTCTGTTGGCGGCGTGTCAGGCTTTTGTTCATATCGTAGGGGCGGCATCCTGCCGCCTTCGCGGGGGCAGGCTCTGCCGCCTGCAACGCGGCTACGCGCCCATGCCGTCATTCCCGCGAAGGCATCGTAGGGGCGGCATTCTGCCGCCTGCAACGCAACGACGCGCCTGTCGTACCTTCAACGACAACGAAAAAATAATGTGGGTGGGCTGGATTCCCGCGTGCGCGGGGGCAGGCTCTGCCGCCTGCAACGCAACGACGCGCCTGTCGTACCTTCAACGACAACGAAAAAATAATGTGGGTGGGCTGGATTCCCGCGTGCGCGGGAATGACGGCATCCTCCAATCCCTCTCCCCTTGTGGGAGAGGGATAAAGGGAGAGGGGGTGGTTTTTCGTTGTGTTGCATTCCCCTCTCTCCCGGCCTCTCTCCCACAAGGGGAGAGAGGAAAAGAGCACGACGTGGACACGCCTGCCGACGGCGAAGGCGGCAGGAATGAAGGCATTAATGTGGGTGGGCGGGCTGGATTCCCGCCTACGCGGGAATGACGGCAAGGGCGGCGAAGGCGGCAGGATGCCGCCCCTACGCAAAAATGCCGCCCCTACGGCAAATCAAAAATGCCGCTCCTACGAGAGGGGAGGGTCGTCATTCCCGCGAAGGCGGGAATCCAGTCCGTTCATCCATCGCCGCAGGCGGCAGGATGCCGCCCCATGCGCGCCATCGGCGAAACCGCGGCGGGCAGAGCCTGCCCCCGCGAAGGCGGGGGATGCCGCCCCTACGGCAACCGCTTCCCTCTCCCCTTGCGGAAGAGGGAGTCTGATACCGATCACTGCAACTTCTGCAAATCCACACTCCGGCTGGACCCGTCAACCGTATACTCAAAGTGCGCCGCTGTCTCCGACGTGAACGTCAGCGTCGCCGTTCCTACTTTGGTTTTGGCCACCTTGCTGTTGTCGTAGGGCGTGGTTCCCCATTTCGGCCCTGTATAACGGTACACATCCGCCGTCATCGTATCGTCGGCTGTCCAGTTATCGCCCTCAAAGATGAGCCACGCCGCTTTGCCCGAACTGTCGTAAGTGAACCACGGAATGAAGATATAGCGCGGCTTTCCGGGGAAGTTCTGGAAGACCGACAAGCCCCAAGCGTCTTCACTCACATTGAACCATTGACCGGTGTAGTCGCGAGTGGGAACGGGCTGCTTATCGCCGATGGTCAACACGAGATTGGTGCCCTCCACCTGTACGGTGTAGGCATAACCACCAACAAAACCGGAGGCCGGCTGAAAGCTGTCTGCCAAGGCAAGCGCTTTCGCTTTTATCAGAATGTATTGATCCCCGGTTTGCAGGGTTGAACTTGCGCCGTCAAGACTTACATTGATCTTCGTCACGCCGGTAAGGTCCGCCATGCTCGTAACGGTCAACATCGCGCCGCTCGCCGGCAAGGCAACAGGCAGATAGAAATTCAAATTCTGGAAGTAGGCCAGTGTGCTCACCGCCAAACCGACTGAATGAAGGTTCAGCGTGTTTCTGAGCGTTCCCCCATACGCGTTGTTGCAATGTCCATAGAGCGAAACGCCAGCCCCAAAAGAGGGTGTGCCGAGAATGGTTATGGTGTTGTCGTTTGCCGGTCCTGTGGTAAAAGCGTATGCAGCACAAATCTGCCCTTTTATCGTGCCGCCACTGATCGTGACACTATTATTTGTAGCAAACGAATACATCAGATTGGCTGTGTATCCCCCATAAACATCGCCTATCGTGCCGCCACTGATAACAACACTGTTGCCTGTTGTTGCGCCCGAACCAATACCTCCGTAAACCGAGTTTACCGTGCCGCCACTGATAACGACGCTATTGTCTTTAGCTATCTCCCCACTTCCGCCAACGACCTTGCCCAAAGAGCCCCCATTAATAACGACTTGATTCGAGATTGTTGCCCTAGCGTCTCCTCCGTAAACCCCACTTGCCGCGCCGCCGTTGATCGTCACTCGATTGCCGGTAACAGCGTCTGAATCATTGTAGATGAGCACACCAGAACCTGTAACGGTGGACGAATGATCCATATAGTTGACTGCGCCAAGAATGGATCCCACCGTACCGCTATTGAGCATCACGCTGTTATCCGAAAGGCTAACGCTCTTGCCGGTATCGCTGCCGACAGGCGCAACAGAATTAGGTATTCTCTGAAGATCCCCAACCGTTTGCAGTACCCTCGGAGGAAAATCATTGGGATAGGCAAATGTTTCTTGCGCCAGAACCGGCGCCGTAAAGAGTGAAAAAACGAAAGCCAGAACAGCGCCGCTCAGGAGGTGAAACGAAAAACGGTTCATGGTGCTCTCCTTTTCAGGGGGAAAAGTTCGGGGTTAGAAAAATTTGCCGCCTCGGGCGCTTTTTGCGACGCCAGTGGCAAACAAACGAAGCAGGCACTTACCTTTTTGCATTATAAGCGCGTTTATGCCACCGTCGCAAGGAAGGGCAGCAACGGGGTTTTCTTTCCTTCGGGGCGGCATTCTGCCGCCCGCCATCTTCCGTTTGCGCCGGATTCAATTCCCCTCCGGTGGAGGGTGGGCGCCGCAGGCGGACGGGGTGGTTGAAGGGAAACATGATGGCGCAAGCGTTACCCAATCCCCGGCTCCTGCCTACGGCGCCTCCGACGCCTGCATTCTTTTTTCGATCCGTTGCGCGTGCGCTTCGAGACGCGGCGGGAAGCTTTTTTGGTAGTGGCGCGGGTTGGGCAGCATCACCGCCAACCGCGCCGCCTGTGTGTCGTCCAGTTGCGCGGCGCTGATGCCGTAATAGGTGCGGGCGGCTTCTTCGGCGCCAAAGATACCGTCTCCCCATTCGGCGACGTTCAAATACACTTCCAGAATCCGTTTCTTGCTCCACACGGTTTCGATCATCACGGTGATGATTGCTTCTTCGATTTTTCGCATGTAGCTGCGGCGGGACGACAGGAACAAATTTTTGGCGAGTTGCTGGCTGATGGTTGAGCCGCCGGCGACGGTTTTGCCGCGCTTCAGGTTTTTTTCCAGCGCTTGCGTCATTCCGTCCCAATCAAAGCCGCTGTGATCGAGAAAGCGATCATCCTCGGCGGCCACAACGGCGAGTTTCAGCGATCTTGAGATCCGTTCATATGGCACCCAAGTTTGCCGCAAGGTCGCCTTCGGGTTCTTTTCTTTCATCGCCGCCAAGCGTTCGGCCATGACTGCGGTTTCGCGCGGGTCGGCATAATTCCACCAGACCACTTGCGCGAAAAGCCAGCAAAGGTAGAGAAATCCGGCCAGAAGCAGCCACAAAACGCCCCATTTGAGCCATCGTTTGATTCGTTTCATGCCTGTTTGATTACGCCGCTGGAGTCCCTTCCGCTTATTATACGGCGCTGCATTTTGACAGCTTGCGGCGATGCCTTTAAGCTTTGCTTTTTTCTCCCGCGTCGCCTTGAAGGGGTAACCGTGCTCAAAAAAACTGCTTTGAATCTTCTGCACCGGGAAGCGTCGGCGCGAATGGTGGATTTCGGCGGCTGGGATATGCCGATCCATTACGGCTCGCAAATCGAGGAGCACCACGCCGTTCGTCGCGATGTCGGCATGTTTGACGTTTCGCACATGGTCGTGCTCGATCTGAAAGGCGATGGCGCGCGCGCGTTTCTGCGCTTCGCGCTGGCCAACGACGTTGAAAAATTGAAGACGCCGGGACGGGCGCTTTATTCTTGTCTGCTGCGCGACGACGGCCATGTGCTCGACGATTTGATCGTTTATTTTATCGACGAATCGTTTTTCAGAATCGTCGTCAACGCCGGTACCGCCGACAAGGATGCAGCGTGGTTCAAGCAACTTCGCGCCCAACACGCGCCCGCTTTGACGATTCACCGTCGCCACGATCTCGGCATTCTCGCCGTGCAGGGGCCGAACGCCCGCGAGCGCGTTTGGCAAGTGCTGCCGGAAACCCGCGCGGCGACCGCCGAACTGAAACCTTTTTCGGCGGCAAGCGTCACCTGTGCCGACACTGCGTTTTTCATCGCTCGCACCGGCTACACCGGCGAGGACGGCTTCGAGATCATCGCGCCGCACGAAGCGATTGTGGCGCTCTGGCAAAAACTCAGCGCCGTCGGCGTGCGCCCGTGCGGCCTCGGCGCCCGCGATACTTTGCGGCTCGAAGCCGGTATGAATCTCTACGGGCAAGACATGGACGAAACCGTGTCGCCGCTCGAATCCGGCCTGACGTGGACAGTGGATTTCAAAGACACCGCGCGCGATTTCGTCGGCAAGGCCGCGCTGTTGGCGCAACCGCCGACGCGCCAACTCGTCGGCTTGTTGCTTCTCGACAGCGGCGGCGTGCTGCGCGCACATCAAACGGTTCACACCGATCACGGCGACGGCGAAATCACCAGCGGCACGTTCAGCCCGACACTCAGTCGCGCGATTGCGCTAGCGCGCGTGCCGAGCGCAGTGCAAGAAGGCGACACCGTGGTGGTGGCCGTGCGCGACAAACAGTTGAAGGCGCGCGTCGTCAAACCGCCGTTTGCCAAGCAGGGCAAAATTTTGATTGCTGTTTAGAGCGAACTGAATTTGAAAATGTTTTTCTTTATGCGTGTTTTCTCTCTCCCGCCCTTCGGCCGCTTTCTCTCACCAGTGGAAGGCGCAAACGCTTCGCACCATCGTTTTTTAATCTTTTTCAGCTTCCCTTATTTTTTCGACAAAGGATTTTCATCATGAGCCACATCCCTTCCGATCTTAAATACACCGCCAGTCACGAGTGGATTCGCCGCGAAGCCGACGGCACGTTGACCGTCGGCATCTCCGATCACGCACAAGAAGCGCTCGGCGATCTCGTCTTTGTCGAATTGCCCGAAGTGGGCCGCACACTGGCGGCAGGCGAAGCCTGCACTGTCGTCGAATCGGTGAAGGCGGCATCCGATGTTTACGCGCCGGTTGCCGGCGTCGTCACCGCGCAGAACGAAGCGGTGAAAAATTCGCCGGAACTCATTAGTCAAAACGCTTACGATGCCTGGCTGTTCCGGCTTCAGCCCGCGGATGCAAAAGCGTTCGACGCGCTGCTCGATGCCGCCGCTTACGCGAAGGAAATCGGCTGAGTTTCGCGCTCTTTCCTTTCGTTTTTTACTTCATCGTTCGTTTTCAAAACATCACGAGGCCATGCCCATGTCTCACACTGCCTTTGCCCACCGTCACATCGGCACCACCGCTGCCGAACAAGCCGAAATGCTCGCCGTCATCGGCGCGCCGTCGCGCGCCGCGTTAATCAACGCCGCCGTTCCCAAAAACATTCGCAACAAAGCGCCGCTGTTGGCGCCGCCGGCGCTCAGTGAAGAAACAGCGCTGGCGCTGTTGCGCGCGATTGCGAACAAAAATGTGCTGATGAAATCTTTTATCGGTCAGGGTTATTACGGCACGCACATGCCCGCCGTATTGTTGCGCAACATTCTCGAAAATCCGGCTTGGTACACCGCGTACACGCCGTATCAACCGGAAATTTCGCAAGGGCGATTGGAAGCGCTCTTGACGTTTCAAACGATGATTTGCGACTTGACCGGCATGGACATCGCCAACGCTTCGATGCTCGACGAGGCGACTGCCGCCGCCGAAGCGATGACGCTGGCGATGCGGGCGGGCACCTCGAAATCCACCACCTTTTTCGTTGCCGACGATGTGTTTCGGCAAACACGCGATGTGATTCTGACGCGCGCCGCGCCGATGGGCATTCGCGTCGTCGTCGGCCCGGCGTCAGCCGCAGCAAACACTGACGCTTTCGCGGCACTGGTGCAAATCCCTGCCGCCGACGGCGGCTTGCACGATTACGCCGCGCTCGCCGACGCCGTTCACGCGCGCGGCGGCAAGCTGATCGTCGCCGCCGATTTGCTGGCGCTGACCTTGATCGAAGCGCCCGCCGTTTGGGGCGCGGACATCGTTGTCGGCAGCGCGCAACGTTTCGGCGTGCCGATGGGTTACGGCGGGCCGCACGCCGGTTTTCTGGCGACGCGCGATGCGTTGAAGCGCTCGATGCCGGGGCGGCTGGTCGGCGTTTCGGTGGACGCGCAAGGCGCGCCCGCTTATCGTCTGGCGCTGCAAACGCGCGAACAACACATTCGCCGCGAGAAAGCCACATCGAACATCTGCACGGCGCAAGTGTTGCTCGCCGTGCTGGCGAGCATGTACGCCGTTTATCACGGCCCGCACGGTTTGCGCACCATCGCTACGCGCATTCATCATTTCACCGGCGCGCTGAAAGCGGCGCTGATCAAACTCGACGCCACCATCGTCAACACGTCTTTCTTCGACACGCTGACGATCACGCCCGGCGGCGGCGAGCTGGCCGACCTTCACGCCAACGCCCGCAAACTCGGCATGAATTTCCGCGAGATCGACTCCAGCGCGCTGGGCATTTCGCTCGACGAAACCACCACCGTCGCCGATCTCGAAGCCATTCTCGAAGCGTTTTCGTTCGCGCTGTCGAAAGAAAAACTGGCCGTAGCCAAAGAGACTTTGCGCGCCGCGCTCAGCCATCACGTTGAATCCATCCCGTCGTCGCTGCAACGCAAAACGCCTTATTTGCAACAACCCATTTTCAATCGTTATCACACCGAAACCGAAATGTTGCGCTACTTGCGTCGCCTCGCCGACAAGGATTTGGCGCTCGACCGCACGATGATTCCGCTCGGCTCATGCACGATGAAGTTGAACGCGACCAGCGAAATGTTGCCGATCACCTGGCCGCAGTTCGCTGAGTTGCACCCGTTCGCGCCCCGCGAGCAGGCGCAAGGTTATCAACTGCTGATCGACGATTTATCGCAACGTTTGTGCGCCATCACCGGCTACGATGCGTTCTCGTTGCAACCCAATTCCGGCGCGCAAGGCGAATACGCCGGATTGCTGGCGATTCGCGCCTATCACGCTTCGCGCGGCGACGCGCAGCGCAACATCTGCCTGATTCCGGCGTCGGCGCACGGCACCAATCCGGCGTCGGCGCACATGGCGGGCATGCAAGTCGTCGCCGTTCGCTGCGACAGCGACGGCAACATCGACCTCGCCGATCTCGAAGCGCGCGCCGCCGAACACGCCAGCACTTTGGCCGCCGCGATGATCACTTATCCGTCAACGCACGGCGTGTTTGAAACGGCGATTCGCAAAGCCTGCGAAATCGTTCACCGCTGCGGCGGACAAGTGTATATCGACGGCGCCAACCTGAACGCGATGGTCGGGCTGGCGGCGCCCGGCGATTTCGGCGCTGACGTTTCGCACTTGAACCTGCACAAAACGTTTGCGATTCCGCACGGCGGCGGCGGCCCCGGCGTCGGCCCGACCGGCGTCAAAAAACATCTCGCGCCGTTCCTGCCGGGGCATCGCTTGTTTGGCAACGCCGCACATGTGGTTTCGGCAGCGCCGTTCGGCAGCGCGTCGATTCTGCCGATCTCGTGGATGTATCTGGCGATGATGGGGCCGGACGGCCTCGCCGCCGCCAGCGAAGCGGCCATTCTTGCCGCCAATTACATCGCGCGAAAATTGGAAGAACACTATCCCGTGCTTTATGTTGGCGCCGATGGTCACGTCGCGCACGAATGCATTCTCGATCTTCGCCCGCTCAAGGCAAGCGCCGACATTGAAGCCGAAGATGTCGCCAAGCGTTTGATGGATTACGGTTTTCACGCGCCGACGATGAGCTTTCCGGTGCCCGGTACGCTGATGGTCGAACCAACCGAAAGCGAATCGAAGGCCGAACTCGACCGCTTCATCGCGGCGATGATTGCCATTCGCGAAGAAATTCGCGCGATTGAAAACGGCGCGATGGACAAGCGCGACAATCCGCTGAAGAACGCGCCGCACACCGCTGCGATGGTTTGCGCCGATCAATGGTCGCATGCGTACTCGCGTGAACAAGCAGCGTATCCGCTGGCGTCGCTGAAAACCGATAAATACTGGCCGCCGGTGGCGCGCATCGACAATGTTTACGGTGACCGCCATCTGGTGTGCGTGTGCAAGTAAGCAGGAACCAGAATTTCCCCTCTCCCGCTTGTGGGAGAGGGCGCCCCGACGGAGTGGGAGCGGAGAAACCTTTTAGCGTTAGCGCCCGCTGATCCCTGCTTTCTGACCTTTGACTCCTGACCCTGATGCCCGAAACGCCTCACCGTTCCATCCGCAGCTACGTCCTTCGCCAGGGTCGAATCACCCCGGGGCAACAGCACGCCATCGAAACACTGAGCGCTTCCTTTTGCTTGCCCTTCAACCATGCGCTGCTGGATTTCGCCGCGGTGTTTCACAACACTGCGCCAACCGTTCTTGAAATCGGTTCCGGCATGGGCGAGACCACCGCGCACATCGCCGCCGCGCATCCCGAACAAAACTTCATCGCGCTCGAAGTGCACAGCCCGGGCGTTGGCAGCCTTCTGCAAAAAATTGAAAAAGCGCAACTGACCAACTTGCGCGTCATTCAGCACGACGCCGTTGAGGTGATCGAGCACATGATCGCGCCGACCTCGCTTGCCGGAATTCACGTTTTTTTTCCCGATCCCTGGCCGAAGAAAAAACATCACAAGCGCCGTTTGTTGCAAGCGTCGTTTGTGCACGAACTGGCGCTACGCTTATCCCTCGGCGGTTATCTGCACGTCGCCACCGATTGGGCGGAATACGCCGAAGAAGTGTTGGCCGCGCTGATCGCTGAACCGCTGCTCAAAAACACCGTCGCGCGTTTCGCGCCCCGTCCCGCTTCCCGACCACAAACGAAATTCGAAACGCGCGGTTTGCGTTTGGGGCATGATGTTTTTGATCTTGTTTTTGTTCGGGCATAACGAGTGTTTTATTCTGCAATGTTATATTTTTAGGAGCCAAATGATGGCTGATCTGCTTAAAGATGTTCCCATATCTCTTGAAGAAGTATTGAGGGCTGAAAAAGTCGTTTATCAGCACATAATACCGACGCAGCTCACTTATTATAAAAATCTTTCTGATCTGATCGGCGCCAACATTTACATCAAGCACGAAAACCACCACCCCGGCGGCAGCTTCAAAATTCAGGTATTCGTAAAAATGGGTTGGGAAGCGCCCCTCAGTCAGTGACAAACATGCTACGACATTCGCAAAATCGTGTTGCTTTTGTCTGCCCGTTCACGTAAGATGCAACGATCGACAATCGTAA
>Ga0123354_10019008_pt1 | contig 10791 bp, 8 predicted proteins | sample TergutLab28metaG_2_FD_97872 | JGI IMG/M metagenome (GOLD analysis project Ga0123354, IMG submission 97872) | Labiotermes labralis P4 segment gut microbial communities from Petit-Saut dam, French Guiana - Lab288 P4 | ecosystem: Host-associated > Arthropoda: Insects > Digestive system > Gut ... | reverse complement strand
GGAAAAAAAAATTTAAGAAGAAACGGGGACCGCAACCCCCCCCCCCCCCCCCCAAGTAAAAAATTCTGGGTGCATGTCTGAACAGAATATTAAGATATTAAAGTGTGTGTTTTATTTATTGGCATATTTATTGATGCCAGATCAGATATACAAGACTCAGTTCATTACATACAGCTCACTTTACTTTCAGTCTTCAATTTAACACATACCTTTATAACAAACATGTTAAAATATTATTATTATGTGTAATTCAGAAATTATGATTGGAAAGTCAAGGTGGAAGGAAACTGAGTTGTGTGGTAGATTCTAGCGGTTCACATTTTGTGAGATTTGAGGTTTGTGTAGTTTGGTAAAGAGGAATGAAGGTGTCCATGTTAGGTTACAGTTCTTCATTTGCTGACACACAAAAATGATAAATATATGTCTGTCCATTTGCAGGTTCTGAAACATGGTGCACTTGCGGCTGTGCTTGCCACTTCTGGTATGTCTGGTATTGCCATCCCCATTAATTCAAGCAAAAAACTCCAAACTACAAGACGTGTTCCACTGGAGAGTTGTGGACTTTGATTTTCCTGATGATGCTTCACGAAGTAAATCCATCAACTCAAAAGAGTTTATTCCCGAAAATAATCTTCCACTAGGTCTTGATGTGTGGAATGACAAACTGTTTATTACAGTTCCTCGCTGGAAGTCTGGGGTTGTTTCAACACTCAATTATGTATCCCTGAATGGTGAGTGGCCTAGCCAATTTAAAGAGGGCTCAAGCAGGTAAAATTTTGTTAAACCAGGTCACTGGAAATTGATGGGACCACCCCATGCTTATCTAGTTTCCTGTAATGTGTGAACAGAGGGATCCTTGTCCAGACCCATATTTATAAGTTGTACGGTCTGGCCTTTCTCTAGAGTGCACCATTTTGATAATGGTATCTCAAACACATGATATTCATAATTAAAATTAGGGAATATGTAACAGTACTGTTGTCACTTTTTCCTCGAGGAACTGAGAGAAGCCATAACAACAGCTAGAATTTTTGCCTGATTGGGAGGCACTGATGCATCTAAAGCACCAGTTCTGACCACTATGCCTCCATGTTTAGTCCTGACCACTCTTACCAGTCAAATAATATAGCTCATGTATCTAGGGTTTTGCAGTGGTCCAACTGAGGTCTCTGTTCTTCTGGGATGTGGCACCATGTCACTGAGTGACTGGTGCCTGACAGTGCAAGACAGCATGGTGGTCTGTTCTCCTTGGAATACAAAATTTTGAAAGAGATGTACCAAACACCCACTGATGAGTCACTACATCCCACAAGAACAGAGACCTTCATATAGTTCTTTTTCATTGATGCATGTTCCATAAATGTTCCCTTTCATTTTTGGAAATACTGTGGTAAAGTGCATGACACTGAATTACAAAGTAGACAATACAAGGTACATTCCTGTACTATGCAAGTTTTTAGCCTTGGCAGCAGTGCCATTCAGGTTTCAGTTCTCCAGGGCTGTGGTGCTGCATCAGTGGGTAAATTGGTGCCTGACATGTTGAGAGAAAACGGTGCTATCTTTTTCAAGGGTCACCACATCCCGATAGAATGAAGACATTATGGTACATACTTCAGAGCAAAGTATTTTACTTACACTTTACAAGGTGGTGCATAGTGAAGTGCACACCTTACATGGCAAACAGGCCACAGAGGTTTAGGATACCTCTGTTATGCTTGTAAAGAGAGTACATATCTCATTGACTTCCACTAAAGGATACCTCCATGTTTTGTTGCAGGTGATAACAAGTCACCTAAACTAGTGCCATACCCAGACTGGAGTAGTAACCATTTACCTCCACATAAAATTGAAGAAGGAAACAGCACTGACAATGGAATTCATATCATCTCAGTGTTTCGTGTGAGAGTGGATCCATGTGACCGATTGTGGGTGATGGACACTGGCCTGTCTGATATCCTGGGAGAAGCCCAGCAGATCACAGATCCTCAAATCCTTATCTATGACCTTCATAATGATTCATTAATCCATAGATACGCATTTAAATCATCTAACAGAAAACCAGGTTCATTCTTTGCTAATATCATTGTTGATGTTGATGCAAATCACTGTGATGAAGCATTTGCTTATATCCCTGATCTTGGCGGCAATAGTGTCATAGTTTACAGTCTCCGAGATGACGAGTGTTGGACGACCGAACATCATTACTTTCACTTTGACCCCCTAAATGGTAACTACACTGTTGAAGGAGTGAATTTCCAGTGGAAAGATGGAGTGTTTTCTCTAGCTCTCTCTGCTCCGCAGGAAGACGGATTCAGAACTGCATACTTCCATCCTTTTTCCAGCATAAATGAATTTTCTGTTTCTACTAAAACTCTTCGCAACAAAACCCTTGCCACTGACCCTCACAACTTTGAAGATTTCAAGTTACTGGGCTCCCGAGGTCCCAACACACAAGCAGGTGCCTCTTTCTTAGATGAACGTACAGGTGTAATATTCTACACACAAGTAAACCTTGATGGTGTCGGATGCTGGAATTCAAGAAGTGAAGCATACAGTCCTGAATACCAACACCTCGTAACATCTGATAACGAGACCTTTATCTTTCCTAATGACCTTAAGGTTGATCGTGATGGTAATCTGTGGGTACTGAATGATCGCTTGCCAAAATTCATTTACAGAGAACTAGATTATGAAAGTATAAATTTTTACATTTTCAAGGGCTCAGTAACGAGTATTATTAAGGGCACTATTTGTGACGTTCCTGCAAACAGATCAATACTTTACAGGACATGCACTGATATTAAGTAATCAGTGTTCAGATAAATTCTATAATAGTCATCACAGCAAAATCCCATCTTTCCTAAGTGTAATCAGTACAATTCATATAGCTTCCTTACTGCCTTACTGTAACTCACTTTCAGTATGTATTATTACCTACGTACAACCATTAAGAGTCATCAGTAACTTACAGTTGTCATATATATATATATATATATATATATGCAAAAGGAAAGTAAAATGTGAAGTTCTCCTTGTGTACAGCATAAAGGAATATATGATGAGCACAGGCTTATGTCAAGTCATTCATAACTTTGGCACTAGATGAAGGGGAGAGATAATTTTCACACTGTATGCTGGGGAAAGAAAACCCCTGTATACATTCAAAATTTTTAAAATACTATCTGGTCTAATTATTGAAGGTTTGAACTTAATAATTTTGAGTTCTGTTTCACACTTAACATTTTTACTAATGAACTGATGAAATCAAATATTCAAGGAATCAGTTACATAAATAAAAATTGCTTCTATGACCATGAACTGGTTACTTCATTGGTTCAATTTGATTTCATCTTCCTGCATGCTTTTACTCCTTTTCCACCAACTACTTTTTGTGTGCATTACTTCAGCCACAGTATTATGCTTGTTCATATTGTAACATGTAAAAAAGGAAGAAGGAAACATACCGATGAGTGTTTCATCGTATTTTGTGCTGTGATTTGTTTTTATTAAGTTACCACATTCAACCAATATTTTTAGAATAACAAGACAGGCAATGTATGTATAACACAACCTAGAGGTGCATTTGCATAACCATTGTTGCTGTGGAAAAGCAGGAAATATTACGTGTACTAAGTGTGTGTCTGTAGCCTTAGTTATCCAGCAAGCAAAGCACATGTGCCATTATTATATTGTCATCTGTGGCCTGTCCACCTCTACGACTTTTTTTCCACATTATCTCATAAACAGCACAATTTTCAGAAAAAATTATTAAACATAAAATGTGTATTTGGATTTTCTCTACAACTTTTGCCTGAAATATTTGTTATTCTAAGAATAACTGAGTGAGGTGTTATCATGAGTGTCCATAGGTCTTTATGTAAACTACTTGTTATTCTTGTCAGATTCTAATTAGAATTAAATTTTTCTTGACAGACTTTTAAAGAATATTGAAATATCAAATTTCATGAAAATGCATCTAGTGGGAGCTGAGTTTTTCCATGTGGATGGACAGATACACAATCAGACAGACGTCTGTCATGTTTTACAATTTTGCAAACGTGCTTGGAAACTAGTAGCATAAGGACAAACCAGTTTCATAGGCTTTCTGCCTCTTTCAGTTCTGCCACTGCTGCAAAAATTGTATGTTCATATATGATAATTTATTTAGAATGTTATGGCTCGCAGAATAAGGTAGAATATTCCTCAGGAGGAGAAGATTTGAAGTTTTCACAAAATTTAATGTTGAGATTGTATTTTTTTTGAGGGGGAGAGGGGGGTAGGGGATGTGTTATATTATGACAGAGTTACTTTCTGAGCGATCAACAGTATGTTGACTAAAGCAGCATACTCTAAACTATAAATAGAAAGAGCAGGCTGAATGCTTGCCATTTAATCGTGAAGATCCACTGTCTCCAAAACATATGTATTATGCACATTAATTTTGATTTCATGTAACTTATTCCTACTGAATCCAACAGAAATGGCGTTAAGTGACCTTAAAATAACACACATGAATAACAGACATATTAAGATGACATCTTTGCCATCATCCTTCTTGTGGTTTGTCATGATGAAATGAAGACCTGTCTTCATTATATGTTCAGCACACTATGCACTTAACTGAAAAGATGAAGCTTCCTGAAAACAATGTGTGGCTTCATTGATATGCCCCATTACAAGAAAAATCTCTGCCAGTAGCAGCCACACCTGAAGTTATAATAACCAGGCGTGCTGTGGCTCATGACTCATTGTCTGGGTACTCCAGTTAAGCCCCTCTCCAATCTGATTAAGATGTGCACAACATATTTGTGCTGCCAGAAGACAAGGTATCACTTCGATTGGTGGCAGCCTGGAAACCTCCTTCAGAACTGACAGAGCATGTGCATACTGCCCCATATTATACTAACACAAGGCATGCTGCATTCAGACATGAGGTTTTACAAATGAGAATTTCATAGCTTGTTCAAATTACTCATGTAAAAGGTCAGCATGACACCATCAAATTAATGCAAATGTCAGGAGATGACAGATAGCAGTGGCATTATAACAGGCACAAATTCATTTTTCTTTGAACTCTGGAGAGTGGCTCAGTACAGCGTCATGGGCAGCCATGGCAATAAGTTGATTTCTTCATTTTCATTCTGAGGTATGAAGAGATTTAAGCTAGTGTATTTATGAGCTTTCCATGGACTGTCAGCTGCTGAAGCCTGAGTGTCCTGAGTTAATTTTTTGTTTGAGGCTGTAGTTTTAGTCACTTTCTCAGGACATGAATATACAATTCCACTGACACCCCTCAGCAGCACTTCAGCTAGCTGTCTTGTGTTAGGTGTAAACTTTGTGTTGCACTGCATTCAACTGCATTTAACATGGTTCAGTAGCAAGTGACAGCTGGCTGTAATTTTCCTGCACAAATGTGAAGAAATGGTGCTTGCTGCAAAATTGTCTCCAAAATAGGACCGAACTGACATGCAGGATCTTGCAGCTGTGTTGAATATGAGCCTGTATTTACTTTTGCAGTCTGTTGTTGCTGCTGTAGTTTGTCCTACTCCTGAATGCACAACAATGTGAGATCCCCACCCTCCTCAAAACACTGGACTATTTGCTCATCCCACTCAACCTGTTTGTACTTGGAAGATGATGAAGGAGGCACTTTCTCCAAACACACATCTTTAATTGCATATGATTCTGCAACTACTCATAAATGTATACCAGGCAGTTTTTTTTTTTTTTTTGGAGTGTCTAAAGTTCTGCTTGATTGTAGTAATTAAGAGAGTTTTCAAACATTCCTATAGCATAATGGAGTTTTCCAAGCAACAGATTACCATCAACTATTCACCCAGCCATTTTCCCATAGTCATTTAAACTGCTCAACAAATATTGTTTGGCCTCTGTCAGACCTGTGCAAGCCTTACTTACTTATATTTGTTTCAGTTGGTGGTAACTCCTCTAAAAACAGTTCCAATTTTCCCTCGCCAGTTAAGAAATATGACCTTAATTTCAGCTGTTCTGCGAAATGTACAACAGTTTTCCAATTAGATTCTTCTCTACTTTTCTCTGCCTCTGTATGTATTTGACAACTTCTAACTTTCTCAGCCATTTTTGTTTCTTGTCCCCAGGCTTATTCATTGTAACATGATGTATTCAGCTGCCAGGCCACATTTGTTAACAACTGCAGATTTGCCACAGTTGTCTTCATATCTTGTTCTTCTTCGTAGATGGCACTACAGATCAATGCACACCTTTGTCTCCTTAATGTACTTCTCCCAGTCAGCTCTGTTTTTTGATCTCCCTTTCCAGTTTTTAATTTTGTATTTAATAATATATGCTTGTATACAGTTCTACTATATGCTTTTTTGCCATCCTCTTAGTTGACTTCCCTGAGGATTATTTTTAAATCCTTGACTTACTTCTCTTTTACTATCCATTCTACTACCATGACCAATCCAATTCAACTGACTTTTTCTCACATGTGAAAATATGTAAATCTCCAAACAGTGTTGCATTAATTCTTAATTACATCAATTTCTCCAATTTTCATTTACTTTAATTCCCACAAACATTTTTCTCAACACTTTTCTTTCAAAAGCAGCTAGTCATTTAGTAATCTCTTAATCGTGTCCGAGATTCTGCTGCATATTTCGCCACTGGTCTTATTGACTTTTATTTATTCTGCTGTGAGTACTGATTGAATCTTTAAAGGAGGAAGAAGTGTATAATATGCTCTATGTACATTTATTTTTTCAATCTCTCGTCTTAATTAATTTTTATTTGTTAGAATTGTACCATGATATGTATAGTTTTCACTATTGCAAAATTACATGTACCAAGTTTTACATATTCATTTTCATTGTAAGGCTTTCATGATACTACCATAATTTTTAAAAATTTTCTTGTAATCACTTTTTATTTGTTTGTTCAAACAGGAACGTCAATATTACTTTTAAATCTTGCCATCTTCTTCCCACAATAATCACATCATCAGCATGTGCCATAATTTGACTACATTTGTCAAATATGATTGCCCCAGTTTCTACTTTAGATCTTCTAATTGCAATTACAACACTACATTAAACAACAAAGGAGCAAATGCATATCCTTGTCTCAAACCTTTGTCAACTTTAAATTCAGAAGACAACATTTACCAATAGTAACCTTAGCATATATTTCATTACTTAAAATTCTGCACAAATGAACTATTTTTCGGGAAACCTAGCTTATGCATTTCACTCCATATTTCCTTTCATCCTACAGTGTCATACACTGCTTGGAAATCAATAAATAGTTAATGTACATCTATATTACACTCTGTGTCTTTTTTTATTCTGGATGAATATTTGAATAGGACTAAGGATTAATGATCTAGTTTTAACTTTTAATGGACTACTAGTTCAAATGCATAAAATACAACTTTGTACCTTTATATCATATACTCATAATCTTATGCTAAATTAAATGTCATATATTTTTTTATTATGTTTAAATTCAATTTTAGCTTTTTATATTTAGTTGATAATTTATTTATAAAAACTATTTTATATATTATGTTTTATTGATATGATGTTCATTTACAGTTTTATGTTACTTTCGTACATACTTTTTTTCATGGTTGAAGCCAAGCTTTTTATGGCATGTATATTTTGTATTTCGTATTTTGATATTGCATTTTGCATTCCATTTGTTGAGACAAATTCTATATCCCATGTGTCTGTTAACCTTTGTATGGATTTACCGAACATTTAATAAAAATACTAATACTAAAGGCAGTCGTGGATCAAATATTGCGGTAGTCATACACAGACAAGCACGAGTGTCGTAGACATAATCGGTGGTGGTGTGAAGCTTGGCTAAGACGCAGGGATGTGAAAACAATAGGTTCCGTATAATGGCACCAGTGGTAGGGGATACGAATACGATTTCAGATGAGGAATATCTCGTTTTACGTGCAAAAGACGCTCTTAAAACCGATGCATTTGCAGCGAAGGCGTGGATGATAACGGCTAAAACACTGTTCCCGAATAACTTCGCTGTACAGGTTAGGATTTTTTTTTTCTGATCAAATATACGTGGATCTTCAGAAACAATTATTAACATTATTGAAATAAACCACTGTCCAGATTGATACCACACGGACTAGTTAAGCCACATACCAGCATCACTATTTCTTACACCCGGAACACAAATACAAACAACCACTTCGTATGGAGAAATGTGAGAAATTTAGGCCCATCGACAGACGTATGAGTTCTCTTTAACACTGGGGTTAGAAGTGTATGAAATATTTAGAGATGTTCCGAAATTTTGTTTTTCTCACCCTAAGATTTATTCAGGTTGATATCGCCACATACTGAGCAGACAGGTCAGAGGTGCGGAGCACAGTATGCAGTGCAACGTCGAACCCTCAGAATAAAAGTCTGTCTCGACAACAGTGTCCATCGATGATACTAAGTATAAGATGCTACCTAGATATTCAGACATTAAACACAAAAGGATTCTTGAAATAATAAATCAAATGGTTGAATGCTGCATACAGAAAGTAATGACAAATTGATTTTCTGCTAGGTCTGGTTGAAAAGTTTGAATATATAGTTCCGTCCATCTTTCCATTCCAAATAAAATTATTTTTGAATTACATGAGAAATAACGATGATGTGTTGCCCTAAATTCCTTCAAATCAACATCCTACTGATTGCTTTCTTACAGATTTTAGGGTGTTGTCATACATATTTGGTCAGAAAGTCACTTCTGTGTAATAGCATTGTTTCTTATGGCTTATAGTTTGAGGCAAGTGTAAGTATGGGTCATTGGTGATACTGAATGGACATTACTAATGTCTGGCATGGATTAGATTTTGACAGGTGTGAGTAGGAGAGTGCAATATTATGAAATGTCTTAAAGAAACGGCTTGGCATCTGGTCTGTAATTGTCTGATTCAGGATAAAGACCAGCATGGACTGTTATGAAAACTGCTGTCAGGTGTTCCAGAGTTATCATAAAACCTTATAAGGTTGTATGTTAATTTTAGGGCAGAGTGTTTATAGGAATTCATTAAATTGCAGTTTGTGTGCTGGCCTCCAGTTGTGCTCAAACTGGTGACTTATCGCTTGTGTTTGCACAGTGGTGTGCTGTATTAGCATTGCTTCTGCTATTTAATTAACTCATGGCATAGAATATGTTTTTAATTGGGCTGTCAGGCGCTGGTTAGAGGATGGACTAATATTTCACTTGTCTTGTGCTGGGTGGATATAAAATGTCATAATAATAAACACACAATGGCTGAAAAGTCAGAAGTTTTGTTTATTAGTAGTGAGGTATTCTACAATGTTTGCAAGGAAGGTTTGCCAAGTATGATGAATTTTTTAGCCAGTTGACAGCCTCTGAAGTCAATAAAAAATTAAACTAGTAGACATGTCAAGTATTGTTGTAAACAGGAAGCAGTTTGGTAAGCTGAGTGATTGTGAATGATGTCTAATTTAATACAGTATTAATGTGTTGCATACATTTGATATTAAGTGAATTTGTTGAGTAGTTATTTTAGTAGGTAGTTTCTTTGTCAAACGTCAAAATTACTTCCAAATAAATTGTGTTTGTTATTACCTTGAAACATATATCTTGATTATAATGGTTTGTAATATATTATTTCAGTTTGAAGCTTACCGCATTGAGAAAGCGGCCCGGAATATCAAAGAAGCTGCAAAATGCTTCAGTGCAATGTGAGTATTGTCACTAAATACAGAACTGTGTATTTGATTTGATTTTGCTATAATTGTAATTGTTATTGCTTATTTTCATCCTTCACAAAATTTTTATAGGACACATAACTACAATCTTTATGTAGACGACTGTTCATATAAATCCTCATACTTGTCCCGAGTGTATCAATGTGTTAACAGTGCCATAGATTCCATATGTTCACTGTTTGAAAATAAGTCCTCATATCATAAACAATTACACCTCCCATGATAAAGAATCATAAGACAGATATTTCTCTACAGAATTGAAGGTTTGTGGCAATGAAAATAATTTTAGTTCCCATACAAAAATGTTTATGTTTTTTGAAAATTTTAAATAACTTGGTCAATCATTATATAGTTTTGTTCCCATGTTACTTATTCTGGGTTTTGTAGTTTGACAAAACTGAGATTGAAGGTTTGATCTTTGCCATTGTATTATAATCAAACCTGCTTATGTTGAATTTTTTGTAATACACAGTTTTCATTATATTGATACATGGCACTGGGAGCATATTTAATGTTTTAAACATTTCCCTGCTAGTACATTACTAATTAACCTTATCACTTTCACATTTTATAAACTTGTTTTATTTTCCCATCACCCTTTCAAAAAAGGCCACTGTTCTCAAATGCAAATGGAACTTTGCAAAACACATACTTCTCAAGGTATATACACTTGTTATATCTTAAAGGGGTTGCATTACATAATAACCTTTACCAAGTTTAGAGCTTGAATTTTCAATATGAATGTTTCATTTCATATCTTAAGTCAGATGTAAACCCAAAAATTTTGTTTCATGTTTGTGCTTTATTTCTTGAAACTAAATGATACACATCAGCTTCTGGCTTATGCCGATGATGTTAATATGCTGGGAGGAGGTATACATACTTTACAGGAAAATGCAGAAGCTTTAGTAGCTGCTACTAGGGAGATTGCACTGGAAGTAAGTGCTGATAAAACTAAGTACATGGTCATGTCTTGAGGTCAGAATGCAGGACAAAATCACAGTGTGAGGATTGATAATAGTACCTTCGAGAGGGTGGAAGAGTTTAAATATTT
>Ga0123354_10019007_pt1 | contig 10791 bp, 3 predicted proteins | sample TergutLab28metaG_2_FD_97872 | JGI IMG/M metagenome (GOLD analysis project Ga0123354, IMG submission 97872) | Labiotermes labralis P4 segment gut microbial communities from Petit-Saut dam, French Guiana - Lab288 P4 | ecosystem: Host-associated > Arthropoda: Insects > Digestive system > Gut ... | reverse complement strand
ACACGCAGACTAAAATAGAAAATGTGTCACAACAGACATTTTATATATATATATATATATATATATATATATATATATATATATAAATAAAACAGAATTTGATTTAATAACTACTTATTTCCTGGAGGGATTTCTGTAGCAAAAGCCTTTGATTATTGAACCTTGATATTTTACTGTCCAAATTAAATTTCCATGGAGTAACTGGCAAGGCTAATGAATGGGTCAAATCTTACCTTAGGGATAGATATCAAGGAGTGGGATAAAAAATAAAACTTTAAATCATAATACATTATCAAACTAGGGAGTTATAAAACACAGTGTTCCACAAGGATCAATCTTAGGTCATTTGCTCTTTCTTCTCTTTTTACAAATTTAAGTGGTAACCCTAAACAGTTTAAATAAGCCCTAAGGATTTATTTACATGGTCATTCCTTCTACTTTACAGATGAATACTTCAGTATAAATAGAGAATGATAAATTAAGCTCAATCAGTTTTCAGTTAATTGTATTATATCAACAACTACTGTATGCATGTAATATTTTCTTGCCTTGATCTACATCAAGGGTATTAAGCTGTCTTTAATTCACAGACTGTAAATAAATTCAAGTTCAAATAATGAATGTAACTGCAAAATTTCTTCTGTTAAAAAAAGGAAGTGGACCAAAAACAGGTAATGACAACAACATTATTGAATAAATAAAAGAATTTAACTAAGTATGTTGTACATAAATAACCGTTATGTATATGGTAATTAAAAGGTGGAAGAATGAGGAAACACTGTTGAAATTGTACACGATAATGACAGCAACACACCTTCTGTACATATAGGAGAATTTGACTTTAATAAAACAGCCCGAAAAGAGAACTGAAACAGCAGAGATTAATTTTTTTGTCTGTTGCAGGATATATAATATGTGACCAAAACATGAAGGAGGAAATCAGGTAAAGTATACACAACTGAAATGAAAGTACTGTCAATTACAGATGGAAGTGGACACAACATTTATCAAAAATATTCCCAAGGTAGTGCATAAATACACTCTGGTAGAAGAAATGTAGGTCAACAAAGGAAAAGTGGGGAGATTACCATTTACAAAGACAGACCAAGTTGATATTCTCTTGCCGCTGATGAATTATGACAACATGAAGTCAAAGTAGTCCCCGTGCTTGCTTGAAAACCTTCCCATGAACACATATGGGAGGGTGGAAGTATTTTATATATTGTAAATGTCAAAGCAAACCACAGTTCCTTGGGCATCCAGCCATTGCTTAGTCACTCAACCAGTTCAGATATCCTAGCAAGTAAGGGAAATATACTGAGTAAGTTTCACAAGGTTTCTCTAAAAAATGATGTAACATAAAATATAATTGTTTCTATAAGTGACAAATTTCTCAAGCTTATTTGGGTTTATACGAATACACTAAAGAAATTTTACCAATCTTTAGTAACCTCACATTACATTTTGTAAAATTAATTATTCATCATAAATGAAATATACGCATAATTATATCTTGTTGACTGCACAGTAAAACAAACAGCAATACGCACATTAACACAACATGTTGCAGCACTAAATTTTGTAACACACCTTAACCATTCCACCTTTACTAAAGAAAGGTATTTTGTAAGTCATCAGTCCCTTCAGAATCACTGCTTTAACAGTCCTCATGTGTTGCTAAAGACATTTAAAACATGACATGGTTTTACTAGCATAAGATATATTTCAGTATATAAGTGTATATAATTATCTATATAATTAATTGAATTCACAGCTATTCTTTGGCTTGGATATTTCTTTATAATATCTTAGTGGCCTCAACTGTAAGAGAGAACTTGCTAATTCAATTCTTACACTGAAAGAAATTCCTTAAATTGGTCACTATGATAAAATTCTTTGCATACAAATATCATTCCACAGGTGATACTGCATATTTCTTGCATCATTTCTTGTCAGCTTATTTCAGAATATTTACTATATTGGTTAGTTTGTCAACCCACCATTTCATGATTATGAGTAAGATTCATTATTTATATAATGAGTGCTCTTTCAGCTGGTATGTCAAGAGGTGAACAGTTTGTATGTACTGGCAAACCTAACAACAGTCTTACAGTTTTTGGTTCATTTTGTCTTCTTTTCCATTAGACTACCAGCAAACATACTTGTATTTCTAGAAAGAAGCACTGCATATTATTAACCCTCAAAGTGCCAAGAGCAATTCAGTTCCTGTACAAAATACTTGTATAACTACAAAAGTACAAGTGTTGGTTGTAATGTCAGCAGTTTCATTAGTTCTAAATAAAATTTATGCAAGTTCAGACTAGTCTGTCAATCATAATAACTGTAGTGAGTGAAATTTATCTTTATAAATTCAACAAACACTGTGTGGATTTTTGCCTTGGAGACTACCATTGGGAGGGTCAAAGGATGTAATAATATTGGCACTGTACCATTCAACCTTTCAGTAATACTGGAAATTGAAGAATTAAAAAACATCAATCACCCAACTAAGTTTTAACCCTCTGCTGCACCTGCCACAGCAGAACATTCACCCAAGTGGGACTAATTACAAACATAAATTTAACTGGAAAAAATAGGCCTGACATTTTGTCATTACAGTTTACTAGTATTATTTTCTGAAACTGTTCATCACATTTTAAGTAATAAAGGTTCAGAAACTATCAATTTTTATTCATATCATAGTAACCTGATACTAAGATTCTGGAGACCACAGAATTAGACACAGCAAAACGTATTCTTCCATGATTTATATACTAAGAAAGTACTGCATAAACAACATCCAAATTAACTATTCCACATGCAGCGAGGAAACAAGTAACTGAAATAGCAAAGCAGAAGTTTAAGTAAAATGAAATAATATCAATTTGACGATCTTCCAAGCTCAAGGGCTTTTTGTTCAAAACTTTCATCACTTAATTAACACATATGTAAATAAAAATTCAAATTCTGTATACACAGAAGCCAGTTGATGTGCATTTGCTTACAATGTTTGCAGTCACACACTGATCCACCCCAGGAGCACATTTTGGTCTTACATACTGTGCCCAAAGAAGTTTGTAATTCCTCTTAATGTCCAATCAATTGTGTTAATAATTGAATGGCCCCATTGCATCAGTCAGTACTTCATGTACATACTTTCACATCTTCTGTAATTGTAAAAGATTTTGAGTGACAATTACCTGAACCATTTTAATGCAAAAGAAGGTGGGAGGAAGGAAGTAGGAGAGGAATGGTAATAGGATCAACATATAGAAGGAATGAGAAGGGAATACAGGATAGAGAAGGAGAACAGAAAGTGATGCAAAAGGGACGAAGACACAAAAGGATTTATTTTCCTGGGAGACTGAAGGTGCTTATGTGCTACAGACATGACCAGATGACTGAATTAGTGACTACAATAACTTAGGAGATTTTTCCATTGAATTTTAAATGGGTATTTATACTATTATTAATTATAAAATGCAGGATTATGTATCTTAATTTAGACAGTAGTGACTTTTCTCTTTAACAAACAAATGTTCCAGTGTTACACAAAGGACAACAAATACCCATTAATTGTATAAAATAATATATTTTATTCCAAAATGTATATTTTCTTAATAAAAAACTGAGCTTTCAAATAATTAGTGGACGGATAGCTGGACAGATGGACTAACGGACGGAAACATCGGAGAAATTAAAGAACTGGTATAGTGCCATTAATATTACACAACCTTACATGTTCTTAATACCATACATATTATTATCAGTGATATGGCAGGATCTCAAGTTAATTACAAACACAATGTGACAACATTATTTCCAAACGAAGGTTAATAAGAACTAGGGACTAACAAAAATAATTCATGGACTTGAATCTTAAGATGAGATATTTTCCTACCTGAAAGATATACATAAATGTCCATATCATTTGCTAATCACTGTCATATAAAATTATCAAATTATGATTAACATCTTCATCTGCAGTCTCCATCACCACAAACAGGATGCAAAATATAATGGAAACGACACGTGATACACAGTGATATTTTACAATAAAATTAAAGTTGGTTCACACAGAGCTGTCCATCAAGAACAAGTACCATGGTGTTTATTTCTTCCACCAACTGTTAAAAATTTCCATGGTATTTATATATTATTCATGAAAGTTTTTGTGTTCTGTGCAAATGCTTTATTCCTGATGACATGTAATTTAAAAAAAAAGAAGATTTCTAGTAAAAGTTCTGCTAAAAATAATGGCATTTGTGCTTTAAACAACATAGCTTAAAATCATTGCTAACAAACTTCATACAACAACAATATGAAAAAATTATGCCCACTCAAAATCAACATTTATCTCAGAATTATCATGGAATGGGGGCCAGTTCCTTTGTGAAAGTTATAGATGGAAGCCTCTGTAAGTATAATCCCCACAGTGTGAAGTCTTAACCCTTTCCTATCCTTTTTATTCCCAAATTTTCTCCTACAAACTATAGAGTGATCTGCAATAAAATAAAGAAAAGTTAACAAAGAAGAGGCATTTTGTTGGGAAAATAGAAGAACATTATTTATCTGACCAATAAATTTGTCCCTTCCTGGCTGCCTGCTTATCACATAAAGTGTAGCCACTTAATAGCCCTGTGTACACACTACTGGAACAGATATCAAAGATTGGAGGGAGCAAAGATATGTAGTAATGTATCTGTGAAGCTGGTGGCAGAATGCTCTGGACAGTTAAGCTACATGGAAAACTGTCAATGTTGGAAGCTTTCTGACAGGATAGGAAAGAGTTAAATTTATTGTCTAATAGACAACTTAACAGAAGACATCTTACACATTATTAAACCTTTCATTTCTTAGGAATGGCTGGTAACATCAAAAGTGGATTATACAAATTACCACCATCATGTGGCAACGTGGAAGAACTTTATTTGGGAACATTCTACCATATAACAAAGTAGGTCACTAAAACCTAGGTACCCCTTAGGACACTTTATATGCCTGTTGTTTCTTTTGGTAAAATATCTTACCATGTGTACAAGCTATATTTGATTAAATACAAATATTTGGGGACCCAATTCTGCAACGGCAGATTCTAATTTGATTGCTGAATTTTTTAATTGAATAATAATTTTGAGAGAGTATCTGTACTTTTTAATTTTGGCACAAAGAGTTTGACATCCTTTAGTTGGTGGACAGTTACTAATGTTATGGAGGAACATGGGTACCCCTGCAATGGATGTGACAGGTTTCTCGAAACATTGGTACCTGTCTACCAAACTACACGGTGTTCTTAATATTCACTGCAATGAAAACCTCAAGACTTCATGTGTGTGCAAATTACCAGAGGAAAAGGAAGTGAAATTTGTAACCAAGTTAAGTGCATCCATTTAAAATTTGAAAGACAGGAGACATTTATTTATTCATTTATATGCTTCATTGCAAATGTATAAACAAGTTAGTACTGAACTTCTTACAATTCAATGCAATGCTGCAAAATGGAAATCTTAATAAAAAAAATTCCAGTCCTTTCTGCATTTATGTGGAATCGCAGTAAAAAATTTCCAGTTTAATCAAGGTAAGGTAGTGTGGTCCAGTTGTTCCTGAAATTAATTCAGTACTTTGTCATGAAGGCATGTGGGGAAGTGGAGGTATTGCTCCAGGCATTGTTAACCTCAGCAGAACACTGAGGTGAACTTCATGCCCTGGCCATTTCACCTCCAGTGAAAAAAGACCCAGTACAGATTGCATAGGAGGATGGGTGGAAGGCAGTCTAGACAATTAAAAGAGAGAGAGACAAAAACAAAACAAAACAAACTCTTGCCTCTGCCAGACACTGAACCCTGAGTCCTCTTCAGTCATCCATCCTGTAGTCTAGTCACTACAGCAAGTGATTTAGCATTTCCTGTTTCACCCTCAATAGAATGATTCTCACAAATCGAAATATCAATTAATTGGTCAGATGTTTTCATTGCAAAAAATGATGACCAGCAATACAATTGCAGTGAAAGGAATGGACATTGCTTTGAGTAAAACGTAAAGTTGCCCCTGCACACACCATTAAGACGAATGTGGGAATGGTGGAATACCACTCATTCTTAATCTGAGCACTAGATGGAGGCGAGTGGTCAGCTCTATTCCCAACCTGCTGTACCCATGGAGAAAGCTTGCCCGTTACCAACTGGATATGGAGCTGGGTGGGTCCCACAGCTGATCTGAATATTTAGGAGAAAAGTCTTTTCTCCCTGCCAGAAACTGAACCACATTTCCTCAGATGTCAAGCCTATAGCCTAGACATTATACTGACTTACATTATCATAACTCTTGTTACCCTGAGTACAGTGGATAAATTGTTTGAGAACAGAGGTTGGCATAAGAGGGGCTAAGATCACAAAAGAGTCTGGAATAGAGTGAAATACCAACTTGATGCAACTAGGTAATTTTATTGATGTATCCTTAGCTCGACATGTTTCGGGTACATATGTCCATCATCAGGAGCATTAGATGTTGAGTTGCAGCATACGGTTTTCTGCACCGAGTTTTTGGAAGGGTGGTGCATGGCACCATCTGCACTGTACACACGACCTAAGCAGCGGCTCTCAAGACCACCAACCTTCCAAAAACTCGGTGCAGAAAACCATACACTGCAACTCAACATCTAATGCTCCTGATGATGGGCGTATATACCCAAAACATGTCGAGCTAAGGATACGTCAATAAAAGTACCTCGTTGCATCAAGCTGGCATTTCACTTTATTTCATGAGGAAGATGCATGGTCAAACAACCCTCAAGTCTGGAATAGCTACACAAAATATGTAGAAAAAATGGTTGAGATTCTCTGATATGAATTACTACCAAAAATGGATTAATCGTCCCCTATACACGTATTTTATTGTGTCCAACAATAATTCAGACAAAGTATATGTAAATACCAATGTAATTCTGGTACCTACTACACACCTCACACACACCTCACACACACACACACACACACACACACACACACACACATATATTATGAAATTAAGAATGAGAGAAGCAGTGGTTTGGCAGAAAAAAGTTTCATCATTAAACCATTACAGATAAAAATTAACCTGAATTACACTCCAATATTCGGCTTGTAACATGCAATAAATACACTATTGCCTCCAGTATAGAAATAAATCACTTAATATTGTATAGAAAAATTATCACACTTTGCTCAGAGATCCACACAAAAAACAAAAACATACTTACCGGGCACAATGTAGAGTGTTTTAATATTAAACTTGATGGTATACAAAGCAACCATTGGGCTTTAAAGGTTTAACACAAGATGAACAATAACCATCAGTCACAACTAAGCTGCTTTTGTAAAGTACGTGGTTTTAATACAACATTTTTGGCTCATCAAGATGCCATCTTCAGGCTAAAAAGACACTACAGAGTTGCATATGATTTTGTATCATCCATGAATATGGTTCAGATCTCAAACTTCATAAATGTCATAAAAGTATATGATAACCAAAACCAGTGAATCTAAAAAATTACATTAAAAGCAATAAATGTGATGCAGTAAGAAGTTAAAATGTGGCATTATAGTAGTTAGGATTATAAATAGTACATTAGTAGTTCCAGGTGTGGGTTTTTTTGTAAATTTTCTGCCTTGTGGAGGTCCATTTATATTCACATTCCTTAAGATGTGTGCTCTTCATTGAAAGAATATTCAATATGTCATCATATCTTGTTTTCCTTGTATTTTGTCACCAGTTCTGTGTGAAATTGTATCAGTATAGGTATACAAGAGTTGCAAACCCTTTTGTTACTCTATAGGGCTCTAAGCACTGGCATTGCCTAGCAAGCACCTGGAAGTATTAATATATTATTTCTAATCCTATATTAGTGCTGTAATTTCAAGTTTTTTGTTTTATCACATATAATTATAAATATAATTTTTTTTGATTAACTGGTTTCAGCTTATCATACATTTTTATGATATGTGTGAAGTTCAGATCTAACATAACAGTATGCAACTTAAATAAGAGTTTCTTTAGTGTCTTAATAGCCTGTTGATGGCTTCTTATATGTTACATTATAAACACATATTATACAAAAAGAGCTTAGTTATGACTGACAGTAATTGTTCATCTTGTGTATCTTCATCACAATGCAACTTTCCACATAAAAATAAACAAAGGATTAGTCTGCTTCTGTCATGTACCAAAAACTGTTAATCTCTTTTATTTTTGCTACTTTTCCATTGTCAATCAATGAATTATTCCCTACTGATGTCAAATTTATGCATTTTTTTAGTGGATTTACAAACTTGCAATTAGTCTGCTTAGGTACTTGAGCATTAACATCCCACAACTGATAGAAGACAGGCCATATATGTATAATGTAACAATGTGATGCGTTCACATGATGTTTATACCTCCTTGGTTATCCTAACAGCCTGATACCATTGCACTCAAAGACAGTATTTTTATGGTAATTTGATGTCACTGGAAATAACGAAAAGTCCTTAGGTCTTTACCTGATTTCAAAGAAGTCTGAAGTTTTGCAACAGATCTTCATAAAAATCCCATATATCATATTTCACGGAAATCAGTCCAGTGAGAGCCGCACTGATACATACAGATGGACCAATGGATGGAAATGATAAAGCTTGCAGGCGTTTTTCGACACTAGTCGAAAGTGCCAAATAAATTGAGTTATAAAAGCATATCTACCAATTTTTTGTAACTATATTAAAATATAAATAAATGGATAAATTGTACCAAAGAATATCAAATCTCAGAGAAAAATTTAGACACTACAGGAATAAGAATACAAAGCTTAAGATTCCCATGGCAGTGCATATTATGATTATGATCTTCAAGAATTGGATGCTGTGAAGTATGGACAAATGGTGTTTATCTACTGAAGAACAATGGCTCACAACCCTAAAGATCATAATCTTATTTAAAAGTACGATTATATATTTATAAAATTAATTGTAATTGACTGTTTGCCTTTATTAAACTGAAATCATCTGCACAAGCATTATCAACACTGCATTCTAGTTACAAATAAATGTGATGGTCCTAAATGGAAGAGATCACATGGGAGACATAGGCCTAGATGGGAGGATAATATTAAAATGTACGCAGCATTTGAAGGTGTCATGGCAAATATATGCATTAAAATATTGTTGGGCAATCTCCTTTGTCGTGGTAGAACTAAAAACGAACATTTCATAAACCTGCTCCACCTCAATCGTGCTACAAATGGTGCAGAAATGTATTAGTAAAAATCTGCAGGCATGATTTTTTGTGATGCAGGCTTAGTCTGGTGTCGTGGGTCGGAGGATCATGTGGCTATGCTGTTTATTCCATAATTCACAATCACATGTTGACACAACACTGTGCACTCACTCACTGTCTTGGAGTGGTGCAGTAAGAAAGTAGTAGCTAGAGCAACTGCTCAATGACAGGATGCAGAAGACACATGTGTTCTGCACCACGGATTGGCAATCTGTTCACTGTGTAATGGTGAATCATCTCTGGAATATTGTCAAAAGGCTTGCTGAATTGACCTAAAATGAACTTTCCAGTTTCTGGACACTGCTGAATCCTCATATGCATAAAGCCACGTGCACTTCTGTAAACAAACACACAACATTTACAAGTGATTTTTTTCCTACTCTTTGCACTAGATAATAAATAAATGTTACTCCTACATTTTTTGGCCATAACATTTGTTCATCTTTAGGTAGTACATGTCCTATAATAAATACATTTTTTTATCCCTATCAAGGTGAGGTTATCTTATAAAGCAACCATTTTTATGTAGAGATTTTCAGTATTTTACAAATAAAATTACAGTTGCTCTAAATTTAGGACTATAATTGAAGTTTTTGCTTCAGCATACTTCAGAACAAATTTAAAAACTAACATTCTGGTATAAGAACCTGAAGGTTCAACACTGTAAATATTAAATTGTAATTATATATGAAACACAAAACCAATAAATGTAACAGTTAAGTGCAGGTTGCATTTTTAACCAACAACTAAATGTTTCAGTTTTGTGAACCCATCATCAGGCTGCAAAAGAAGATAAAGATTTCATAACAACATGCACATACTGTATATATATATATATATATGTGTGTGTGTGTGAGTGTGTGTATGTATGTGTGTGTGTGTGTGTGTGTGTGTATGTGTGTGTGTGTGTGTGTGTATGTGTATGTATGTATGTGTATGTGTATGTATGTGTGTGTGTATGTGAGTGTGTGTGTATGTGCGTGTGTGTATGTGTGTGTGTATGTGCATATGTGAGTGTGTGTATGTATGTGTGTATGTGTATGTGTGATGTGTGTGTGTATGTGTGATGTGTATGTATGTGTGTGTGTATGTATGTGTGTGTATGTGAGTGTGTGTATGTGTGTGTGTGTATGTTTGTGTATGTGAGTGTGTGTGTGTGTGTGTGTGTATGTGAGTGTGTGTATGTATGTATGTGTGTGTGTGTGTATGTGATATGTGTGTATATGTGTGTGTGTGATGTGTGTATATATGTGTGTGTGTGTGTGTGTGTATGTGTGTGTGTATGTGTATGTATGTGTGTGTATATGTATGTATGTATGTGTGTGTGTATGTATGTATGTGTGTGTATGTGTATGTATGTATGTGTGTGTATGTATGTATGTGTGTGTGTGTACATGAGTGTGTGTATGTATGTATGTATGTATGTATGTATGTATGTGTGTGTGTGTGTGTGTGTGTGTGTGTGTGTGTGTGTGTGTGTGTGTGTGTGTGTGTGTGTGTGTGTGT
>Ga0123354_10019006_pt1 | contig 10791 bp, 12 predicted proteins | sample TergutLab28metaG_2_FD_97872 | JGI IMG/M metagenome (GOLD analysis project Ga0123354, IMG submission 97872) | Labiotermes labralis P4 segment gut microbial communities from Petit-Saut dam, French Guiana - Lab288 P4 | ecosystem: Host-associated > Arthropoda: Insects > Digestive system > Gut ... | reverse complement strand
TGGAAGCGATTTTCAGATAATCGAAGAAGGTTTTAGCGGAAGATCGGTTTTGGATCATATACCGTATAATCATCCTGCAAATGGATATCAATATCTTAATGAACTTCTTGAAAACGTGGAGTTTGACTTTATTGTAATTTGGCTTGGAATTAATGATCTATTTGCAAACCGCGAGACTTCTGTAAAACATATTGCAGAAGGGATCGAAAAGATGATACACAAAATCAAATTTAGTAAACCTAAAGCCCATATCATAATTGTTGCGCCGCCTCAAATAAATGAAGATTTTGATGAGGCTTATCTTTGTCAGAGTGAAATAGAAAAGTCCAAAAAATTTTCTTCTGAGTATAAACATACTGCTTCCGCAAATAGCTGTTTCTTTGTGGATGCAGGAAAAATTGTTTCAAACTGCAGCATTGATGGCATTCATCTTGAAAAAGAGCAAAGTATAAAATTTGGCAGGTATATTGCAGATTTTATCAAGATGAGCATTTAAGAGTAATAAGAACTTTAAATAGAAATATTCCCGTACACTCAATCAAAAATATAATTATTTAATCATCAGTGTTATCTTGTCTAATATCTCCTTTTATACCTTAACTTTAAACAATTATCAAAATAAATATAAAGCATATATCTCTTTTACACTTGACGAAACTACTTTTAAGTAGTATATTGCAATTATGCCAATGACAGGAAAAGAAATGCTTAAGCTATACTTAAAAAATGGCTGGACATTGGATCATGTTACCGGCTCTCATCATATTGTGATAAAAGGTAAATCTTCTGTTTCTATTCCTGTTCATAATAAAGATTTGAAAAAAGGTACTGAACAAAAACTATTAAAGTTGGGAGGTTTTAAATGATTGCATATCCGGCAAAATTTAAAAAAGCTGCAGAAGGCGGTTATGTTGTTGAATTTATTGATATACCCTCCTGTATTACAGAAGGAGACACTCTGGAAGAAGCAAAATCAATGGCAAAAGAAGCTATTTCTGCCATGTTGTACAGTCTTGATTCAAGAAAAATGACTATTCCCGAGCCCTCGATTAAAAAGGGAAAAGAAATATATTATATTGAACCTGAATTGAAAATTGCATTTGCGATTACCCTTAAAAAAGAACGGGAACGAATGGGGTTGTCCCAAAAAGATATTGCGGAACGGATGAATGTTAATTGGACATATTATCAACGTATAGAAAATCCCAGAAGAACAAACCCAACATTGGGAACCATTGAAAAATTGCAAAAAGTTTTTCAGCGCCAGTTTATCTCTTTTTAGTAATGAATATTTATCTCACATTGATTCTTTTATAAGTATATCTTCTGCCATAGATGAATATAATATTCGTAACGGTAGCTTTTTTTCCTCTATCTCTTCGATAATTTCCGGAAACATATATCCCCAGGATGCAAGATAAAGATGGATATCTTTTAAAAAATTATTTGCTGCAAATGCGCGAAGCGTATCGCTGTAATCATCTATGAACACCGAATTTTTTGGAGATATTTTTTTTTCTTTAAGAATGTTTTCAATTATTTTAATTTTATTTTCACCTGATTCAAGTCCATAAATATTATGCGGATTAAAATCAATTCCAAAAAAATCAAGAAGTTTTTCAATAAATATTTTCTCCTTGGTAGATACAATATATATTTCTTTATAATGACTTTTGCCAACTCTTATAAGATCTTTACTGAATGGATATAGCTTATGCCATGAAAGCCAGTTTTTGGGATTAACTTTTATCCAGTCCTCTCTTATTTTATTAAATAATTTTATAAGAGCTTTCTTGTTTAGTGAAATAGATGTGAAAACCTGTTCCATCATAAATTGAAACTCTTTTTTTATAAAAGCTTCGGTATAATCTTCGGAAATCAGTTTCATTAAGGCTATTGATTGATAACCTGTTTCTATTATAGGGCGAAGCATCTTGAATTTTTCAAGATATGCTTTTGGAACATCTGTCCCCCTCCATTTTTCCCATACAATACTGCCGGCAAGCCATGCGCATCTTCCTGTTTCGTTTGCGCTGTCGCAGAGCACTCCGTCAAAATCAAAAAAAAGAATTTTTTTTCTTTGTTTTTTCATAATAAAATTAACTTATGTTCTCCTTGTTTTTATATCACTTTTTTGGATAAATTGGCTGCCAAAAAAATTATAGCATTATTGGATAACTTAGTTTATCATAATATTTGGGTTTTATAAAAATATTTTTTATAATCTAAAATTATTATCGAATTTAAGATCTGTAAACCCTTCGGGCGGGAGGCTGAATCCGCTATAGTTTAGATGCCTTAATGTTGAAATTCTGTAACTATGAATAGCATCTTTTAGCCATTCATATTCATCATCTGTAACATCGCCCAAAAGATATTTGATCATTATAAGCATTGTTTCGTATCTGGTGGCAGTAAGATTGCTTCTTAGAAAGTTTTCCTTTTCTTTCATATATTTTTCAAGCGCTGTAAAATCTATGGGAGTGCTGCTTTCATCAAATTCAATTCTTTTCCATAACCTTGAAATATATTGCGGATTATAATTAAGTATGGGTTGTCTTACAACAATCTGTTGGGCATATTGAGTTTCTTTTTCGGGCGTTACTCTTTCATAACTCATTTTGTTTTTCATATCCACGCCTGCTTCTGCGAAAAGATTGTAAAATTCATACCATGTATCAAGCCCTTTTACCCCTTTTACAGCAGACTCTTCAAGAAGAATAAGCTCTTTAGGGCATTTTAGGGATCCATAAATCCATTCGGTATAATAGGAGTTGTTTTCCGAACCAAGCGGCCTCGTTATATGCGGATAACTGTAATATCCTGCTGAAATAAAAGCATCTTCAAGTTTTTTGACAAGGAAGTGGCGGGCAAATTGATCGAAACCGGAATAAAAAGTATTACCTCGTCTTACTGAAAGTTTTGCAACAGGAATTTCCTGGAGAGTATATATTACCCCGTCTATTGATTTGAATCCGGATCTTATCTCAAGATCAATTGAAAGATAGTTATATGACTTAACTCTTTTTGAATAAGCAAGATCATTGATTTTTCTTGCGTTTTTATAATCTATGGTTTTTGTCTGATTTGTTTCAAGTTCTTTCATGTGGCAACGGTCGTGCCTGCTCATGTGCTTTGTTGTTGATTTTCTGTAATCAAATACAAGTTCGCTCAATTTATCCATTTTGTCAAAAGTTTTTGGAGTATGGGATTTCATAAGAAATTCAAGAATCAGGAGCATCATTTCCACTCTTTCAGGAGCAAGAGCTTTTTCAAGGCTGTTTTTGTTATCAATTATAAATTTTTCAAATTTATAAAAATCTATATGAAGGCTTTCGGAACCAAAATCAATTCTTTTCCATAACTTTGTAAGGGACTCTTCTGAATCCGATACTTTTGGTTCAAGCATTACAACATTTTTAATATAAAGCCCATCATTTTCAACAGTATCATCAAATATTCCTACCCCTGCTTCATTAAAGCAACCCGAAGCAATATCCCATTCATCTACTTTTACAGGGAACCATCTTTTATAATAATCATCGTAATATTCAGGATAAAATCCCTCATCTCCAAAAACCCACTCATAATAATAAATTCCATCAATATCAGAACCAAGCGGTCTTGGAATATGGGAAAACCTGTATTTGTTGGTTCGGAAAAAATAATCATCAAGTTTTTTTATTAAGGTATGCCTGAAATATACATTAAGGCTAGAAAGTGTAGCTTTATTTTCCAGATTTTCAAATGTTATATCGGAACCCGGATTATTTATTTTGGCAAGGTCTGTTCCTCTTGGAATTCTGCAGGCAGCGACAAAATCCTGTTCTGTCTTTATTACTCCACCCAGACCAGGAAAAATATTTCTTATTTGAATATGTACTTCTGCGGAACCGCCATATCCTCCGCGGCAAATTGTCTCTATTCCCATAATATTAAGGTAATAATATGAGACAGCAGGGTCAAGCATATATAATTTTGAAATAATATTGTGGCAAATTCATATAGTTGTGCATATAATTATAAAAATATATATAGCATAAAGAAATAATTTATGAATCTCTTGACAGTATTCGTAAAATATTCTAATTTACTAGATTTTTGTGTAAATTAAATCCCATAAAACCAAAAATTTATATGGGAAAATCCCGGTCCTGCTTCGGGGGATAAATACTGGCCGAAGATGAGGTAAAAAACTTGCCGGGATACATTTCATTAAAATGAGGAGTTTAATTATGAAAAGATTGTTAGCAATTATGGTGATGCTTTTAACTGCAGCAGCTCTTTTTGCAGGGGGAATTGAAAACAAGACTAACTTTACCACAGGTTGGCTGATGAATATGAGCAGAAATACAGAAACTCAAAGGCCCGATGCTGTTTTTTACAACCCGGCCGGAACAGCATTTTTGGAAGATGGTCTTTATCTTGATCTTGGGAACCAATTTGTATTTAAAGATTATGAACATAAAGTAACAGTTCCGCCAGTAGGATTTGGAACTTATAATGCAGATAATGTAACTTATCTCTATCCAAATGCAGCTCTTGTTTTTAATAAAGATAACTGGGCGATTTTTGCAGCTTTTGGCGTTTTTGCAGGCGGCGGGCTTCTTGAATATACCAAGGGAACAGCGGAAACAGCAGGATTAATACTTGCTGCAATAGGTAAAGGTTCTGGTCTTACTTCTGCTGACCACTCTTTTGATGTTTATTCAGTTACTTTTGGCGAAATAATTGGAGGATCTTATTCATTCCAGGATAAAGTATCTATCTCCGCTGCAATAAGGTTTTTACAGGGAAGCCAGACTATGGAAGCAAAACAGAGCGGCACAAAAATTTTAAATGCAGAAGCTTCGGCTAACGGAATAGGTGGAATTTTCGGAGTGCATTATAAACCCATAGATGGACTTGATATTGCGGCAACATACCAGACAATAACAAAAATGGAGTATACATGGGATAAAACAGAAACTGCTGATCCTGTTCTTGGGGCAGTTGCTGGTTCGTTGGGAATAAAAAAAAGTGAAAAATTCAAAAATGATCTTCCTGCAGCTCTTGGAGTTGGAGTTGGATACAGAATAATTGAGGAACTCTATGCAAGTGTAAGTTTTAATTATTTCTTTAATAAACCGGCTGATAGTACCGGTGGATTTGGCGTAGATTATGATAATTCATGGGAAATCTCAGCAGGAGCAAATTATGATTTTTCAAAAGAATTATCTTTTAGCCTTGGTTGTGCTTATTCAAAGCAGGGAATTGAAAAAGGAAAAAATTCCTCATTTTCTCCAAATCTTGACAGCTTTTGTATAGGTCTCGGGACTTCTTTAAAATTTATAAAAGATCTTACTATAGATATAGCAGGGTTTAAACCTTTTTATTCTGGAACAGAGTATGCAACCAAGGATGGCATAAAAATGGATCTTGAGAAAAAAAGTATGTGGCTTATTGGTATTGGAGCTACTTACAAAATATTCTAAAATGATTTAGAGCTTCCTATTAAAATTTTAAATAGGCTGTCCAGTGACACATATCCTTTGGAATCGAGGTGCCTGGACAGATTTTTTTTGCCGTAGCTGTAACCAGGCTGCTGTAAACTATTATATTCATTTGTCTGCTTTAAAACAAAATAGCAATAATTTTAAAGATATAAATCTATTGTTGTGTTATTATAATAAGTAATAACATTATATGAGGTATTATATGGCTGAAAAAACATCAGAAGTTTATTTTATAGATATGGGAACAAGATCGGGTAATAATTTATTTGATAAAATAAAAAAACTTATTTTATCTGCAGGTTTTAATGACCTTGATCTCAAAAAGAAATTTACTGCTTTAAAAATGCATTTTGGAGAACCTGGAAATTTTGCTTATATAAGACCTGTTTTTGTTTCCACTATTTCGGAACTTGTAAAGGAAAAAGGCGGTATCCCTTTTCTTACAGATGCAAATACCATGTACACAGGACGCAGGGCAAATGCAGTCGACCATCTTGAATCTGCAGAAAAAAATGGTTTCTTAAGTGTTGTTACAGGGTGTCCTGTAATAATTGCAGATGGCTTAAGAGGAACAGAATACAAAAATGTAGAAATAAATCTTGAATATTGCAAATATGCCAAAATAGGGACAGTTATTACAGATTCAGATGTAATTATCTCTATAAACCATTTTAAAGGTCATGATATGACAGGCTTTGGCGGCGCGCTTAAAAATATAGGGATGGGAAGCGGATCAAGAGCAGGAAAGCACGATATGCACTCTCATTCAAAGATTATTATTAATAAGAAAGAATGTGTCTCATGCGGAATCTGTATAGAATCCTGCGCTGCAAAAGCAATAGAATTTGGCGCTGATTCAAAAGCTCATATATATGAAGATATTTGCACAGGATGCGGGCAATGTGTCGCTGTCTGCAACAATGGCGCTGCGAATATGAAGATAAATTCAGATGTAGATATAGTTATAAAGAAGATAGTGGAATATAGCTATGCTGTATTAAAAGGTAAAAAACATTTTCACATAACTTTTATAATGGATGTTTCGCCAAATTGCGACTGCTGGTCTCATAATGATACTCCAATAGTGCCAAATATTGGTGTTCTTGCTTCTTTTGATCCTGTTGCGATAGATAAGGCAGCTGCTGACCTTGTTAATAGCGCTCCTGGAATAGTTGGCAGCCAGCTTGATAAAGCAGGATATAAATCCGGAGAAGATAAATTTCTGACACTCTATCCCCAAAGCGACTGGAAAGGGGGAATAGAATATGCGGTTTCGCTTGGGCTTGGAAATAGTAAGTATAAACTTATAAAAGTAAAATAATGAGTGCTTTAAGCCGAAATTATAAATAGTTTTGCGCAGAAGATGTGTTGCTTTTCTAAAAAAGGTCTTTTAGAATTGCATTACTGTTGAAACTAAACTACAATATAGTAGCTAAAAATTAGTTTATTTTATACCTCTTTGTGGGTATGAAAAATAGTATGGAGGTTATTAAAGGATGAAAAAGATATTGATTGTTTTACCTTTTGTTATTCTTTTTCTTTTTTCATGTAAATCTGCTCCTGCTCCAGACGCGGACGGGGCAAATGTTCAGAAAGCAATAGATATAGTAACTGCAAAAAGCAGAGCTGTTGATGCTATGGATAAGGCAAAATCCATTAAAGCTGATGTAGCTGTAAGCGATGAGTACAATAGCGCTCTTGATGTATTTAATGAAGCAGAAAAAGATGCTCAAAATCCAGGCGATCTATTAGCTGTAACAAATAAGTATCTTGAAGCAGAAAGATTATTTCTTGCTACCTACGAAAGTGCAAGATCAAAGAAAGAAGAGGCACAGAGACAGCTAAACAGAGCTAAGGACGCTATCAAACAAGTTGAAAATGAGGCTGAAGCTTTTGAGAAAGAGAGCGAAGGAACAGCTAAAGGAGTACCAAACTAATGAAAAAGATAATAGTATTTTCAATTTTTATACTTTTTGCCGTGTCTGGTATTTTTGCTCAGTCATCATTATATAACAACCAGTATTATAAGCAGTCTGTTGAATATGCAAGAATTTCAGAGCAGTGTTTTGATAATGGCGAATATGATGAAGCTACTGAATATGCATTAAAATCTCAGGAATATGCAGCTCTTTCAAAGCAATATATTGCAGAACAAGTTCTTGCATATAGGGCAAGAACAGCGCTTACTGCTGCAAAAGAGAGAATGGAGCTTGCTGACAGATTAAATATCAAAAACAGAGATAGCGAGCTATATGCTTCTGCATCGCAATATTATAAAGATGCAAACAGCAAATTTAATGGAAAAGATTATGCGAACAGTCTTGCCGATTCCCAAAAAGTTTTGGCGCTTCTTGGCGATATAGCTCCTGCTGCTAAAGATGGAACTTCTGTTGCTAAAGATGGAACCCTTGCTGCTTATTACAAAGTAAAACTTAATACGCAGAGAAGAGATTGTCTCTGGAGAATTGCTGGTTTTGATTATATTTATGGCGATCCATTTAAATGGAAACATATTTATGATGAAAACAAAGATTCTTTCCCACAGCCAAATAATCCAAACCTTATTCATCCCGGAATGATTCTTAAAATTCCTTCATTAAAAGGTGAAGCAAGAAGCGGAGAAAGGTAAAAAATAATTTTTATAAAAAAAGAGCTGCCTGTCGCTACGATCCTTCGGAATCGTGGTTTGGGCAGCTTTTTTTATCTTCAAAATTTAAAACATATATATAAATTGCATAACTTATTCTGCTACAGGTTTGCGCAGCAAACTCTTATACAATCCATTTCTTTGGAAACCATTAGCTCCTCTATTCAGGCTGCTTTGTTGCCTTTTTTGGGTTTATCTCTATTTGCTCCTTTACCCAAAACCAGAAATTTTCTTCCATCATATTGAAGCTCAAAAACTTTGATTATTTTTTCATCTGTTTTGTTTTGTTTAAAAGCAGGTAATTCAATTCCTTTTATGCTAATTTTAGAGCCGGTATTTAACTTTAAAGCTTGAATTGCATCTGAAGAAAGTATTATTTTTATTTCATCTTTTCCGGATTTTATTATATGACGATCATTATCTTTAACTACAATTTCCCCTGAAATCTCCTTAATTTCTATAATTGCAGATCCGGGAGCTTTCATCATATTATGCTTTTTTTCTTTGGAATTTTTGTAATTTGGCTGTTTTTTATGCGGTTCTCCCGATTCTTTGCCATGTGCAAAAACAAAACCTGTTCCAATCAGTGTAATTAAAACTATCAATCCAATAATTTTTTTCATTTTTTTCTCCTATTCTTTAATATTGTTTTTAATATCCCGGCCCCATTTGTTAACAGGATAAAGCTTGCCGGGGTATGTTTTACTATTTAAACACCTGCAATGTGAAGATAATGTGAAGATAAGATATAATTTAAAAGATTTTAAAAAATATTGTTTTGTATTTATAATAAGGATATTATAATTGAATAGTTTTTATTGAAAATTTTAAGGAGCTTTTTGCAATGAGTGATTTTAATTATGAAATAAAAGAGAAAATTGCAGTATTATCTGAAAACAAAAGTGGATGGACAAAGGAGCTTAATCTTATTAGTTATAATGGAAGGGCTCCTAAATATGATATACGGGATTGGTCACCTGGAAATGAAAAGATGGGAAAAGGGGTAACCTTGCAAAAAGAAGAATTAATAAAACTAAAAAATGTATTAAATAGTCTGGAAATATAGTAAAATTCACAAAATAGGATATATATGAGTTCAGAATATAATAATCAATCAAATACAAATCCTTTTTTAGGAAAAAAAGTGTTTTTTCTTTATCCTCATAGTGTTTTGCAAAAAGAGATACTTGATATCCTTATAGAGAATGAATATGAAGTATATCTTATAAACGATCACAAAAAGTTAATGAAAGTTATAGAATATTTTCCAAATTCAATAGCATTTATCAATATAGATGAAGTTCTCTCTGTAGATGCATGGGAAGAATATATAAAAGTAATAATGAATAGTGAGAAATTAAGAAGCACACAGACAGGTGTTGTTACATATAATAACAATAAAGAACTTGCAAAAAGATTTCTTATGGAATTGATGATACCATGCGGGTTTATTATTTTAAATCTTGGTGTTGATAAAAGTCTCCCAATATTATTGAAAATGCTTACAGCAAATGAGGCAAAAGGGCGTAGAAAACATATACGCGCCATAACTTCTGAAAGCGAAAACACAAAATTTAATATAAATATAAATAAAACAGTACTTGTAGGAAGAATTTTAGATATAAGCATAGCAGGAATGGCGGTTTTGCTTGAGTCAACAGATGTAGAACTTACCCCAAAAGTGGAAATTCCGGATATTCAGCTTATTCTTAAAGGGATAATATGCAGGGTATCAGGAATAGTGGCAGGCGCCAGAAAAGATGATAAAAGGTGTTATATATTTATTTTTAACTATGTTGATGATAAAGCAAAAGTAAAAATACATTCTTATATTTATAAAAGACTTCATGATATTATGGATGATATTCTTAAAAAACTATAAAATTTAAAACTTTTTATTGACTAGTGTTTATCAATAGGTTATATTAAATTTAATCTGTGGATTGCACAGTAGTATGGCGAATATTTTTTTGTTTTGGTTATAATTTTTGGGATAATTTGTTTTTTAGTCTTTAAGCTGCTAGATTTTTCCTTCAATTTTTAATTCTTGACAAAATAAATAATTTAATATAACTGCACCACGATTATTTTAATTTTATAAGGAAAAGAAGGGAAAAATTATGTCAAAAAAACTCTATGTTGGAAATCTTAACTATGCAACAACCGAAGATCAGCTTGCAGATCTTTTTGCAGGATATGGAAATGTTCTTGATGTATCTATCATAATTGACAGATATACAAACAGATCAAAAGGCTTTGGCTTTGTTGAAATGGAAGATGATAAGGCTGCTTCAGAAGCTATTGCAGCATTAAACGGAAAACCGTTTAACAACAGAGAACTTCTTGTTAATGAAGCAAGGGAAAGAGTTCCAAGAGAAAGAGCTCCAAGAACCTAATTCTATAAAATAAGAAATAGAAGCCGGCTGGTCTTAATCAGCTGGCTTTTTTATTCTATAGAACCATTATTGTCATTTATAGACTCTACAGGGACGCTGCTATCATCAAGTTTTTCTTTTTGAACAACAACAAATTTTAGAATTATTGTTATTAATGTTATAAAAAGAAGAATAAATAATACAATACCAGCTACTTTAAAGGGTTTTTCAGCAGATCTTCCTAAAAAATATACAAGAAAATATAGTGTTGATG
>Ga0123354_10019001_pt1 | contig 10792 bp, 10 predicted proteins | sample TergutLab28metaG_2_FD_97872 | JGI IMG/M metagenome (GOLD analysis project Ga0123354, IMG submission 97872) | Labiotermes labralis P4 segment gut microbial communities from Petit-Saut dam, French Guiana - Lab288 P4 | ecosystem: Host-associated > Arthropoda: Insects > Digestive system > Gut ... | reverse complement strand
TTAATTTTCGTAGTGGCTAAGGAATAGCTCTTCTAATGTTGGCGGTGTAGTTTCAAGCTTTGTGACACCTACTTTCATGAGTTCAGGCAACACTTTTTCAACATCATCTGCTTCTGCTTGGAATTGCACAGTATGTCCATCTGCTTTGAATTCATGGATAAAATCTAGCTGAGCAAGTCCTTCTGGATTCTCTTTAGTATTTACATGATATTGATAACGAGTCAAATGACGCAAGTCATCTAAACTTCCATATTCGACGATTTCACCTTTACGGATAACTGCCACACGGTCAGCCAATCTTTCTACTTCTGATAAGATATGACTAGAGAGAATAATGGCTTTACCTTCTGATTTGAGGCGATCAATTTCTTCTTGGAAGACAGCTTCCATCAGGGGATCAAGTCCTGAAGTAGGCTCATCAAAGATATAGAGATCTGCATCACAAGCGAGTGCAGCAATGAGAGCTACTTTCTGACGATTCCCTTTAGAATAAGAGCGAGCTTTTTTCTTTGGATCAAGTTCAAACTTACTGATTAATTCATCACGTTTGGCTTCATTTGCATTACCGTGCATAGACATAAACATATCAATGATTTCACCACCTGAAAGATTAGGCCAGAGGTAAACATCTCCGGGAACGTAGGCGAGGCGTTTATGGATTTCGATGGCATCTTTCCAGACATCTAATCCAAAAATTTTGGCTGAACCGCTTGATGATTTGATAATTCCGAGTAGTATACGGATAGTGGTTGATTTTCCTGCACCATTAGGCCCAATATATCCTAATACTTCTCCTGCATTAACCTCAAAAGTAACATCTTTAAGTGCTTGAAATTTTCCAAAATGTTTTTGTAAATTTTTTACTTCAACTAATTGAGTCATATAATTTCTCCTATAAATGATAATGTGTGAATATTTTACTTTTTGAACTATTTATTAGTTCATAGTTTATATTGTACTCTTTTGTTTGAAAAAGTTCAAATATTATCATATAATAAATGTATGAATCAAACAGAAAAAAAGAAAAAAGCCATATTAGATGTGACCCTTAAGCTCCTCAAAGAGCGAAAAATCTCCGAAATTTCTATGGATGAGATTGCAAAAAAAGCGATTGTTTCCAAAGTTACTATTTTCAATTATTATGAAAATAAAAATAATCTGATAAACCTTGTACTCAAAGCTCAATTAGGAAATATGACAGGAGAAATTGAAAGTATTCTTGCAGAAGATTTGAATTTTATTGATACCTATTATAAGGTTTCTGATTTCAAATTGAAGCAGATCAAATTGATGACAGATACCTTTGTCCACAACCTCATGCAACAGTATGCGACTTCTCCTGATTTCTTTGATACAGGAAGTCAGCAGTTACAAGCCAAACTTTATCAAACTCTATTTGAAAAAGGACGTGCTGAAGGAAAAATTTCCCCCGATTATAAGGATGAAGAATTGTATCTCTATCTTGAATTATTCAACGAAGGGCTTAAAACAGTTTCTATAGATAAACTCCTTCCCCATGCTGAACATCTGGCTCAAATGTTTCTCAATGGCTTACAAAAACCACAGGATTAACACTGTGGTTATTTTTTATTTTTTGATAAAGCCAATAATTTACGCAAGCGATGATTGACTCCTGATTTTCCAAGTGGTGGATCTATCATTTGCCCAAGTTCTTGAATGGTAGCTTCAGGATGAGAAAGACGAAGCTGTGCAATTTCCTTCAAATGTTCTGGAAGATTCTCAAGTTCTTTCTTCTCGTTCAGATAGTGAATGGCATCTATCACTTCTTGAGCTGCAGAGACCGTTTTATTGATATTCGCTGACTCAAAGTTGGACTGACGATTCGCAAGCCCCCGCATTTCACGGACGATTTTCACATCTTCAAATTTTAATCTGGCTTTCATGGCCCCAATCAGAGTTAGGAAATCCATGATTTCTTCGGATTTAGATAAATAGAGGATAAATCTGTTCTTGCGTGCTATTATTTTCCCATCAAATCCTAGATTACTAAGGATGTCTTGCAAATCTTCAGCGTGTTCTTGATAGAAACTTCCGATAGAGAGCTGATAATCCCCCTGTTCAGGATTGTGCATAGACCCTGTGGCTAAGAAAGCTCCCCGTAGATAATCAATGGCAAGATTTTCTCTATCTTCCTGCTCCATATAATCTTCAGAATCATCGATGATTTGATTCTTGCTAGACTCCATAACAGAGAGAGGCATTCCAGTTTCAAGCATGAGCGAATCTGCTAGACTGAGTTGATCTAATAATTCAGTTACTCTTTCTTCAATCACTACTGTATAGACTCGATTTTTAGATAGGGTTGTTTTCTGATGTACCCGAATATCAGCACGCAGTTGATAAATCTCTAGGAAAAGCTGATAAATATATTTTGCGGTTGTGGCACTTTCAGTGACCATTGAAAGAGTCAGATGACCCGTGATACCTAATGAACCCGTCATACGAATAAGAGCCATCAAAGTTCCTTTGGTGGCTGTATGTTCGGTTAATTCTTTTTTTACATCACTGGCAAAACTCATTATAATTCTTTTCTTTGACTAATTTTTATGATTTCATCGGTTACAGCTTGTGCATCATGAAAGGCTCCACCATTGACAAGTTTTAAGAAATTATTTGAAATAATTGCTACTTCTTGCTCTTGTAAAGCTGGGAAGTCATGCACGACCTGCACCAAATATTCATCGAATTTATTGGAATTCATATATTCCTGTGGAACTTGCTCACAGTTGATTAACACAGTATCGATGAGATTTTTCCCCACATGCTCATTTAGCACTCTGACATGATCTGCATCCGTAAAATGCTCTGTCTCACCACGTTGTGTCATAATATTGCAAACATAGATAACATGGGCTTTGGTTTTAAGCAAAGCTTCACGAATTTCTGGGATAACGATATTAGGTAAGATAGAGGTAAAGAGAGAACCGGGACCAAGTACAATGACATCTGCATCCATGATTGAATCTACCACCTTGTCTGACGCTAAGGGTGCTTCTCCTGTTGATGTTTCTGTCAGATAAACATGATCAATCTGTCCCTTATACCCTGCAATCTGACTTTCTCCCTGTACTTCATGTCCATCGGTAAAGACAGCGTGCAGAGTCAATGCTCGATCACTAGAGGGATAAATATTCCCACGAACATGAAAGAATCGAGACAAAGTCTGAATAGCTGTATAAGTCGAACCTTGCATTTCTCCAACGGCAGCAATAATCAAATTTCCCAAAGGATGACCCGCTAATGCCCCATCACTCTCATCAAAGCGATACTGGAGAATATCCTGATAGAATCCCGGCATATCACTCATGGCAATAAGCACATTCCTTAAATCCCCGGGAGGAGCAATATCAATGGCAGAACGCAGACGCCCTGATGAACCACCATCATCAGCAACTGTCACAATAGCAGTCAGGTCAATTTTTTCCTTGCGGAGAGAGTCAAGAATAACAGATATTCCTGTTCCTCCCCCAATAACAACTACGTTTGATTTAATCACGAACGATTGACCGTCTCTTTCCGTCTATCTTTATCTCGATGGCTTGTATTGACTTGCCAATCATTAGCTAAAGCCTTTGATACTCGCTCAGCAAAGGCAACAGAGCGATGTTGCCCACCTGTACATCCAAATGCAATAGTTAATGCGGATTTCCCTTCTTTTTTATAAGCAGGAATAACGGGCATAAGCATTGCCATTAAATTGTGATAAAACGCCTCTGATTCAGGGTGGTTCATGACATAATCATAAACCTCTTGATCTTGTCCATTTTTTTCACGCAATTCTGCGATATAATGGGGATTTGGCAAGAAGCGAACATCAAAAACTAAATCTGCATCCATTGGTAACCCATATTTGAAGCCAAATGACATGACTTCAATACGGAATGACGCCTCTTTATTCTCAGAAAATTCTTGTAAAATTCGAGCACGCAGATTACGAGGAGTGAGTTCAGAAGTGTCAATAGCAATTTCCGCTAGAGATTTAAGCTCAGACAAAATTTCTCGCTCTTTAGTAATTCCATCTAAGACACGACCATCTATCGCTAATGGATGACTACGTCTAGTCTCTTTGTATCGAGCGACAAGCTCCAAATCACTGGCATCCAAGAATAGAAGCTTGAATGATACATTGGGTTTGTCTTGCAGTTCAGTAATGGTAGAGAGTAAGTGTTCAAAAAATGCACGAGAACGCATATCAACAACCATTGCCACTTTATTGATTGTATTATCAGGCGTGTCTAACAACTCTACAAATTTTTCAATTAATGTGGGAGGCATATTATCAACAGTAAAATAACCCATGTCTTCAAAAGATTGGACAGCAACTGTTTTTCCAGCCCCGGACATTCCTGTGATAATCACTAAGTTTAATCTGTTTTCACTCATTCTTTCTCCTTTGTTTAATTTTCTTCTTCTTCGGGTTTATCTGTAGCCTCAGACAGGCTTAATATGCCATTAGGGTTGTATTTTTTTATCAGGGAACTGATTTTTTCATCTGTCCAATAGTCAGCTGAAGCTATAAATTCTCCGTTTTCATCACGATTGGAAATAATCTTAAATCCCATCTTCCACTCCTTAGTTAATCAATAAATTCAAATTCAAATTTTTCAATACGGACAAGATCACCGTCTTTAGCACCTTGCTCACGCAATTTCTCATCTACGCCTAGTCCTCGTAATTGACGGGCAAATTTCATGACAGACTCATCATGATCAAAGTTAGTCATCTGGAAGAGTTTAGTCAGAGCATCCCCTGACAAACGCCATACAGCATCATCATCTCGTGAAATAGTAAAGGCTTCTTCCTCTTCTTTGAATCCATAATAGGCTTCCAAATCAGCCAATTCCTTCTCATCATATAAGGGAAATTCAGGTGTGGTTGTGAGTAACTCACTTGTTGCAGACAAGAGAGGCTGTAGTCCTTCTTTCGTAATTCCTGAAACAGGAAAGATCATAGGGATTTCTTCTTCTGATAAATTCTCTGACAATTTCTTCTTAAAATCTTCAAGATTTTCTTGACTATCAGGCATATCCATTTTATTAGCAACAATAAGCTGAGGGCGTTCAAGCAGACGAAGATTGTAAGACTCCAACTCATTATTGATGGCCTGATAATCCTCAAAAGGCACACGTCCTTCAGCACCTGACATATCCAAAACGTGTAAAAGCACACGAGTGCGTTCAATATGACGCAAAAATTCTATTCCTAACCCCGCTCCTGAATGAGCACCTTCAATCAATCCGGGCATATCAGCCATGACGAAACTCTTCTCATATCCAATCTGTACCATTCCAATATTAGGTGTGATGGTGGTGAAATGATAAGCTCCAATTTTAGGACGGGCATTGGACACGACACTGAGCAAAGTTGATTTTCCTACTGATGGAAAACCTACTAAACCTACATCGGCAAGTACACGCAACTCTAAGAGGAGCCAAGTTTGATCTCCGGGCTCTCCGTTCTCGGCTACTTCTGGAGCTGGGTTACGAGGAGTGGCAAATCTGATGTTTCCACGTCCTCCACGTCCTCCTTTTGCTACAATGAATTCTTGATCTTTTTCGATTAAATCGACAATGACACGACCTGTTTCATTATCTTTAACTGTTGTTCCTTGGGGAACTTTTACAATCAAATCATCTGCACCACGACCGTGCATTCCTTTATTCATTCCTTTTTCACCGGGTTTAGCTCTGAAAATACGATTATATCGGAAGTCCATCAAGGTCGCTAATCCTTCGTCAACACGAAAAATGATGTCTCCACCACGACCACCATCGCCACCTGCAGGACCACCATCAGGTACATACTTTTCACGACGAAAAGCAACCGCTCCATCGCCACCTTTTCCTGCTCGTACTTCAATTTTTGCTGTATCTAAAAATAAACTCATTATTACTCCGATTCTATTAGACTTATTATAACATAAAAACTCTAACAAATTTAGAGTTCTTATGGATTTTGTGTGGTAGATGAGGTAGAAATACCTAATGCTTTATTTGCTTCTTCTGTTGCTTTTTTCTGTGCAGAGGCAGAGATAGAGGTTGAGATAGAATCAGAAATTGACTGAGACTCAGCATCTAAGTCTGCTTGATAGGCATCTGGAGCTTTAGCATAGAATGAAGCTTCCATATCTATGACCTGTGGCGGTGTTAATTGTTTGGCAATGCTTGGATAGTAAGGCATTTTTTGACTGATTTGACTGAGTGGAACACGGACTTGATTCCCATCTGACATTGAGATGGCGATGAAGTCTGGTGTCGCAAGAGTGGGAGTCTTGGTAACTGTACCCATCAATTTTTGTAGAGCTGGATTTAGGGAATTATATGCTGCAATAAACTCCTGTGCTTCCTTGTCAGAGAAGTTTTCTAGCATGGGGATTTTCTCTGTTTGTTTACTAATCTTCTTGTCTTTGATGATATAACCATTTCCCAAGGCAAGGTAAGTTACATTTTTTTGTTTGACATAGGCAACGGGTGTATATTCTACAAGTTGGAAGGTTACTTTATTCGGGAAGCTGACCTCGACCTTGACGGAAGAAACACGAGGAAATTTGGATTGAATCATGTTTGCAATTTGAGCTTTATCTTTTCTGACTGAATAGAGATTATCGCCTTGTTGAATCCCAGAAGCCTTGATAATTTCTGCAGTTGTTTCGCTTTGATTTCCTGAAACTGTGATTGTTCCTACATTGCTCAGAGGAGAGAGACCATAAACCGCTCCAATGAAGATGATTATGCTAATAGTCAGAGGAATCCACATTTTTTTAAGAAGAGGGATTAAGGTCCCACTATCAAAGTTGAATTTAGGTATATGAAAGGAGAAACGTGGGCTACTTTCTTCTATTTCTTCTTCAGCTTCATCGTGTGAATTGGCTTGAAACTCCTCCCCTTGAGTATTTTCTTCTCTTTCATCTGTATCATGAGCATCAATAGTTTGGGCTTCTTCATTCAAGTCAGACTCCAAAAATTCTTCAGATGAGGCTGAAGTTTTTTCTTTTTTGGGAATATCTTTCTTAGCTTTCACTTTGGGAAGTGATTTTTGATATTCTAAATTTTTTTCTTGCCAGGGGCTAAGTGGTTGAGGTTTCTCTTTTGCCATTTATTGAATGATTTCCTTTATGAGTGTGTAGAGTCGCTGACTAGCATCAGTAATCCCCATTTCTTTACTTGCTTGCGACATTTTTTCATATTTAGTCTGATCTGCAAATATTTCTGAAATAGAGGATAGGAGGCTTTTTCCGTCAAATTCGGAATCTGAAATCATCATCGCTGCTCCGTGATTGACCAGAGCTTGAGCATTTTTTGTTTGATGATCTGCGGTGACATTAGGACTGGGGATAAGTACAGCAGGTAAGCCAATAGCTGTGATTTCTGCTAAGGTTGTCGCTCCTGCACGAGAGATAATCAAATCTGAATTTCTCAATATTTCGAGCATATTGTTGAGAAAAGGGCGGATGACGATGTTCTTTTCTTGATTATATTTCTCAAAGATACTTTGATTCTCATCATAGTAGATATTTCCAGAGGCATAGATAACTTGATAATCAGTATTCTTAAACACTGGTAGAGTTTCTAAGACAGCGTCATTGATTGTCATTGCCCCACGAGAACCACCAAAGATAAGAACAGTTTTCTTATCTGCAGAGAGTCCGAATTGACTAACTAAAAGATTACTTTTGGTCATCATGACTAGCTCTTGACTGCGTGGATTACCTACATAAGAGGTCTTTTCCTTTGGAAAATAATGCTGGGCTTCTTCAAAAGCAAGAGTTATCTTACTCACACGCTTCCCGAGGAATTTATTTGTGATTCCGGGAATTGAGTTTTGCTCATGAATGACTGTTGGAATATTAAGTTTAGAGGCTGCATACAAGACTGGTCCTGCAACATATCCGCCAGTTCCAAGAACTACATCAGGCTTGAAATTCTGAATGATTTTCTTCGCTTGGGATGTTGATTTGAAAAACTTACGAATGGTATTAAAGTTGCTTAGTGATAGACTTCTTCTGAAACCTTGAATATCAATACTTTGAAAATCAATACCTGCTTCAGGTACAATCTTGCTTTCTAATCCCTTTTCTGTACCAATATAGAGGACTTTCAAGTCGGATTCTACTGTTTGCAGGTAGTTGATCAATGCAAGAGCAGGATAGATATGTCCACCCGTTCCTCCGCCAGTTACAATAATTTTCATGTCTCTCCTTAGTCGTTCATCGCACTTTTGATGGATTGGAAACTTGCGATAAATAAATCTCCACGTTCTTCAAACGTTTTGTATTGATCCCAGCTTGCACAGGCTGGACTGAGCAATATCGTATCTTTATCATCAGACTTCTCATAGGCTAATGTTAATCCACTGGCTACGTTGTCTGTTTCAAATACAGGGATATTCAATTTTTCGGCAAGGGCTTTTAGTTTTGGAGCTGTTTGCCCAAAGATAATCATTCCTTTGAGTTCTTGCACATCTTCTGTTAATTCATCAAAGCCATTTCCACGGTCTAATCCGCCTGCTAATAGCCACAATGATGAATGGTCAAATCCTGATAAGGCTTTTTGCGTAGCCAATATATTGGTTGCTTTGCTGTCGTTATAGATTTTACGCCCTCCCAACTGCCCCAAGTATTGCAAACGATGCTTGACTCCAGCAAAATTGGATAAGACAGTAATAATCGCTGCATTGCTGACTCCAGAAAGCTTAGATACAGCGATGGCCGCCAAGGCGTTTTCGAGATTATGCTCTCCGGGTAATGATAAATCTGAGACAGGCATGATTTCTTCATCTCTGAAATAGATTTTACCATTTAAGCTGTATGCTCCATCTACTTTTTCATTGGTTGCAAATGGAACGACCTGTGCCTGTGTTTGTTGGGCTAATATTTGACTCTTTTCTTGATTAAAATTCAAGACCAAATATTCATCCGCAGTCATATTCTTTTGAATCTGCCATTTAGCTTCTTCGTAAGCTTCCTGACTACCATGATAATCTAAATGAGCAGAAAATAGATTGACGATAAGAGCAATTTTGGGTCTAAAGGTTTCAATTCCCATGAGTTGAAAGCTTGATAACTCCATGACAAGCGTATCTTCACTGTTGGCCTGGCTGGCTACCTCAGAAGCAGGAAAACCAATGTTTCCAGCTAGCTTGGCAGACTGCCCATCTCTATTGAGAATTTCTGCAATCATGGTTGTTACTGTAGTTTTTCCATTGGTTCCAGTAATTCCTATAATGGGAGCTTGGGAAATCAGGTAAGCCAATTCTACTTCTGTTAATACAGGAATATTTAACTCTAAGGCTCGGACAACCATTTCATTTTCATAGGGAATACCGGGATTTTTAATGAGATAGTCAAAGCTTTCCTCAAATAAATCAAGAGGATGATGACCTGCGATGACTCTTATTTCTAGATTTTCTAGTTCAGTCAATAGCTGGCTATCTTCTATGGCTTTTCCGTCATTAATGGTAACCTTTGCTCCCAGTTGAACAAGCAGGCGTGCAGCACTTTCCCCAGATTTCGCCAGCCCTAATACCAATACTTTTTTATTAGTGAATGTATCAATTTTTTTCATTGACTTCTTCTGTCTATTTGATTAAACGAATATACTCTATTTTATCATTTCTAGGTGAATTTTCAATCATATTGGAAATAAAAAAATGGCAGTCAGCCATTTATTTTACTTTTGGTATTTTGAGTATAAAGGTTGAGCCTTCTCCTAGCTCAGATGTAACCTCGATTTTTCCTTTATAGTTCTCGACAATACGACTGATGATAGAAAGTCCGAGTCCAGTTCCTCCAATGTCTCGATTTCGAGACTTGTCTGCACGGAAAAAACGTTCAAAAATATGGCTGATGTCTTCTTGATTGATTCCTAATCCAGAGTCTATGACAGATGTAATCAAGTAATCCTTATCTTCTGCCAGCTCTACTCGGATATGCTTTCTATCTTCTGGTGAATATTTGATGGCATTATCAATCAGGATGGTTAAAGCCTGTTCAAAATGATTCTTGAAAATTTTAGCCTCGGAGTTCTGGCTGAGATTTTCAAATGCAATATCTAATTGTGGGTGAATCATTAAGAAATTTTCAACTGTATGCTCACACGATATTTTCAAATCAGAAACAGCATTTTGGTGTTCTGTTTCAATGTGTCTTAAACGACTTAAAGCAAGCATATCTTCCAACATCCCTTTCATACGCTTGGTTTCTTCTAATCCTGCCTGTAGGGATTCATCTAATATGTCAGGGTCATCTTTCCCCCAACGATTAAGAAGTCTCAGATGCCCCTCAATGACAGTGATAGGTGTACGCAACTCATGGCTGACATCAGATACAAACTGCTGTTGTGCAAGGATATAATCATTCATTTTACCCATTAAGCTGTTATAAATATTGGCTAATTCTTCAATTTCATCTCCCGTCTGAATTTCCACGGGAGAGAATTCTTCTGCAGGTGTATTTACTCGTTCCTTCATAGAAAAATTAAGAATCTCTAAGGGATAAATATAACGCCGAGCAATGAAATATCCTACAAATAGAGCAACTATGATCGCAAGTATCTCAAAAATAACTAAACCAACAATCATCCGATACTGAACCTTCTGATAAAGATTCATATTGTAAAAACCTTGTATCTTCCCGATTTTTTGACCTGTTGTTGAGGAAGTAATTTGACGTTCTGCCAAAAAACCTGAATATTGACCAGAAATTATGCTGACTTGATTTTCAGGTAAATCTCTCCAACCGAAAGTATGTTTCACATTAGAGTAGATTAATTTA
>Ga0123354_10019000_pt1 | contig 10792 bp, 4 predicted proteins | sample TergutLab28metaG_2_FD_97872 | JGI IMG/M metagenome (GOLD analysis project Ga0123354, IMG submission 97872) | Labiotermes labralis P4 segment gut microbial communities from Petit-Saut dam, French Guiana - Lab288 P4 | ecosystem: Host-associated > Arthropoda: Insects > Digestive system > Gut ... | reverse complement strand
AGGAATGTATAGCTCCCTGATGATGGTCTTAGGACCGAAACACGTCGAAGCATTTTTAATGTTTTAATGTGTAAATTTTATAAACTGTATATATGTGCAGTGGTTGGTGTAATAATTGAGTAATTAGCATTAATAGTTACAGTCTGGTATAATGGAACAGGTTTACTATATACGTATTTGTAGTAACAGGAAATGGTGTCACTCCTGTAAGGAAATTTGGAAGTTTCTAATGAAAATAAAATACTTCTGACGCGAACCAAATTACGTAAAGATTTGCAATATTTTTATACATTTTCACGATAAAATATTTAATCGGCTATGAAAATTATTTTGCATTCATAACAACGAATGATGGAAAAAAAAGACTTTGTTCGCCAGATTTTCGCTAGGATCGAACTCAGTCTGTTTATTTGATAGCCGCATTCCTTGATTCCTACACCCATTCGGGGACTCTTTATTCTCGAAACTATTTGTAACTGTTAATTAGAACTCTGTTTTAAATGTAGCCCATATAGCTTGCAGTAATTTAATCACCATGCTAGCATATAGCCTTTCGAATCAGCTGCAGTGCTCGTACACACATCTTGTAAGCGGTCTCAAGAAATGACGCTGGCAGACGTTTTGTGAAATATTGTTTGGGGTGTAATACGGTGGGATCGTTTAAGAATTAAAACCCCCGTGAAATGCTTTGAAAGAATTACAGACGGCATCTATCATGAAAAAATTTGGTTAACATAATTAATTATCGCACATTATTCCTGGAACTCTTAATTTTATGGCATTTTCCGGCGTTTATTTATAATTCTCGCGTTGTCGGTTCGTTACTGAGAGCAAGTTGACATCCTGTAGTAAATCTGCCGACACATCAGTTCATTTAACATTCATATGTCCGTGCATCGCTAATATATTCGCAGCGTATAACCAACAAGATGCAACTTTTCACAATTTATTTATTTCTGTAAGACGCTGTACATGTTTCAGACAGTTTTTCCGTCCATCATCAGGAGCTCAAAACTGCGCATACAGCGTCAGGTATTTGTCAGACCAATACTGCTACCTGCTGCTAGCCTGGCCGGCAAGCAGCAGGTATTGGTCTGACAAATACCTGACGCTGTATGCGCAGTTTTGAGTTCCTGATGATGGACGGAAAAACTGTCTGAAACATGTACAGCGTCTTACAGAAATAAATAAATTGTGAAACGTTGCATCTTGTTGGTTGTACGCTGTGAATACGTTATCCATTCAGTTCACATCTCGATTTCACGTAATAGTCTTACATGCTACACAAACTCTACTGGCTCTTAGAGTAGTATATTCATACAAAAAAAACCGGAATAATCAAGACATCTGTACCAACATAACATCTCGTACTGGAAACTCTCAAAGGCTGGTATATATCCGTACAAAATAAAAGCGATTGCATAGTGTAAGCAGAAACAGACATGCGAGGAATTAGACATATTCCGTTACCCTTCATTATGCAATTAATTTAAGACTTCACTGCACAGTGTTTCCTCAGAATGGATTCACTTGTTCTTAACCGGCTGTACGCAAGGACCCTGTAGTCCGACCGAACACGCAGCCTGAACTCAGTATGTCCTTTCAAAATTATCTTGTGTAGCGTATGAAACAACCTCGCTGGCGATAAAAACACGCACACTAACCCTTTGAAGGACGAAGTAAACCTACATTATACATATTCAGCTCCTAGCTCACAGAAAAACGGCATGCGTCCACCATAAAACATCAACAGGCAAATACCTTACAAGGAAATAATTGTTGTTTATGGTGAGGATTATTTGAAACACATAGATAAGTACACTGCGTGATCACAATGCAGAGCGTTAGTGTTAGTTAAGGCTGGCGGTAAATATTGTTACCACTAGGCTTTAAGTGGTTAAAACTTAAATGTAGCGTAAGTGGCCTACAGATGCGAGGTATCAGCTAAATACTGCGAGAGATTTTAGGTTTCAAATTGTCTTCAAATGGACGAGAGAGGTAACCAGCAGTTCCTTTCCTATAAAATATTTAATTCTGCAACAAAAAATGGTTGGTACTGAAGGCACCGATGTTAGTGTCAGTAGAATCCGCTCGTGTGTAGTGAAATGTTAACTTCTCCTAGCTGATTTTTCACAAGACCCTCTCCAGAAATAATATCCTGGATACGATGCATGCCGATGAGCACCAACATAAATCAAGTACACCCGTTCAGTCCTTGCTGAAGGTTAATATTACTCACAGGCCCTACTTATGCAACTTTGTCTCGTTTTATTCCGGACTAGGCATACCCTTCCTTTATCGCACAATTACAAATAAATTCAATTAACTCAGTTATTATTGGATTAAGTACAGTTATTATTATTCGACCAAATACAGTACATTCTACGTAAGGGTCAGTGTGAACATTTCGTGTCTAACTCCCCCCCCCCCCGCATTCCCCCTCCCCCCTTCACTCAACGCCATAACAATGATCCAAACTCATGCTGCTGTTCAAGATTGTTTGCTTAATAATTGTGGGAAAGCAGTTTGTGAAAGCAGACAGTGTTATAGTCGTGGTTATGGAAGTTAAATACTGCAGTCATTAGTAATGTAACGGAGATGCCGGATGGTAACTCACGTCAGGCTGTGGTGCACCGCGGGTGGTATTTCGAGCGTTGAAGGCGCTTGACACAGACGGAACGCAGTCTCCTCCACCTCCCAAGTCCTAAGTGTAGTCCTGCCGACACCTTCGCCTTGGTCACTGACGAAACGCCTGGCATCGAGTGTACATTGTTGTAATTTGGGAGAGCGCGCGGAGCGACGTAGATACCTCGGCCGATGGGGCCGCAACTCCCGCGAAAGCTCAGAGAGCTGCGTCGGGGAGGGAAGTTCGTTTTGCCGGCTGGTAGCTTGCTCACCGCCCGCCAAAGCCGGCAGTTGGCGGTGGGGCCATACCATGCACACATACACACATGAGGTGGTCAACACTTCGCCCCCGTTCCCTCCCCCGCATCTGCGCGCCTGCTCGGCGAGAACAGGGCAGGGAGGAGGAACGAGATAGCACCGTGTGTCGGAAAGAGAGAGTGAAGATAAAAAAGGGGTAAAAAGACATACAAGATTGGGCGCAGGGTTTTGGAGATTGAAGGGAAGAGAAAAACTATGCGCGTAACATACAATGCTGAGGTGGCCCTGCGCTATCGTTCGATTTTCTTCCTACTGCCCGTTTTGTGCTTCCCCTCCCTCTTACCTCTTTGATCTCTTCCCCACCCCTCAAATTCCCTCCTTTCCCCCTTGAAGCCAGCCTGTCCTTTTGGTAGGTTATTGGTTGGGTCCCGCGTGCGGAAAAGGCTTTGGGGTCTACGATTGTGGTGGTAAGCTTCCTTTCTCGGCCGCAAGGTGGCAGCTCTGTACAGCAAGCCTCTTGAAAAGGCGGAGCAGTAGCAGCAGCGCTCGTTGCAAGGAGAGAGAGGAGTTCGCTGCTGCTGCTGAAGGATTTGTCCCTTGAATATATTGGGGGGGCTCTCTGTCTTCTTCTTCTGTGTGCCGGCCTCTCTCGTGCTCCCCTTCCCCGCTCTGCCCCCACTCGATCAGGCTATGCGCGCCGTAGCAGGGAGACTACATGTCAGTCAGTCTGAGGGAGGGATTTGTGCAGAGCGGTTGCGGAGGAAACTACGCACGCCAGCACACGTGGGCGAGGGTACATTTTTGACGTCACGTGTGTACAAGTGCAGAATGGAATACTCGTCATGTTCGAATTAAGGGATCCTTTTATCACAGGGTCCTCAACAAATCAGGAGTCCGATCACCGAACAACTGCAATAACCACCACCGTTCTGTATCCAGCTCCCCAAACATAAGGACGAAGTGCTTCTTATCGTTGTGAGCAACCGAACGTATCTTCTTGGAAACAAACCTGTAAATTAAAATGTCGCCCTCGTGATAATGGAATCAGTGGTTATCGTTGCTGAGGCGACTTTTGGTGACATCTCTCCGTCTTCATCATCGTCTGGAGGAAGATACGTCGACGACGAAGAAGACGGAGCTGGCTGTCGGGAGGTACGTAGCTGAGGAATACGTCCGCGTATCAATAAGTGTGAAGTGGTATCGTGTGCTGTGGTGTTCGTGAGTTCAAGGCACTCGATTTTCTTTGTATATTACTGAAGAACAGTACTGTCGCATTTGACGGTAGGGTCACTGCCTACAGCAACGATTATTGCTAACAACGTGATGTGGTGAGCGTCAGTAAGGTGTGCGTGAAGGCTTTGACTGGAAGAACTGCAGTGGGAAAACAGTTATGTATAGTTTGTCTTGAGTGGTGACGGTAGTTTTCGCTGCAGGTACTGGAAGTGTCGCCAGGTGACAACACGGACGTAGGCACACTGGATATCAGATATCAAGCCCATTTGGTGTAGGATTCATGGTATTAGGACAGCTGATAGTGGTTAGTCACAACTTGTAGTCGTAACACATGTGTAACACGATGCGAGCCGATCAGATATTTTTTATAGGTATTCGCGACGAACAGCCCAACCTTTATGTCGTTTTGCTTATTTAAGTGTTTTCGAAGCTGTTATTCGTGTGTCGAATTGTATTCTGTGGCTGTAACTAATGGAGCCTTGTTTCGTGGAATGTATCTCCGAACAATTCGTCGGTGAATATGACGTTGATATTTCAGATGGTTTATGCATTTCGCAAAGAGAATAGTAACTGTAGTTTATTGTTTACGGCTTTAAAACAGCAAGAAAACTGATTTCGACGTGACTGTACTCGATTTTTAAATGGATGGTGAGTGTCTTAAGAATTAACGAAAAAATAATCCTGTTGCACACGACTCCTTTTAAGTGGATGATGCAGAAGTTGAAAGGGGTTGGTTGTTTGATATTCTTCCTAAGGTTTTCCTGGAATCATTAAGCATAACCTACCAGTGTCGTAGAATCTAAGGTTTCGCTTCGTTTGTGTGCGTGCGTGTATATGTGTGTGTGTGTGTCCATAAATAGGGACTCTCATCTTATGGTTCGTTACTGAAAACGGGGAACGAAACCTTTCTTAATTTTTCGGCTTTGTATAGGAGCGGTGCCGGCTCTGCAATTAGAAAAGGAGGAACATTCATAAACTAGCGTAGGTTGAAGGAAAGACAGAAAAAATGACCAATTTGTCCTTCAACGCTACGATTCACAAGAAATAGGACAAACAGTAAAGAAAAAGTCGTTATTTTCGCAAACTTCGTGTGGAAAACCCAACTGCCATTTTAGCAGTTACGCCTTGTAAATTGCGAGGTTTGTTTTGAGTGAGAAACAATTGACAATTAATGCAGGAGGATAAAGAACACAAGCAGAATTTGTGTCAGGAGTGGAGACGAAAGAGAGAGGAGAGGAAGAAGGACGAGGTGAATCAAAGTAAAAGTATAGAATCGAACGGAGGGGCATCGAGTTGCTGCCGTTCGCGTGACCTTACTCCGTCTTGATGGTATACTGCATATCGAATCCGAACTACACACGCAATCCATAAAACAAAACAAAAAAAAAACCAAAAAAGACGAACAGTGAATAATATAATAAGAAAAACAGTACATTAAGTTACGCCTGAAGTGTGTGAAGTGATCTTACGTGTAGTTTTGCTTAGTGTCAGACTGAACGATTCGCCGATAACCTCATCGACGATTCTTTAGACAAGACTGCCTGATATTCCATAAGAAAAGCTACTCCGTGTGTTAACAGTCTGGCCGTGATCTCATACTGGACACCTTGATATTATCCGTCATAAAATGTGAGAAACAGATGAGGAATGATACTGAAACACAAACGAATGTTGTTGATAACGCAGCGAAACATGAACGTCAGCTGACACCGCAAGTGGAAGAAGTGTGGAAACTTTGTCCGGAAATCCATCATTGGATGTTGTACTGTTGTAGGGAATTGCAATACAGACTGATAAATAATATGAAAATCACACAGGCCGTTTAAAACGAACTGTTCGTGATAGTTTGGACGTTTCCGTTATCGTTATCGTTTCCCTCAGCCGTTAGCCAAACCTAATATTTAGCCTTGCCCTTTGTAGCCTTCCATGTTCAGTACTGAGTGCTTGGGGGTAGTTAGAAATAATGATATAGTGTCTGTGTGTGATTTATGTCGTGTGGTTGAAATCCATGTTCGCCATTCCAGATGATGCGGTGGTGGCGTTCGGATTTATAGAAGTGTCGAAAGACAGTTTGTTCCGGTGGTCACATCGTCTTCCTCTTCGAAGACCGGAGGAGTTGTCGAAAATGGACATCCAGGCAATGCAGTCCATGGACTGGCTTTTTAAGAAAGAAAGGATCTACCTGCTGGCGCAGTTTTGGCAGCAGGTAAGCCCCAGCGGTCGCCCACTGTTGTAGTGTTAAGTTTCCATCCACGCCGAGAAGTGTCGACAGCCACTTCGTTTATTCGGTAGTTCTCTGGCACAGACTCATTAAGGTGTTCAAATAAACGTTAAATTTGAATCACATTCGGGCTAATACAGACAGCGCGATGTGTTGTAAAATCGGATAATTTAGTTAATTGAGTGGAATCAAGCTACCTTATTACACTACATCGTGCACTTGACCTATTTGGAACTGAGAAGGAAACATTCTGTGTAAAGATTCGTTCTTTCGACCGTAGATCGATTTCTAAGTTCCATTTATTGATTGCACAATATACTGCTTATTCTTAAAAATTACACTTCCTACGAGAGTTTTAAGGTACCTTAATTAGCAGTCATGAGAAATATTTATATTAGAGGAGAAGTTTTTGCGACGAAAATGCGAAACTGCACATATATTTGGTATTTGACGGCGTGTAAATGTTATTGATGACCAGTTTTTATTTCCGTTTCTCATTTATGGCGGAAAACCTGAAGATATAATGTGTGTTTCAAGAAGAGTTTTGAAGACCTGTCGTTTGTCGTCGATGTGCAAGTTGGACGCTTTCCGTGCCCTGTACCGGTATTAGCCCTCGCTTATGACTTCATATCAGACGGTGTTCCCATTAGTGTGCGTTGCGCTCTTATCAGCCCGCTATTAGAAATTACCTTTCCAAACGATATCTACTTCGAAATTATTAGTCAGCGTATTAGCAGAGAGTGGTCAGATGGTTTTGAATCCCCTACTTACATAAATCACCGCGTTTGTAATGAAATACCAACATAAAATGCACGAATTTGTGTTAATTTGAATATGGTTTAGTTTGTGAAGGCAAAGAGTGTTCCGGTATTATGCCAATGAGTTTAGTGTTTCGTGGTTTGGAATATAACCAGGATCTTTAGGCATAGACGCTTTTCTATAATGGAATGGAAGGGACTCTTGAGGTAACGAACTTTTTAATACACCCGCCACTGCAAGTTTTGGGCGATTGCGAGTAGTCTGAATATTGCCATATTCCTAGACCGGTGTCTTTGAGTTTTTACGATTTCTCAGAATAAAGAAAATAAAATGACTTGTTTGGTTGTGCATCGGAGGGTCATTTTTTTTCTAGTGCGTGCAGATTTCCATCAGTGATTAGCTGTTTTTAACTGATGACTCATGAAACATTTGCAATTTCCGTTATTGATTGGTGCTGATGCTCAATACAATTCTCGCACAAAGAACTTGGGAGTTTCTCTCCCCTTTCCCATCTATCGTGTTGCAGGCTGTTCACTCCAACAGAAACGGTTCTTAGAAACCAAACAGTTTTCTAATTCTTGTCACGGCGTTCTGACACATTATTATGGTTGGATATTAGGTAGGCCTTTTAATTTCATTACTTGGCCTGCTTGCTTTCACAACGTTTCATTTTTAAAACGCTCCGCTTTGACAAACGTGTGATCTAGAATGTCATTATTAACGGATTCAATATGTGTCGTGTTTTTCTGCAGTTCGTCAGACATTCTCCTGTCTATAAATCTTATTCATATCTGCTTGGTAGTTCTTTAAAGATATTTTTGTGCGTTTTAAATCGGACTTCTGGTAATAAATAAGAGTTCGTGAAGTGATATTTTGGTAGGCCTGCAAGTTTGTAATTTTGTGTGCAAATTAGAGATGAATAAGTTCTATAAATATTTTGTTATTTATATGGAAGACTGTCATTTTCCCTTCCGTTTTTCTAAACTGCTGATAATAAGGATATAAGGCACAGGACAATCAGTGTGGTTTTTGATTTGTGTGGGAGTGAAAATGGTTCGTTTGTTTGAGGGAACAACACAAATTAGAAGCGTTTGAAAACAAAACGCTAATTACAACGTTCTGATTTACGAAGGAATGCAGAGAATATTTCAGGATCTCGTCACGACATAACGAGGAATATCGTAATTGAGTTATCATAATTAACAGTAACAGGAGCTATGATATGCTGGTCATGTAGATGGGAAGGGAAAGGAATAAATTAACTTTGCCTTAATTATTTCGGCAGAAACACTTCTTCAGAAACTTCCACTTGCCAGACCAAAAAGTAGAAGAGATAATTACTGATGGATTTTAGGTGATAATAGCCATGATGATGGGGTGTGAATGGAACTGGTTCAACATCCTAATGTAGGGCCTTTGTATTAATTCTAAACTGTTGAGTCCTGCTACTAGTGTCATTGGTTAGTTACTGAGTCAATTCTTTAGATAGTTACAAAATTAGTATTTTTTAAGCTTGGTAGTTGTGATAATGAGTTAACTGAAGAAGTACTTTTCATTGCAGCGCGAACCGTGATTAACAGCCAGACATTTTCTGCGTGTCTGTGTAGCAATAAATTAAGTAGTACGAATAACAAATAAATTATATTTTGAACTGTAACTCAACTGTTACGATATTGACACGGTGGATGTGTAAGTAAGTGTTTGTTGTTTCGTGCAATCAGTAGCCAGAAAACCGCCCAGCAAAGCAACATTCACTGTAAGTTGAGAATTCTAAGAATCTGACGTACCTTCTGTTGTGTAACTGAAACCGAGTTAGGCCTCTGATGTCAATATGAAAGTAGTGCAATGAGCACTTTCGTAACTGGAGCCTGTGTTGATGAGTCTGAGTAAGGACTTTTCCGGAGTACGGACGGTGTGAACGTCTTTATCGCCGAAGTTAAGACTGCAGGTGGCCGACTGGAGACTGGTCAGAATATGCTGAAAGGTGGAACGTAGATTATGTTTTACTCGCTCGCTTCTTCGGCAAGGAGTTGTTTCTGGTAGGCAGTCTGTCGCAGGAAATTGACAGAACGGTGATGTCCTGACGTTACTGCATGGGCATTCCAACATGCCTCATTTCACTGAAGTTCATCGTCTCTTCTTCTACTTCTTCTTTCTTTTCCTCTTCTTTTTCTTCTTCAGTTATCGAGGATTAGGTCCTCTGGACTTTGTTTTTGTAACCGCGAATGTTGGACACATTTTGCTAGCGCATTGGACGGTATACGACCCGTGGAAAGGCCGCTGCTTACGCAGGACTCCATAGAGAAAATGATGTAGGCCGTTGTTTGTGCTTTGAAGGGGTTGCAAACTGACAGCAGCAGTGTTCGAGCATTCCATTACTCACGTATACAAATTTGCGCTAATTGTTTACTCTATTATTTACCTTTTTTTTTTTAAATACGGTCTTTTCGAAGTGTCGTTTTATTTTATCGTACTGTCTAACAGGAACAGTACTAAGAGCAGTTCAAATCGTATCTTGCCTTTAACGGCAATTACAACCCGCGCAAAGCCTGTACCTGCACTAAAGCGCTTTCCGTGTTTTATTGCTTGAAATAAAAAGGATGGTACGTGAATCGACAGGAAATATTGGGATTGTAAATGAAACCGAACCAGTTATCAGAATTCCTGTTGTTTGGACCCCCTCAACACGATGGGCACTCCTCTGTATCTGACTGACCACAGCATGAACTGGGTCGAGCAAGTAGAATCACTTAGTAATTAGATTTCTGTACCTCAGTAAAGGTGATGCGTAAACATTTTATCAACATTGAGTGAGTAAAGAGCCAAATTATCGATAAAGCAGTAGCTTTGGATTGCATAAATACTTGTAAATCGATACTTGTTTGTAAAATGTGTGAAAGTGAAGTTAATTTAAAGGATTATTGGAAACGAATATAAAAACCCTTTTCATTGTTTTAGTTGTTGTGATAAGAATAGCAATAAAATGTGTTTGTTGCCTCCTGCAGAATGCGCTTCAGGTTTTAATCAAAAGAAATCGTTCATTGGGCTAACAGCGAGAGCAGTAACTTAAGTTTGCTACGGTAGTGCTTCAGCGATAGACATCTTATATGTACAGAATTACGGAATTCGATGTGGGAAATATGAGAAACATGAGAAAGTATATCTCATAACGTATCACGAGTGCGTCGTCATGAATCATTTAAAATTACACAATCATTTGCTTAAAATTCTGGACGTCTGTTCTAACGCGCATGCAGCGTTTTTAAATTCTTTAGTACTTTCGGTTCAGGATCGTATTTGCGAGTGGATTACTTGCTTAGACTATTACTTACAAATGTTGGACGACACAGAGACAAGTTACGAAATGCGACAATAGCCTAACAGATTTCGCTCATTCGTTCTTTCATGTTCAGCCATGCCGAAAGAAAATTTCGAGTTGTGCCGTGCATTTTGATATTATTAAGTCTTTTATTTATCCAATTGAAATCAATGGCAATGTGGGGAACCACATACAGAGGGTAAAAATTGTGAAAAACAAAATATTGTTGAACAAGTAACAGATTTTAAATACTAGGGTATCGCATATCAGAATACGGAAGTGATTTAGAAGATAAATTGCAAACATATAACAAAATAAACGGAGCTATACGGAGACATTTTGGAAAACAAATGAACAAAGAAACAAAGTTAAGAATT
>Ga0123354_10018996_pt1 | contig 10793 bp, 3 predicted proteins | sample TergutLab28metaG_2_FD_97872 | JGI IMG/M metagenome (GOLD analysis project Ga0123354, IMG submission 97872) | Labiotermes labralis P4 segment gut microbial communities from Petit-Saut dam, French Guiana - Lab288 P4 | ecosystem: Host-associated > Arthropoda: Insects > Digestive system > Gut ... | reverse complement strand
TAACCTTTTGGCGCCGGAATTATTTTTTTAATTTTAGCACACTCTGTATATAAAATGTGAATAATACAGGAACCAAATACGTTAGAATTATGAAACAAACTGCATTTTGAAGAGAAAAAGACGGACAGTATACACCATGTTTAAAATACTCAGTACCTATATTTGTTGAATAAATATATAAAATGCAACTTTAGAGGTTAGCGGTGCGGTACGACCACTATAGTTGACATTAGGCGTCAAAAGGTTAAAGATGACTTTAGAGGTAAGGTCCACTTGCGGCGATTGGCAGCTTTCTGTGCTGGAGGAAAGATTTTCGGACTTGTCTGCAGGATTGCTTTCCAACTATTTTTCAAAAAACGATAAGAAAATTATCAGGGTTCAGTTCCCGGCGTAGGCAGCGTCGAGATCGGTTCCGGTTGTGTTCCACTCAACCTCCTCACCGCTGGTTACCGACGAATTATTCCGCGAGTGTGTGCGGACATAGCGTCAAGCTGATAACTTCTTACCTCCATCTACCGACGTTAAGAATGTATGGAGCTTTTCGTTCACGCCACAATGGCTCTTCGTAACATTGGAACAAATTAACCCTTTTACCCTGTATTTTAATTGTGTGAGGTGTGTCTGAGATTGGCAAAAGATAAGCATAAAATATTTTTGGTTCCAGATACACAAAACTGAAATGCTGTAGACGGCAGGATAAGATTTTCCTGTCGTCTACAGGACTTCAGTTAGATATCACGAGAAATCGAAAGCTCATGTAGCTGATATGTCGCTAAACAGACACCGAAAATTATCCACCTTTTCTTTCTGACATAACAGTAGAATATAAGTTCTCTAATTGATTTTGCCTTTCTGGATAAGAAGGGATGCTTGCAAATGCATACTATCTTGAATCACAATGAAACAGATAGTGTATGCTTTGAGCACAAGAACAATTATTCTTGGATGAAGTGTGAAGAGAGATAAACCAACAAGATGCAACTAATCCATTGTTTATAATCAAACTTCTATCTCAACATGTTTCGGGCATCATTATGCAGTAATACACGGTCTTGTTCTCATGATGGGCATAATGATGCCCGAAACACGTTGAGATAGAAGTTTGATAATAAACATCGGATTAGTTGCATCTTGTTGGTTTATCTCTCTTCACCCTACGTTCCATGATTCACGGTCACAAGAACCTAAAACAATTGTTCTATATAAGCCACAATCATTTTTTTTTAATTTCAGTTAACAAATTTAGTACCAGTGACGACAGTTGCTTGACACATTACGTAGTGTATTTAGGACGTGATTACTGGAGCCCAAATTTTAGACGCCTTACAAATAAATCCTAGATAATATATATTTCTGATTTTTTCAAGGCGGTTGCCATGTAGAATGTGAACTGCAAGATTACGACACCTTGTAATTTCTGGAGTGGTTATCAACGCTTTGGAGGATCCTGCTGTCTTTATCTGCTCCGAAAATAAAGGCAACCGTTTCCTCGGAAACGTTGGTAATTGCACGAAAACACGAGAGAGTATCCTTACAATAAAAGCCAACAAGATGGCACGATTTCTCAACTGTATTTTGGTAAAGAAATCTGCATGCTTCGGACAGACTTACTGTCCATCGTCAGGATTCTTAATACCGTATTCCCAGCAACTGGTAGCTGCTAGCAGACAGGCAACATAACGAGTACGGCAAATACCAGTTGCTGTTACTACAGTATTAAGACTCCTGATGATAGACAGTAAGTCTGTCCGAAAAATGCAGAGTTCTTTACCAAAATAAAGTTGAGAAATGGTGCATCTCGTTGGCTTTTATTGTAAGAATATATCACGATGCACGGTCCTCTGATTGTCAAAAGAGTCAGTACTTTAGAAGACCACAATAAGCCTACAAATTCATAAATAGGCACATTCCTGTGACACATGAATTTACCCTGAGTAAATCGGCTATTAAATTTAATCTCTTTGAAGTTCCTGTAAATCAGATTCAAATGAGAATCCTACCTCGCAGAATTCGTCTGTCTGTCCCTTTTACAGTTTAAAAGGGGAAAAGTGCTGAACATTCCAACGTTCAGACAGATGGTAAATGTAGTAATCATGGCGACTGAAAGTAGCAATACAAAATCGTGTACTCTGAGTCAAAGGAAATGCTTGTTACAGAAGTTCAACTATCATATATATTATTTTGGATAAAGGCTTGTTGTTGGTTTCGTCTATGGATTTGACTGCAGTTTGTCATTTTGAGAGCAGTTGTGTGATATGCCAATGTTTGTCTATTTCTGCCTTTAAGCAGACCTTCCCTCCCCGTCTATGTTGTTTGGTAGATGCCAGCATATGTACGGTACTGTGGAGACCACCACCTGCGGCAAAAGAACTGACCTGTCGGGAGAATATCCAACCGCACATCTAAATATTTCATTTGGTGTGTTATTTTGAAAACTGGCCTACAATAAGTGCTATTGTATGAACCGATCTAGGCTTACATATCAGTTTTGCTATGGGCTGGTTTATATGCCCTTTGCTTTACATAATTGGTATTATTTAAGAAAACAAATGTGATGTCACCACACAAGCTTTAGATTCTGCGTTTTTTTTGGGGGGGGGGAGGGGGGGGCGTTTGAACGTGTAACTCCCAACTCTAGGTACTTATATTATTGTAGTAATAGTGCCGATAAATATCCGTATATTTAAATATCCACGTCACACGTAGAACTGTATAATAGATATTTTCTTCCACATTCTTGAATATAAACGTTAAGTGTATGTGTTGTGTACTTGCATTTTGGTGAGATTCTGGTAAGCCTATCGATTTTTTTGTAATAGTTCAAGTTATATGTCCACGAAAGTTCAGATTAACCCCTGGTCGTATAGTTGTGACGCTTCGTGGTATTGTACGTAGATCTTGACCTTTAAGGTGCAACTGCTGCTTCCATCTTCAGGATAAAATGGAGGCAGCAGGTTTATTCGAAACGTCGGTACCTATCTACCAAACTACATTGTGCTTCCTTTAAAAGATCATAATTTCGCCGTTTCACTTGAGGACTTATTTTGTAGTTAAACCAGCAGGCTGTGTAGGCCTAAGCAACCGTATGGTCCAATATTTGGAATATTTTTGCTCTTAATTAATGAGTTTGCCCTTTTTTTAAACTCACTCAAGCTTACAAAAGAAACGTTATCGATAAATTTTTGTTGTTGTTCACACCGTGCATTTTCTTACATTCTTTATTTTAAAAAACGAACAAAATGCACCAACTACATTGTAATAAAATAAATCAGAAAACACTGTCGTATCAGGTGCCAGCTCCTACATGTTTTGTCGCCAAAGTGCCGTCATCAGGGAGCTTCTCAGCAACCAGTTTTCATAGGTCCAACTTGTTGGCTTTTAGAAATATGAAATGTGATCTGTTTGGAAATTAATTCTACATATTTTTATTGTCATACATAGCCACGTTTGGCGTGTTGTGGCTGTAAGGAAGGTTAGGTTAGGTGTTCGCTAACAGACTTCATGCAAGTCGAAACTGTTGGCCTGTAAAGCATTTGATTAAGCATCCACCTCCAAATAAAGTGCAGGCCTGTAAAGCATTTGATTAAGCATCCACCTCCAAATAAATTGTAGGCCTGTAAAGCATTTGATTAAGAATCCACCTCCAAATAAAATGCAGGCTTGTAAAGCATTTGATTAAGCATCCACCTCCAAATAAAGTGCAGGCCTGTAAAGCATTTGATTAAGCATCCACCTCCAAATAAAGTGTGGGTCTGTAAAGCATTTGATTAAGCATCCACCTCCAAATAAAGTGTAGGCCTGTAAAGCATTTGATTAAGCATCCACCTTCAAATAAAATGTAGGCCTGTAAAGCATTTGATTAAGCATCCACCTCCAAATAAATTGTAGGCCTGTAAAGCATTTGATTAAGCATCCACCTCCAAATAAATTGTAGGCCTGTAAAGCATTTGATTAAGCATCCACCTCCAAATAAATTGTAGGCCTGTAAAGCATTTGATTAAACATCCACCTCCAAATAAATTGTAGGCCTGTAAAGCATTTGATTAAGAATCCACCTCTGAAACACTTGATTAAACTCCACCTCCAAATATTAATCCTTAAGGAGATGAATAGTGCAGACTTGTGCTTCGTGTTGTTCTATCAGTGTGCTCTGTGCAGCACCATATGGAACTGCACTCGATAGAAATTACTGGTTGTAATAGAAGGAGCTGGACACTAGTGTGACAGTATGAGACTTTTAAAAGGTAAAGCCCAGAGTTTTGTCGTAAAGTCTTCAGATTTAATTTTTGGATGTGGTCTGATGAAGGATTCGAAATTTTCTGCACCTATTGTTTACATCAAGCCCAGTTTAGTGCAGTCTCAGTCCACGTGGCTGCATGGGGCTCTAAGAGGCTAATAGGGCTTCACAGATGACGTCAGATATATTTTGTGTGCAGATTCTCACATGCTAAGTAGAAACTGATGTTGAGATACGCGCAATCCGATTCTTTTTTTTACGTCATTTATGCACAGATACACAAGTACTGTATTTTGGACACTCTTGTCACCGAACCGTCAACTACCATAAAGACGAAAGACACTTTTTTTTGAAATTGCTGAAGCTGAAGCCGAAATGGCACCAGACGATAACTGCCTTCCAAATGCACGTCACGTGAAATTTAGCTTTTTGTTACAGACAGAGAACACCGCAACGGTAGGAAGTAAATTACATGTGCAATTTTATCCTATTTTAAAATACGCATGTCATTTCTTACATTATTATGATTTCAATTCACTTTTTTTTTTCAGTGTGAATTGTCATTCAGGACTACGCGTAGGTAGTCTAGAAATGTTTTAAAGCGGTCCCTGGTTTGCGTGAGTGTTAGTACTTCAATCACCAGCTTCCCCCCCCCCACCCAATACTTCCTCCCTCCCCCATCACAGACGTATTTGTCAATAATGATTGTGTATTTCATCGCAGATGTGTCAGATGGAGTGTATTGTAACACATAAACTCCATTCCCAAATACTTCTAAGTCATCTCTAAGAGCATTAACCCTTCAATGCCGGCCTCATTGCACTGTATGGGCCTTCATTCATTTACATGCGGTCGATTACTGCGCAGCCTACAGACGCCAGTGCATTTAAGGCTGTTATAAATTTGGAAACCTTCCGTCTTGCGACGTATTTGAAACTTCTGCAGCTTCATTTATGGGTTAAACTGTTCCATTAAGTGATAGGCCAGTCCCTTTTATTACATTCTTGGCAGTCATGCTGAATGGGGGGGGATAACACAGAAGGCAAATATGAAACGTTTAATGTTGCCCATTTTATGGGTTTTATGCTAAAGAAATTGTTGTTATCTTCAGAGACAAAGAGATCTAATGTGGTGATCCCTTGGAAGGAGCCACTCAGTTGGTGGCTTTTTCCGACCTTACGTCTTTAGTAAAAAATAATACCGCAGATGGCTTACTTAAACTATGAAGAACTTTAGACTAAACTTAAAAAATTAACCTTTAGACGCCTAACGTCAACTATTGTTGACATACCGCACCGCTAACCTCCAAAGTTGCATTTTATATATTTATTCAACAAATATAGGTACCGAACATTTTAAACATGGTGTATAATCTCCTTTTTTTTTTTCTCTTCAAAATACAGTTTGTTTCGTAATTCTAACCTATTTGGTTCCTGTATTACTCACATTTTATATACAGGGTGTGCTAAAATTTAAAAAAAAATAATTCCGGCGCCAAAAGTTTAAGTAAGTCGATTTTTTTCTTTGGAAGTTCACGGTTTTAAAACGTTTCTAATTCTTTAACTTGCAAAATATAGTTTAATATTGTATCAGTTAGTAGTTCAACATTACGCAAAGCATTGCCTATCAAAATATGTTGCTCTTCCTCGCAGCGAAGTGCCGCCTTGTGCAACGAACATTCCAGCCCGTGCGGCGCCTTGCGGTAAGGAGTTGACTCACGCGTGCTCCATGTATCATTGATCCTCTGTATTCTCAACCCTATTCCGACCCATGACTCGGTTTTTAATATTTGTGATAAATTAGGGGACAACGTCTCTAACGTAGAATTCATTAAATCTTAAGTTTCCTTTTCACAAAAGTGATCGTTAGAAGAACAATTCTCTATTTCCACCCCACCGCCCCTCTTATGCTCGCCATATTTAAGATTCTCAATTTCACATTTGTAACAAACGAGAATACTAGTTTTGCTACGTGGTAGCAATTGCAATTGTGACCTAAAATTATACATTTCTGGATAAGGAATGGTGATAACAGGACAAGGATAGTTAATATTGTAAACGACTTACGAAAGGCGGAACCGAATTTTTCCCTATGTCATTTTAATTATACAGTCCTTGGTATCGTAACAAGAGGTGGGATGGTTTAGTGAAGTCCACGCCGGTTGTCGGATATAGTCTGGAACTTAGGCAACATATGAAGTATTAAATTATTAGTACCCTGTATTGAAACGTAGGTCGTAGCCATACTGGATTTTGTGGTGTGAAGTTTGTCCAGGCCATCCACTTGTGAGAAAAAGTTTGTTTTGGTCATATTTGTAATAAAAAAAACTTGTCGTGTTCTTCTTCTTCTTCTTTATATATATATATATATATAGAAAATTTCCCGTAATCACGTCTGCTGTCCAAAGTGTGCTGTTACTATTGTCCGAATTAAAATTTGTCATTGACCTTTACCTGAATAAACATTTTCCCCAGCAATAATCGCGATGGAAATTTTGCATTGACCATTGACAGTTCTATCGCTGAAGTTTTCCATCAGCATGTTTAATATTAAGTAACGTTTTGGCGTGCGCGTTCGTAAATATCCAAGATGCAATAATCACAGAACGTAAGTAGCGCAATAATTTGAAATGTTCGGTGTGCTGAGTTTAGGTTTACCTGTCTAGGATATGGAGATAAACACCGAAAAAACCTGGAGAGATGTCAGATTAACACGTAACGGATTATAGAGCTCATCACGGCTATGAGTAGCACTCCAGATTAGGGTCTTCTTGGATGCGACCCCCTGTATTTCGTAAACAGTTACCGATGTTGGGTATGACTGTACTCCTTAAACGCCACTTCAGAAGAGAAGAGGAGACGGTGGTAACATATCTGGTGACTCGAATTTAATAGTTGTCCAACAAGATGCGACTTATTCAGTTTATTACATTTCTGTAGGCAGCTCTACATGTTTCGGGTGTTGACACTCATCATCAGGAGCTCATACAACTGTAGTTACAGCTTCTGGTATTGATTAACCGGATTTATTACCATCCGCTCTCGTTGTTGAGTTGGAACTCAACGAGAGCGGGTGGTAATAATGAATTGTAATAAATTGAATTAGTTGCATCTTGTTGGACAATTATTAAATTCGATTCACGATGCACGGACCCATGTGTATAAATTATCTGGTGATATTGTTTTTGTCTTTTGAAATTAGTAGTTGGTGACCACGTAGTATCATTCTGTTGGTTGTACTGAAGTGGGTAGGCGAAAATTATTACTAAGTGAATGTTAATTTTTATACACATTTACTTATTTCACCTGACAAGTGTCGTTTGTCACTTCTTGTCGTTTAAAACGTAGCAGACTTAGAGACTGCCACATGCACTTTCGAATGTCTACAGGAAACGAAAAGCGATAATGTTCAGAACAAAATAAGGAACCTGTGCTTTTCTTGTAGTTTAATGGAAGGTCTTGCAGTTGTACTGCGAAACATTCATCTTTGCTTTCAATTCTTAGTCACAGAAAGTCGCTTGGTAAAGGGTCTGCTGTTGGACTTGTGGTAATTTAGACTAGATTTCCGAGAATGACATTGTAGACTTTATTACCGCCAACGTACTCGCAGTTACGGGGTATCCCAGGTAAAATATTCGTGATCTGGTGCAAGGTGTCACTGTTTGGCTATTACTGCGACCTCTGACTAAGTTGTAAGTCAGCGTAAAGCTTATTTTTTCTGGCCTCGAATGCCTTCCATGCCACGTTTCCACACACCTATCAAGACAAAAGAATTTTTGTGTTTATACGTTACTTTTTGGGGGGGAGGGGGAGGGACTTACATTGTCTGTTATTATAGAGCCAAAAGTAAATAATTCATAATTTTAAAAATGACAGACTAGGTTTTACATGACTTGGGCTTTTAAATCTGTTAACTAAACACATTCTGTTTGCAGTTGAGCATCATTCTGCATTAATATGGTTAGTACGCCTGCATATTAGCAGTGATTATTTTGGATAAGTTTTGTGCTTGTAGTACAGGAAATGTCATATACATTCCTGTGCTGTGAAGTCAAATGTCGCTATGAGACGTGTATAAAGACTGTAACAACTCATGTAGGCTAGGGATTAACAAAAGCTACATGCATTAAACTAACTGGATTAAAAACTCGCTTATGCTGACACGCCCTCCAGAGTTTAACACTTCGAAGCCCGAAGGTCACCATGAATAATAATCAGATTTGTCCTCACAGAAAACTCACTGTTGCTCTTACAAAGACCAAACGGGTAATGTTATTCATGGATATCCTTTATAGCTGAAATAGCAAGTTCGGAAATGTGTGTATGACGAAGCTATTACACTTCCATTGTCCTATCACGAGCCCTTAAATTTGTATAAACATTGAATATGTTTTACTTTCCTCTTTACTTTTGTTTGAAATTTTTTTTGCACTTTGTTGTCAAGTTATGCTGAAATGTACGTCGGTCTTCACTTAAATACCGCCACCCTTCCGTTTTGACAGAAATTGGAATTGATCAACAAATTTCGAATTATCCAGTGTAAGGTTTTGATGATAATTCATTTAATGGTTCTCGATTTTTAACCTGCTTGGAGACAAACACACAAATAAGAGAACAGTCAGAGCTGTTTGAGTGTGTGCTTTAAGAAGTGGCAGATGCACCTAAGTGGAAGATTCGCATGACTTACTTAAAGACAATTTTCACAGTAAGGCTATAACTAGAGAATAGAAGCAGCCATTTTTCCAGTCTCGTGTTTGTTGACGACATTAGCCTTAGTTGCGTCAATTTCCTTATAAATCCTTAAAGAAAAAACTGCAGAAGTAGCCAAGATGTGGGGTTGTGTGACCTTCCAGTATGCAGCCTTCAGAGCTCTGTATTCGCTTTGTTGTCATTGTGATGTTGCAAGTGACTGAATTTTGAGAACAGTGTGCTGGCTTTGTTTTCACAAAGAAAATATTCTGTTGTTCACCAGAGACACACACGAGTGTTCTACCAGACAGACTGGCACTCTGTGTTATTGAAAACTACCTGTTTTACTGAAGAGATGTTAGTTCTCGTTGGTCTCTTGGCCCCCTTTATCATGAATACTTCTGCTGTATGGTGGCATTAGCAAACGTAAGCTTCACATACCCGCTGTAGTGAGATATATTCAAGCTTACTAAGTGCAAGTATGAACATTATAATTTTCAAGTTACCTGCAAAAAGCTGAAAACAAAATAATCAGTACTTTATACAAGGGACTAAAATGCTCATTACCCTAATCACGAAGTTTTTTTTTTTTTCAGTAAGTAAGTATAGACTGTGCCATCATTTATTCATTAGGAATACGTTAGAAAAAATAAAGATTTCCGAATAGAATTTGTCTTCAATAGAAAATTAAAGCTTTCATAAATGTGAGCTTTTAATTGTTCGCAAGGATGCTCATGGCGACAAGACTGGCGGCTTGTTGAATGGTAAACAGTGACCATTCGACGAGGCATCGTATCACAGAAGACTTGGATTTGGTTTTTGTATATATTATGTTAATTGTTTTGGCGATGGCCACAGTATGCAACAAATAAACCAAATTAACGTAAACCTCACCTAATTTGCTTCATTTTGTTTAATAGTGTTGTGCCTTAATCAAAATAATGATAATACTACTAATAATAATAATTGTTAATAAAAGTTATTAATGTATTATATAATTTATTATTATTATTGTTATTAGCTTTAGATTTACTTATTTTCGGCCGCATTTTGTGTATTATTTAAACGCTTTTCTTTTGTCTTCAAATGCGTCGGTTTACATGTGACAATATTGCCATAACATAATGTATAAATTAGACGTTAGCTCCCAAGATTATTTTCAGTTCGACTTGACATCAGTTAATTTCTGTATATTGCCGCACTTTACAAGATTGACCCGTTTAGAAGAATATGCAAGATTTGATTAAACGTAGTTCTTAATCCATTTGAAATACGGAACTCACTTCTATCGTGACCTTTAAGGCAGATTTTGGATGGAAATACCCATGGGACGATATTTTCCACTTTGCTTCGGGATGCAAAATGACACTAGGCTGTGATAGTGAAGATGAAGTTACTAACAGGCATAACGGACGCTTTTCTTGATATTGACCCACATGCGAGGGCCTTTTATGTTTAAGAATGTTAATAAAATTTTATAAACGAATCAAACGCTACATTTGGGACATAATTCTGGATGATGTTGAAACTTGGACCCTTCATAAAATAAATCAGAAATACTTTGACTGTTTTGAAATAAGGTATATTGCTGAAGAAGGATGGAGATCAGTTGGACCGCTTATGTGAAAATTCAAGTTTTGCATAGAATAAAGGAGGAAAGGAATATCCTACATACATAAAACGAAGGAAGGCTGACTGGGTTGGTCACTTTGTGCGTAAGAACGGCGATCTAAAACGCGTTATTAAAAAAAAAAAAAAATAGAAGGGACCAGAAGATACCGGAATGTGAAAGCACTTGATCACACTATCCGAGGAATGGGTTTGAATGAGGTTATGGACCTGTCGCAAGACAGACTGCGCAACGAATT
>Ga0123354_10018995_pt1 | contig 10793 bp, 8 predicted proteins | sample TergutLab28metaG_2_FD_97872 | JGI IMG/M metagenome (GOLD analysis project Ga0123354, IMG submission 97872) | Labiotermes labralis P4 segment gut microbial communities from Petit-Saut dam, French Guiana - Lab288 P4 | ecosystem: Host-associated > Arthropoda: Insects > Digestive system > Gut ... | reverse complement strand
GCCCTACAAGGAAGGAAAGAAGCTCGGAAGCATATCAGGGACGCGCGCGATTTCAACAAAATCGAGACGTGAGCTGTCATCAAGTTTCTTTTCCTGCAAGGCAAGGCGCCAAAGGAAAATCACGCCATTCTGACAGAAACATTAGCTTGTTTCCTTCCTGGTCGGGCTAAGGACTTATCAGCACTCCCTGTATTATAATTTAGGGGCTGGGAAAGGTGTGCGTGCATGCTTGTGTGGCTTTTTAAATCTCATTTTAAAAATTAAGCTGTTTTTCCATTAAATGTTTCAGGATGTAAAGAACAACATTCAGAATTTTACTATGACTCCATATTTGTAAATATAGATCCAGTAGTCAGACCACTCTTATAATATTGATAGTCGTTGTCAAATCTTGAATTTGTTGATTTTTTGACATCTGTGTGGTTTGTAGGCATAGCTGTTTTTATTCCTAGTGAAATAAAAGATATGGAGTTATGTCTCAGGACCTTCTGTTAGGGTCCCAATGTAGTTTACATAGTAACAAGGCTGCAGTTTTTCTGTGATGCAGTGTGTTTTGTCAGTGTAAATGTATCACATTTAATGAGGTTTCAAATATTGGTGTTGCTGAAGATGTTGGTCAACCACCGAAACATGTAGGAGAAGATACTGTATCAGTGTACATATGTTGTAGTTGTGAGCTGTTGGATTTGTAATAGGAAGTATGTGTCATTGCATTGAATATGTCAGAGTGTGTCGGGTTATTAAATTTTCTGATCTGATGTATGTATAAAGGAAGTTCTACACTGCTGCTTCTACTACCACCACTTATAATACTAACTACTATTACTACTTCTACTACTACTACTGCTGCTGCGGCTACTCCTGCTGCTGTTAATAAATATATTCCTACTGCTGCTCCTGCTGCTGTTTATAATAATATTCGTACTGCTTCTAGCTACTACTACTACTACTACTACTACTATTACTACTACTGCTGCTGCTGCTACTACTACTACTACTACTAATAATAATAATAATAACAATCCTTGTTATCCTCTCAACTTTGAGGTTCACAGCTATAAAGAGTTACAATAATGCAGTTGGTGTAGTGAGTGTGCAACAGTTCAGACAGCCAAAGAATCATGGTTCACTTCTGGCAGATTTTTCTGAAAGATTTTTTTCCAAAGCATTCAGACCTTCTCTGGGTCTCACCCTGCCTCCTACTCAGTTGATATCAGCGGCTCTTTCACTCGGTGGAAGGGAGGATGGAGGGTAAAGCAGCAAGCAGCCGGTATGAGGCTCATCACTCACCTTCTCCAAATGTCAAAATTAAGTGTGAATGACGCTATGACTCCATTCCACCAATTAGTCGTTTTGGTTTGCACAGGTGCAACTTCACCTTATATAGTTATATTGGTTAGGCTTCAATACCACTAAATTTATGATGTGTTGCAGTGTTAACTGGACTCCTGTGCAGAACCGTTTGTTCAACAAGATGGTTCGGTTACTGCAGGCAGATCGTTTGGCCAGGTTAGCTCAAAGTGGGAATTGGAACGAGCCAGTGCTTCGTCGTATTATGGTAGACAAGACGGTGCGCCGAGTACGCCAGATGCTGGCGAGCGTAGGCTGGGATGTACGACTGACACAGTGGCTTCATGCCACCCTGATAGAGAATCTTAGTCGACAGTATCTTGCTGCCTATCTTGATGTACTTCAGGTGAGCAATCAGACGTGAATGATCAGTTGTAAATTTCTTATATGTCAGTGATTTATGAATTTTTTGCAGCTGGTAACTACAGTGTTACAGAATACCGTAGAACAAACATTAATTAACAACATTTGTCTGTCCTATGCTGTATGTGTGTTTGTGAGTGTGAGAGAGAGAGACATTCTTTGAAGTTCTTAAGGGAAGTACATTCTCTTTTGTTTGTAAATTTCACATGTGACTTTCAATGAAGAAATGGTTGCAACCTGTGACCATATATTAAAATTGTGTTCCTGCTGAATGGTTTGAATATTGCAGTGAACTGTCATTTTGTGTGCTGGTGCCTGTTACCTGGCACATACGTTTTGTGTTTCATTCCTAAGACGTGACTGTTAGCCTTCAGTAACAGTTGTGTGCTGTCATGAAAATATATGAATGTATATTTAAATATCTTGCTTTCATTCTGGGGATACCGGTACTGCCTGAATTATGACTCATTTAGCACCACCCATGAGACACGTACAGCTGAAGGAATGCTGCAGACGTGACATTGTACTTCGTAGCTACCCTCGAACTACAATATAGCCACAAAGTACAAACAAGATGCCGACGTGCTGGTCACAACAAAGAAATGGAGAGATATCCACAAAATCTGGACAGAATACAAAGGCAAGCCCAGGAAGGAAGCGGTAGTACATTTTAGACTCAAGACAGGATACGACTGCCTATAAGTTCATTTAAGAAAAATTGGCATATATAAATCTAGTGAGTGCACAGTTTGACAATTGCCAAACTTCACCATGAAATTCCACCATGGACGAAGAACATCTGCTACATTGCCCTAAACTCGATACCGACCAACAAGTGCTCAAGAACACCATCAAACTCTACTGGGATGCCAGAGCGATGGTGAGATAACTTCTCCACCAACTGCCATAAGAACAACAACAACAATGTTTAAATATCTTTGGGAAATAATGAACTAACTAACCCCATGAAGTGGAGTCTTTCTTGACAAGCTGCTGGTTCCATGCTTGTCAAGAAATTCCCTGCTTTTTATGGAAAATGAAGGTTCAAATACCATAGTCACATGAGCCTGTCACTTTTCCCTATTCTGACCCAGGTGAATCCAGTCCATGTCTTCTGCTCCAAATGCTTTAAAATGCCTTTTAAATGTTATCTTACCGTCTACTTATAGGTCTTCTAAGTGGCCTCTTGCATTCAGGGTTTCTCAACAAAAACCTGTATGTGTCATGCTTCTCCTTTGTACGTGCCACATATCCAAACTAGCTCCTCCTCCCTCTCATCATCTGAATTACGTGAGTTATGAATTTAAAATGACGAAGCTCCTTATCATGCAATTTTTTGCTGTCTCTTGTCTTTTCCTCCATCTTAGTCCCCCACCCTGTTCTTGAACACTCCCAGTGTCTTTTTCTTGCGCTACTGGCATAGACGGTGACCACAGTGGTTAAGGTGTTGTGCTACAAATCGGAAGGTCGCTGATTCGATCCCAGCTGTTGTCATTCAAATTTTTCATTGACATAAAATCCTTCCGATCGCACTATGGCCCTGGGGTCGACTGAGCCTCTAACAGAAATGAGTACCAGGAGCATTTCCTGGGGGTAAAGGTGGCTGGTGCGTCAGGCTGACTACCTTACCACCTTCCTGTGCCATTGTCATGAAATCTGGGAACCTTAACTTCTTGGAACCCTCTGAGCCACACTAGGCCTGTAACGGGACCGCTTTACCTTTACCTTTACTGGCATAAACACTTAGTGTTGGGGCATAATATCCCATAAGAACAAAGACCACAACTGCATTGCTGCAAAAGCCTGAAAACTTGCGTTGTTGTTTTGTTTCAGTCTTTAAAGGCCAAGGTTCCGGCATTGGTTGATAAGATGATCGCTGTCTCAACATTAGCAAGCAAGACAGGCCCGGCTAGTGCTGAGAATCTCAACAACTTACTTAAAAGACCATGGGACCCTGCAGCTGGCAGTCTGAGTCAACATAAACCTGTTAGTACACACACACACTGCGATGGTACACATGTTCATATTTGGATAATTTCATCTCATATCATTAATAAACTTCTGAACACAGTTTTTAACTTACGGTAGTCATAAAATGTTGTTCCACGTGTTGAGGCAGTTTTGAGAATTTTTGTTATGTCTGCATGCTGAGTTTTTAGTCCAGATACTTGAATTTTTGACTAAGTTTCAAAAACAGTGCATGATTTTTGCATGTGAAATTTCAGGCTCTGTGCATGTTGAGCATATGATTTAGTTGCAGCATTGTTACAGGAAATCTGAAGGTTAGGTCAGTGCTGTGTCCACTTGTAGGTAGCTAATACTTCAGTACAGTGTCCAGTTACATGTAGCTAATTGTTCAGTATAGCATCCAGTTACATATAGCTAATAGTTCAGTACAGTGTCCAATTATATGTAGCTAATAGTTAAATACAGTGTCCAGTTACATGTAGCTAATAGTTCAGTACAATGTCCAATTATATGGAGCTAATAGTTCAGTACAGTGTCCATTTACACTAGCTAATAGTTCAGTACAGCGTCCAGTTACATGTAGCTAATTGTTTAGTACAGTGTCCAGTTACATGTAGCTAATTGTTCAGTTCAGCATCCAATTACATGTAGCTAATTCAGTACAGCATCCATTTACATGTAGCTAATAGTTCAGTACAGCATCCAATTACATATAGCTAATAGTTCAGTACAGTGTCCAATTACATGTAGCTAATACTTCAGTACAGTGTCCAATTACATGTAGCTAATAGTTCAGTACAATGTCCAATTACATGTAGCTAATAGTTCAGTTACATGCAGCTAATAGTTCAGTGCAGTTTAGTTTATGTGTAGTGAATACTTCATTGTGGTGTCTGCCTACAAGTAGCTAATATTTCAGGACTAGTGATTTAATATTTGCTTTGTTAATGCTTAATAACAGCATCTTGTGCATAAGTTGTGCCAAATTTTGGGGTGTTATTATGTGAGTCATTTTGAGGAACAGGGCTTTATCAACATACACCTAATTATCAGCCATTACATTGGTCTCAGTATGTCAATGTTTCAAGATAGTGTATAGTATGGTACCACTTTCATTCTCACTGCCACATACTACCCCATCCTGCCTTGTACTCGTTTGGGTCCATAGTCCTGTCCTGCAAGGTCACCAGATATCGTGCCCCTTGAGTACTTCTTGTGGGGGGACAAGAAGGACATGGTTTATTGGCATAAATCGCAGGAAAGAGAAGAATTCTTGCAGCAAATAATTGAGTCTGCTGGTTGCAACGAAAGGGGAAATGATGAAATGATCAGCATGGCAATAAATTCTGTGTGAGATGTGCAAAATTATGCACACAGAATGGTAGAAGTAATTTTGAACAGTAATCAGCGTAACATAACTAAAATTGATGTTCTGCAATATTATCTAATCAAAATTATGTTTTTCTTCCACTGTAACATAACTGTGTTAACTGACATAAATAACTGTGTAACATAACTAAAAATTCATTTATGTCTCTTGTGGTGTTATCAGACACAATCTTCTTTCGATACTTCGCATACTCTAGGGTAAAACTTATTTGCTGTCTTTGTTCGGTGGTGTTACAGGATACATGTGCAGTAAGTTAAGACTTAAGGGATGTCTTTCTTTTGTGGCATTATCGGAAACATAACTTTCTTCTTTATTCTGTTTGTTGAACCATACCTGTCACAAAAAAGTTATGGTTACAGCAGTGAACATACCAGGGCTGTCCAGAAAGTATCCAACCTTTTTGAATATCTCAAGAACTGGTCGCGTGGCTGTGATGTATCTTGGCAGCCAGTTAGAGGAGACCTTACTGTGCATCCATGAACAGTCACTCTCCCTTGGGGGCTAGTCAGTCGGCAGTGAGACGCCGTTGCTGTGCTTGTGTACAGTGTGACCACAGCATTCACAAATCTCCTCCCTTTTAACGGTGATTTTAGCTTTGGGAAAAGCCAAGAAGTTGCAGGGAGCCAAATCTGGGCTGTAGGGGTGCTGACAGACCTGGGTAATTCGATGTTTTGCCAAAAATACCTGCACAAGAGTTGTAGAATGGGCAGGCGCATTGATGCAGATTGGCTGATCTGCTCGCTTGGTCATTGTGAATGTGACTGTAAGGAATGACCATTCTTTTCAAGAAGAACCCACATTCAAATCACAGCAGCACATAACCATAATCCATTTTTTTTAATTGAGTGGTGCTGTGTGGTGTTAAGTGGCACCTTGGCTTGTATGTTGAGTGTACTGTTGTTATTTTGTGTGTTCTGTTGGCTGTATGAGTCAGAAGTGCAAAAACACACATGTGGCGAAAAGGTCTCTATAAATTTGCATAGGATTAGCTTGTTATTAGCAGCGAAGCTGAATATCATGAGAGGTGAGAATACCAGTTCATTGTTTGTGAAGAGGTAGACTGAGCAGGGCTGATAGTGTGATCTCTTTTGAATGTAAAGTCAAAAACCAAAGAATGTGGAAAGATAGCAACTCCTTCAAGGTCTTCAAAGTAAATGCTCTGTGTACTTTAATACATTAATCTGGTTTTAGTACTGAAATGTACCCTGATGTTAGGAGTTAATTGTCATTGAAACATAAGCTGAGAGTACAGATTAGTTTAGGGCCGGCATACCTGTGGCACGTGTGACCAAAAGAATGCACGGTAAGATTTCCTCAGCACGCAGCATTCACCGCCGCCCCAATTTTGTTTTTCATTTCTTTTGCCCAACCAGTGTCTCTATATTGTGATGATTATGTGTGCATATGCGCATATCTGACTGCGTAGAGATTGTATGTGAATTACCATTGCTACTGAATAATACTGCAAGTGAAACTTTTTTTACACTGATCGGGCGCCATGCAAAGTGTTGACTGGATATTTATTGTTGGGGTGCCAGCCTGGCGGTGAGTGGGCGAGCACGTGACAGACAAAACGTTTTACAGTCTTTCTGTCAAACAGGAAGTGTAGCAGCCCAGATTTTCTTCTTTATCGTATTCCTTGAAACCTATGTTAGAAATATAACAATTACACTATGAATTAATTGTACAATTATATTTATGATATGCATTAGTGATAGTAATGCAGTAATTATTAATAATTTGGAAGATTCCAAGACCTTATTTTGCTCTTCAAAACTCATGTGGGCACGGAGAAGAATTTCTTTTGAAATTTGTAAACTTTTGGGCACAGGCTATCAGAAGGTTTGCCAGCCCTGCTTTAGATGTTTGAACGTTTGTAGACTTTTGGGCACAGGCCATCAGAAGGTTTGCCATCCCTGCTCTAGATGTTTGAACGTTTGTAGACTTTTGGGCACAGGCCATCAGAAGGTTTGCCAGCCCTGCTTTAGATGTTTGAACGTTTGTAGACTTTTGGGCACAGGCCATCAGAAGGTTTGCCAGCCCTGCTTTAGATGTTTGAACGTTTGTAGACTCCAGCTGGAGTGTGATGGCACACGGTGATACACGGGAGGGGAAGTGAAGGGGAAACTGGCGAATGAAATGGGTAGCCAGTACTCTTCACGCTGCCTTGGAACATGGTGTATCCACCATTACTACCGCTGATGAGCACACCTTGGCTGCCAGTAGTCGACTGAACTGACGCCCCTGGCCGATTTAAACGGACTCGTCCGTTTCGCCGAAAGACGAAATCTGGTTTCTGCGCGTGTGCCATCACATTTCAGCTGGCCTCTACAGCCAAAGTACCATCACACAGTGCTGCTTGACTCAGCACTGTTTTTCCCTAGGACAAATTAAGAGCACTGACCAAGGGATGCCTTTTACTGCTTAAGAATATTTTTGGTTGTTAATTCAAAGAATTTGTTAGTGCAGCAGCTTTATATGCTGAATTTTCTCGTGACGTTTATGGGCCCCATTTTCAGCGGAAGTTGCCCAGCCACCCCATCCTTGTGATAGCTCCATCCAGTCCAAACAGTGGGTCAATGCAGACAACTCGAGCACAGCAGTGGTTTGCTCATCTGTCCACACTTGGCCAAGTGATAATGGTCGTCATGCCGACAGGGACCGCTACTGGTCACATGACTATGACAGCTTGTCTGGATCAGATGATCGCCGCTACCAGATCTAAGATCAGTGAACTGAAAAATGATTTTCCAGGAAGGCCTGTTATTCTCATAGGATGGAACACTGGTGCTGCCATAGCGTGTCAAGTAAGTAAGCAAGAAGAACTGATGGTGTATTGTGGCAACTGATTTAATAGTGTGGTTTGTACATAGAGGTTTAAATGATATGGTATAATAAACCTTGTTTGTCTATGTATTTAATGAGCTTAAAATGGAGGAAATGAAAATTTCTTTAGGCTAGCTATTGAAATTGAATACACAAAAATGAATACCTTATCACCATCTTTGGAGCTTTATCCCAACTAGACCAATAAACAACAAACAGTCACCTTCTCTGGGTGCAGGCAGTATGTTGGTTTCTACATAAGACAGACAGAACTTTACAACCACATATATTTCTTAAACAGAACTGCAGAATTCCTCATTATATTCGCGTTCCTAAGCATAAGGGCAAGCGGCTTCGTTGGTCTAGGGGTAGCGTGCTGCTGCCTTTAAGTACCCAAGTTTGCGGGTTCAAACCCGGCCAAAGCCGTCAGGATTTTTCAGGGTGAAAAAATCCTCAACATGCCTTCCTTCCGAAGGGAGGTAATGCCATGGGTCCCATGTTGCAGATTTGCGGCATGTAAAAGATCCCTGAATTGACGAAGTCGCAATCTCAGGCAAAATTACCGGTTAATTCTCGCCCACATAGTTCCACCTTTCGCTACTAGGATCTCTGGCATCGTCGTGGACGTGGGGGTACTTGACAGCGAACGTGGGAATGTCCAAACAGGCGGGGGGGATAGGGTGAGTACAATAAGCCTATAGGCTGCAGTACATCCGTGGCAATAGCTACGGGCCCTACTGATGAAGAAGAAGAAGAAGAAGCGTAAGGGCAATAAGGATTTGGAAAGCCATCGTATATTCATCATATACTCTGCTCTACACAGTTTGTCACATGACTGTGGAGGAGGTTGGAAATAGTAACAGAGGTTAATTTTTTGACTCCTGATTTCTAGTTGAAAGTACTAAATATAACAACAAGAAACAAATTTATGCTAATATGAATATATAATCAAGGAATTCGGTATGAAGCATCTGTGTATATTCAAACAAAATTTAATGCTTTTATGAAAGTTTTGGTGGGACTGATAAGAACTTGCATACAGTCCACAAAAATGTAGATTCATGGAACACAAAATCAAGGTCTCATTGTACCTCTTCTCTGTCTTCATGTTGCAATTTTCACTGCTCCTGCTTGTACTGATACTATAAACAAAACTGGTGTAGCCGAACATTTTTTATATATTTGTTTTTTAGGTTTGCTGGCGTCAGTTACGGACGGTTCGTAGCCGTACGTTTTGGGGTTTGATCTGTCGACATATATTCAGAAACGTTGGTGATAGGTAGGAGGGGTGTACGGGAGAAAGATTTAAATGGCGAAACGGTTGGGAGCAGATAACTGACGCTAGCAATCCAGTGTGGAAGCAGTCGTGTACAAGAGTGGTGGGCATACAGAGAAGTGACTGTGTCAGTTTCCCAGAAATTGTATAGTTGTTTATCCAGATAAAATCACTAAAATTTTGTGTATTTCGGTGAATAACCACACCCGTTTCCCGAAAGAGGTTCTCCTACCATACTGAGCACGTCGGGACAACAAAGTTACAAAGGGTGATCGTGTAGACTGGGAATGGCTCTTGTCTGCTACTGCTTTACAGCATTGGCATGTTTTCCTTTGTTGATTTACTCTCACATTAGCAGGTCTTGGAGCCAAACTTCTCACTACTACAAAGACATATGCAGCACTTTAAAGGAAACTAAACCAAAGTGGTGAAGCTGTCATATAAACAACGTGTTGTCGCTGGGACCTCGCTGTTCTGTGCCTCGTATTGGGTAGAATCAGGATGTTCTGTTTAGTGTTAGCATTGAATTAGGAATAATGGGCTGAGATTTGGAAGGTGAATCATTGTGGGGTAATATAATAGTCACATGCGCAGGTTAAGAATGATGGTCAGTAGTTTCACCCTGTAAAGGATTTCAGTTGCATGGTTTCTTAACCCTTTAAACGGCAAGTTAAATCCCATCTGCCGTCTGCTGGCATTGTTAAGAGCTCACCATATTCTCCACGTTAGCAGGATGAGGGTTAATGTTATGCGTCTGTGATGTCTGTAGTTTTCCAGACTTCAGTCTGACACGTAAAAATTGTACTTGGCGTTGTAGTATCTGCATAATTTCTTCACCACAAATTTCAGGCATTAATTTTTGGTTCAACAGCTTCATCATATGTAGAGTGTCAAGTCACTGTTGTAAGTTAGTATGTGCTGTAACGCTTTTATTTTTAGTACAAAAATCACAGAATTCCGTCTGTTTTGTTTGCGAATAACGCGGTTTGTTCGTGATTCACTGCTTTTTCCTCCACTGTCGATTTGTTCCAGTTGTGACAAAAGGGCTGTTAAATACTTTCTCTCCGAATTTAATAACAGTCCAACAAGATGCAACTGTATTCAGTTTATTACATTTCTGTAGGCAGCTCTACATGTTTCGGTTGTTGACACCCATCATCAGGAGATGGTACAGCTGTAATTACAGCTTCTGGTATTGATTAACCGGATCTACTACCATTCGCTCTCATTGTTGATTTGGAACTAATTCATGTGTATCATACGGTAGGTATTCATTTGTTAACAAATTAATTTTATTATTATTATATATTATAAATATATTATTACTTATCTTGTTTTTTACAAATTTCTTGATTGGAAGTCAATTATACTTTCTTGTATTAGAGAAGTATTATTTTATCCTCGTCATCAGTAGACTGAGATGTACAAGAATAGTCAAACTACATCTACCAAGTGTCAGTATCATTCATTTTTTAACAAATTAATACCTACCGTACGATACCAGAAGCTGTAATTACAGCTGTACCAGCTCCTGATGATGGGTGTCAACACCCGAAACATGTAGAGCTGCCTACAGAAATGTAATAAACTGAATAAGTCGCATCTTGTTGGACAGTTATT
>Ga0123354_10018992_pt1 | contig 10794 bp, 5 predicted proteins | sample TergutLab28metaG_2_FD_97872 | JGI IMG/M metagenome (GOLD analysis project Ga0123354, IMG submission 97872) | Labiotermes labralis P4 segment gut microbial communities from Petit-Saut dam, French Guiana - Lab288 P4 | ecosystem: Host-associated > Arthropoda: Insects > Digestive system > Gut ... | reverse complement strand
GTGTTTGTGTGTGTGTGTGTAAAATTATTGGGTAAATGTGGTGGATAGAGAAGTGTGGTTAAACTGTAACTTAGTATATGTTATGATAAATGGCTGCTGGTGTGTGTGTGTCGTGTGTGTGTGTGTTGCTCCCGTGCGTAGTAAGAAGTTCAACGCGCTGTATTCACGAGATATTCAATAACTGTCCTCTAAATAGTGTATCGAGGCGAAGTTAAAAGTTTTAATAGGAACCTCTTCCAGCGAACGGTAATTCTACAGCTGACAAATGAGTTTTCATCAAGCAAACTGCTTAATTAAGTTACGGAGGCTGTAATTTGAAATTGCTGCAACAGTCCCGTTCTAATCTTAACCCCTTCAATACGCAAAGACAGTCTGGTACTGTCATGTATAGGGTAATAACATAATTTGTTACGTAATTATGATAATGATTATTCTCCCTCGCAGTGGGCCCGGTAGCTCAGTTGGTATAGCGACTGACTACGGGCTGGAAGGTCCGGGATCGAATTCCTGTGGGTAAGAGACTTTCCGCCCGTCCAGACCGGCCTTGGGGCCCACCCAGCCTCCTGTACAATGGGTACCGGGTCTTTCCCGGGGGTAAAGTGCTGCCAGGGCCTGCTGCTGACCACTCACCCCCTCCTAGTACCGCGGTCATGGAAGAGTATAGCTATACCTCTACCCACCCTCTGGGCCACACCGGGCCTGTAACGGGATCACTTTACCTTTTTTACAGTATTATAATATTAAAAACATAAGATGGTTTGTCATATTATGAAATGTAACAGTCGTGTTTAAAATACAATGTAAATTATATTCAGTGCCCTTGAAATTATTGATCTAGACTATAAAACGGGGTTTAATGCCTTGTGAAGGATTTTTTGTCACATTTCAGAAAGTGTGTCTCTTTTGTTATTGAAGTAAAACTGGGGTGGTGCCCTGATTTGCGTGGGACTATTTTCTGTGTCTGATACTGATACTCACTGGTGCTTTCTGATTCTTCTTGCGTTTTTACGGTGTTGCTGATCAACTGTAGTGTGAAGAACAAGGGCACAGAGTGAAGGGGACTTCAATTAGAGCGGCTGTCTCCTTCACCATTTAATTCACAGTGTGGGTGGTCGTCTATGTAAGGGGTGAGCACAAGTGGCATTCACAGTTATCGTCTCTTATCACGAAGCAGTCAGGCAAGACACGACCTCCAGACACTCAGACAGACACTACAACAGATAAACGTTTAAATCTGTATAGTTTGATATATATATATACTTGTTGTTCGAATGCCACGTTCTGCTTGATTGATTCACAATAAAAATGGTAACGGTGAATATATTTTGTGCTCATCCTGTACTAGTAAAGTGCCAGGTCATTACAGCAGTAACCGATATAGGCAATCCGTTCCAGTATATTTCAGTGCTGCCATTTTCTGCTTGTGTTCATAAATATTTGTTAACAACGGAAAAAAGAGCTAGCTGCAGCCTTTTGTATATGTGCGTAATGGTTAATTTACGTATTTATTTATTCTATATTTGATTACTTTCATATTTATTTATTTAGACAAATTTATTCTATTTTTTACCAAATATGTAGTATGAATTTTATGTGACAGGATGAGAATTGAACAATGAATTGGCAAGGATACAGAAGGAAGCAACATACTGTGCCGGACTGTAATGTCGAGGGAGAATAAAGGTAAAGATATCCCGTTACAGGCCCGGTGTGGCCCAGAGGGTGGGTGCTGGTATAGTGCTACTCTTCCATGAACGCGGCACTAGAAGAGGTGAGTGGTCAGCAGCACGCCCCGGCCGCAATTTAGCCGGCACCCATTTTACAGGAGGCTGGGTGGGCCCCAGGGTCGGTCTGGACGGGCGGAAAATTTTGTCCCCACCGGGATTCGATCCCGGACCGTCCAGTCCGTAGCTCAGTCGCTATACCGACTACATATTGAGGAGCTTAATGATGCATACACTTCACCACATATAATCCGGGTGATCAAAACAAGAAGAATGAGATGGGCGAGAAACGTAGCGCATATGAGGGAGAGGAGAGGTGTATACAGGGTTTTGGTGGAGCACCTGAGGGCTAGAGACCATTGAGAAGACCCAGGCGTAGATGGGATGATAATATTGAAAACAATCTTCAGGGATTGGGGTGGGAGGGGTGCGGACTGGATTGGCCTGGCTCAGAATACGGTCGAGTGGCGGGCTCTTGTGAATGCGGTAATGAACCTTCGGGTTCCATAAAATTCGGGGAGTTTCTTGAGTAGATGAGGATCCGTTGGCTTCTCAAGAAGGACCCTGCTGCATGTAGTTAGTTAGTTACGGCTGCATTGTGATGCGCCACATCGCCCAACTTGTTCCCTGCAGGATAGGCACCACACCGAGCTACCACGCCAGCCAACCTGTCGGCTTCAGACGTACCAATGCCATTACAGTTATCACGCACATACTGACAGCCAGGCGTTAATTATATCACTGTCATGATTCCAGCTTCATTTACGTACTGATCGAGCGCTACTGTTTTAGTGTTAACACTCAGTAGACTGACGCATTAATTAACAGTGCCTTGAACATGTCGAAATTCGCTGTTGCCCTACTCGATGCTCAAGCCGCTCGTATTTAACTATTTAAAGCACAATGTTAGCTATACGCGTCACACGCTGTACAATAAACAAAGCACTTACACGATGCAGTTTACTGACGTGATTTATGACTTTCAAACACAAGCATTAGGTGGCCGACCTTTCTAACAGAAGGACACTGTGTTCTCTGCCAAATAACAACTTAATTTTTTTACTTAGATGTGTTACTGGACTGAACTACAGGTTTAAATTATCACATCATCAGAAGTTATAAGCGACAAGTTCCATCCCTAACACAAGAAAACACATTTTTTTAAAAATATTTTGTTGACCGTGCATTCTAATATAATGATAGTCTTTTTTACCAACTTGATGCACAAATTTTTTTTCATACATTTATTACATTCCTCTACATGTTTCGAGCACTGTTGTGCTCATCTTCAGGGGGACAATTGTATTAGTACAGCATCTGGTATCGTCACTGTCTTTAGGTGACTGTTCAGTACACAGGTTATGGGTGTCTTCTTGTAACCTGTGTACTGAACAGTCACCCAAAGACAGTGGCGATACCAGATGCTGTACTAATACAATTTTCCACCTGAAGATGAGCACAATAGTGCTCGAAACATGTAGAGGAATGTAATAAACGTATTAAAACAAAGAATTTGTGCATCAAGTTGGTTAAAAAGACTATCATTACAAAAAACAAAATATTCAAGGTCTGGTAACACCAACAAATGTGCTATTCATTATTAAGTAACACACCAACAATGCACATAAATAGTCTTTAATAAGTTAAAATTTACATTAAAACACTTAAAACGCTCCTTCATGTTTCGATCATACGATCATCCTCAGGGAGCATACTTTGTTCCTTGCTAAGCCACAGCACCAAATTAATATAACGAAGTAAATCACTGAGTGCTTTAAACTGTGACTTTAGCTAGGAACAAAGTATGCTCCCTGAGGATGATCGTATGATCTAAACGTGTAGGGGCGTTTTAAGTGTTTTAATGTTAATTTTAGCTTATAAAAGACTATAGATGTGTATTGTCGGTGTGTTACTGAAATAAACTACAGAATGCACGGTGCAACGATAATGAGAGTGCCATTCATTTATTTACATATTCTTCCTATTACTTAGCTCCTACATGTTTCGACATTGTGTCTCGCCATCTTCAGGAAGCTTATACCAAACTTTGATTGAAACATACAGCAATAAATATTTTACCATAAACCTACATTTTTGTGATGTCAGTAGCGCAGGGTTTGGTTAAAATTATATATACACAAAACGTGTTGTTAATACAGTGATAATTATACAATGTATATTTATATTGTTACAGTATAAAGAACACTATATTAATAATAATAATAATAATAATTTTAACCAAACCCTGCACTACTGACATAACAAAAATGTAGGTTTATGGTAAAATATTTATTGCTGTATGTTTCAATCAAAGTTTGGTATAAGCTCCCTGAAGATGAAGAGACACAATGTCGAAACATGTAGTAGTTAAGTAATAGGAAGGGTACATAAATGATAGAACAGTGCATTGGTTGGTGTTACTACAGCTGTAACACAGACCGTATCGTAAGGCACACAGTAATCAATGTAAAAGTACAGGATAACACGTTCCAGTTCACCGCTGACTCATCCACACGTCGCAGCTGAGAACGAAGCATTTCCCTGGCAGCAGCCGCATGCCACGCAGAATCCACTCCAACTCAGTACAAACGGCATTCGCCGGTTAGTGTTTCTAACGGACAGGTCTCTGTGCGGTACGAACTATATATGCTTTCCAGATAAATTCATCGCAGCCAAACGAGTTCATGTGAAATCTGTTGTGGACAAAATGGCACTGGTTTACTTTGGTTTCCTCTATCAGTACCATTCCATCTCAACGCTAAACACCAATATTTAGATTCATATCAACTGTACTGTAACAACAGGCAGCGAAGCCGATCAGTCTTGAAGTAAACGCACGCTTTTCAGTAAATCGGGAAGCGCTGGGTGGAAATGCGCTTTCATTCCTTTTCAGCCAAAGCTCAAACAGTCCAATTCCCATCACTCTAACGTTCTCATTTTCCAGTTCTCTACCGTGCCTCTAGCCTACCTTTACGAATAGGACGAGCGGGAACAGCCGAAGAATTCTCAAAGAAGAAAATTTTCTCTCTCCCCCTTCCCCCCGCTACACTCCACTGCTTCTTTCGCTTTCTGCTTTTATCTTCTTCCAGGCTTCAGTCTTCAATCTTCAAAGAGTTTTCTCAACGATTATACTAAAGATCCATGATGATTATCATATGAACCTCCTACTGAAAGGGCATCCCCTTCGACACAAAATTTCGGCCTACGACAGATGCCAAAAATCATATGTAAGGTGTATCGACGGCAGGATCCTACCAAATGTCGGTCAGTTTCTACCAGACAGCATGGCGTTTCATACCACAAGACAGCATATCCGCGTAGTCACGGCCGTGACAGCCTGCAGTCCATACCTGTACCCAGGACATTCCAAACACGACGTACTATATCCGGGACAGCAACGGTAGAAAATTTTCGGATTTCAGAGCGCGTAACTAATTGCGACGCATTACTAATTATTCTAACGATTTTTTGTGGGGTGGGTGTAAGGTTGAATGGCTCGTCGTTTTCAGATGAAGAGAGTTTGTTTAAAGTTCTACCTTCAGATGACGCGAAGCCATACGGGTGGACTTAACGTTCCGGTCGCCTTACTCCCGGAGAATAACCCCATTACCCATCGTACAGGAAGCCGGGCGGGCCCAACAGGCTGTTAAATTTTTTGGAGAAGAGGAAATTAATTTTCCTATAGCGAGTTTCATAGTAACCTTTTAGAGACTAGAAAAATGCCAAAGACAGACAAGAACATAAATCGCTATCACGCAAAAAGCATGAGAACCGGGGGTGCGGGGGGGGGGGGTTACCTTCATCGTCAGGGGTAGGAAAAGCACAGCGCGCCAGGTTGGATGCTAACAATGAGGACAAAAGACACGAACACACTGTTGAGACGCAAACACGTGACAAGATCGTTATATAAATGAAGTCCGACTGTCACGGGAGAAAAACCGAATTACTAGGAGAGAAATCCGCCCCAGTGCCATTTTGTCCACCACAAATCCCACGTGGACTGGTATCAACGGTGACAGGCCTGAGAATTTTGAAGTAAAAAGTAGATAAAAATAACATTCAAAAATTAATTTCGAACCTCACAGTGAGCATACAAGGTCAATTTTTACAAAGACAAAAATTTCAGCACTGTTTAGGGAAATAATCGCCGTGCTTTCTTCGAATCATGCGCACTGCGCGTGTTCAGATGCTGTTTTGTCATCTTTAGTGTTAATTCATGGAACACAATGTGTTTCGCTTTACAAGGATTTTATATGACTCTGCTCCCATGACAGCACAGAATTTCATGGCCTGCTTATAATGCATCTGAGAATTGGTTTTTCACCCCTGTCGCAGGCACAGATTAGCGCCTCGTGTACGCACTTTGCTCGATTACAAGGACAAATTTATCACCGAGTACTGCTATCTGAACACATGTCCCTGGCGATCGTTAGCACAACACCGGTCGCCCTGACCCGCTGTAAAACCGAGCGACGGTGTCGATACTAAATCACCTGAAAGTGTAGAGACGGCTACACCGCTTAACTTTTACAGTCTTGGTTAGAAACAGGAGAAGTTACCTTTACGATAAATTGAGCATCATGCCGCAAATAAACGGAGGAGTGGAGGTATAACCGCATTCAGTCTTCACATCGGCGATACACGGAGGTGAATGATCAGTCTCAGGATCTGGCAGGATTGTCCCCGGGGAAAGACTCCGGTGTCGGTTCTACCGGGTGTTGGCTGGCTACCAGAACCGATCTCGACGCTACAGAAGATAAAAATATATTGCCTTCGCCAGAAATCGAACCTCGATTCCCAGGCCGTCCGCCTCGTATAGTAACCCCTCAAAAAATAAGATTAAAAATCCATACTGGGTAAGGATGCGCGTTACAGTAGTTGGAATAGAAACTACGCCCTGGCTGGAAGAACCGGGGTTCGAATCCCTGCAGCGGTACGAGAAATATCTTCCTCAAAATTTCCAGACCATCTTTGGGGTTCATACTGTCTCCCATTGTATAGTTGTCGAACTTTTTTACCAGGGGGGTAAAACAGTTGGGGAGTAAAGTTAACCACTCAGCTCCATGTAGTGCTGTGGTTAAGTATGTGTGGAACTATAACTCCATTCCCACATACACCTTCTTGGATCTGACAGGGGCAACTTCGCCCCCTTTTTACCACACTGGAAAATCTAAGGGAAGGTATTATAAAATTTAAATTGCGTTCCTCAGGGTTATGATACCGCGTGGAATTGCGGGTGGTTACAGACGTTTCGGCAAAACCTGTTTACCCCACTTTCGTAGTGTAGGATTACGGCAGCATAACTAGATGGTGTCGGTGTTCAGAACAGCACAATGTGAGTAATGAACACGTTGCATTTTGCACTGAACAAGTCAGCACTTCCACAGGCGACACGAGCGTGTCAAAACATCGCAGACGTGACAAAGTGACACCTGCCACTTGAAATGACTTACTGACACAAGAAATGCCCACCGCGAATCAAGCTTCAGCTCTCCGGTATAGCAGACGAAACACATTCGCAATGACAGTCTGGTTCAGCCAATGTTTCATCACCACGAATAAGGTTTACACTTCGTGCTGTCTTCTCCATTCAGCCACGTGAATTTCTTTTTAATTTCTTATTTACGTCCTTGTATTTGTAATTTTAAATTCAAGGAAGAAAGCAGAGAAGTGCTGCACTTGGAGCACAGCTCTGTGTGGTGCTGAAACTTGGACACTTCGGAAAGTAGATCAGAAACACCTGGAAAGTTTTGAAATGTGGTGCTGGAGAAGGAAGGAGATAAATTGTGAAAAATTAAGAAGTATTACATAGAGCCAAAAAGGAGAGTAATATTCCACACAAAATAAAGAGCAGGGAGGATGACTGGATTGGTAACATTGCGTAAGAACTGCTTTCTAAAACACGTTATAGAAGGAGAGATAGAGAGAAGAATAGAAGAGACGGGAAGACGAGGAAGAAGACGTAAGCAGCAACTGATGTCCTTCAGAAAAAGAGATGGTACTGCTAATGGAAAAGTGGGCCGGCTAGCTAAGTTGGTATAGTGACTGACTACGGGCTGGACGGTCCGGGATTGAATCCCGGTGGGGACGAGATTTCCCGCTCGTCTAGACCGGCCCTGGGGCCCACCCAGCCTCCTGTAAAATGGGTACCGGGTCTTTCCCGGGGATAAAGTGCGGCCGGGGCGTGCTGCTGACCACTCAGCCCCTTCTAGTGCTGCTGTCAGAGACAGAGAGAGAGAGAGCACGGAATGAATTAATTTGCAGTCTATCTCACCTAAGAGCTGAGAACCCGAGGTAGCGTAGCAGTATAATGACTAAGGCGTGGACTGGACGATCAGGGGATCGAATCCCGACAGGGGCACGAGATTTTTCTCATGTGTAAAATGTCCAGACTGGCCCGGGGCCCCATACAGCCTCCTATTCAGTTGGCACCGGGGTTCGTCCACCTATATTTAGTGCCGAGGTTAAGAATGAGTGGAGCTATGTGTCTACTCCCTCCATACGCTTTATTATTTACTGACGATTCTTCATGGCTCTGAATATATCTACTGTGGGCTGCCTTATGAGAAGTGAGTTGTCTTAAATGTTTACCAACATTGATAACCACCTACCAGATAATACGGTGTCATAAACTAGATCAGCAAGGGAATTAATTAACTTTTCAGTGTTACTTAACACCTTCGAAAGTCTGCACACTTTAAGTCAGTACAGCCATAGGGACTGGACGTTCGAGGGATCATGGTTCGATTCCCGGTGGAAGCTAGAAAATTTTCGTTTCCCTAACCCTCCAGACCGACGCTGAAGAACACTTTCTCCTATCTAATGGATACTGGGTTTGTGTTAGCCAGCAGTTAACCACCTAGTGAAAAAGCTAAGAATGCGTGGAGTTAAATCTCCACATCCTCTACGCCCTCACGGCATGAACGGGGACCACTTTAATTTTCCTTTGCCTTCTTCGCCAATTCCCTTGTTTCGTTTCTTAACACAGTCATTTCGCACCTCTGTTATCAGTAGTTTCCAACATTTCTGCTTCTTCAGCTGCAGTTTGCTTTTCTCATTTCATTGTTTGTATTTGTTTACAAGTTGCCAATGTTCTCTTTTACTTCGACCGGCCTTGGGGCCCACCCAGCCACCTGTAAAATGGGTACCGGGTCTTTCCCGGGGGTAAGGTGCGGCCAGGGCGTGCTGCTGACCACTCACCCCCTCCTAGTACCGCGGTCATGGAACAGTAGAGCTATATCTCTACCCACCCTCTGGGCCACACCGACCTGTAACGGCATCACTTTACCTTTACCTTTACCTCCCTTACGTCTACCCTTATCCTTACACTTTACCTTATCACTTATTTATCTCCGCCTTTCCTTGTCTATTTTATTTGCCCTTCCTTAATTATACAGCTTTAGCTTTACTTTGTACATTTTTATTTTATTTATTTAATTATCGATTCTCTCGTTCCTTCTTATTATCTTCTATCAAATTTTCACCTCCGCTCTTCGCGGTTTCTTGCATTGTACGGTTAGAAATAATTTACTTATAATGACGTTATCGTTTCATTTCTTCTCCCATCGTCCTTCACCTTCAACTTATATTCCACTTTCCCTTTTATTTGTACACATGCTTCATTATCAGCACCTTTATTTATGCAGTATTAATTTATTTACCCCTGTTTCTGTGTCATTTATGTCCTTCCCTTTCACCTGTCATCCCCCTGTAATGTTTTGTTGCGAAGTCAACACAAGCAGTCAATAATATGTCACTGCTGTGCTTGACTTGACAGGTTGTCTGGCCACAAGGTAAGCAATTTGATGACCGGCAGGCACCATTTATGAAGCCAGGCTAACAAGATGACACAATGCGCCGAAAAAAGTTTGGTTTTTTGAGAAGTGCCGATAGATAGCATTCCAGAGCACGAACTGTAACCGATCACAACGAAAACGCAACAGGTACACCCGCACATATAGGGGCAAATGTCTGAAGGGTCAAAATATAGATTAGATATAACTGAGGTCACCTACCGACCGCAAATTTAACCTTTGTCACAGTAATCGATGATTTATTAACTAAATAACCCAATGGACACACCTGAGAGGTTAACAGATCCTCAGTTAGCTAAGAAATTCTCCAAGTTTCATCGAACCCTGTTCACAACAGCCCGCAACTTGTCCTTATCCTGAGCCAGATCAATCCAGTCCATTTCCCATCCAATTTCTTGAAGACACATTTTAATATTATCCTCCCATCTACACCCTTGGTCTTCCAAGTGGCCTCTTTCCCTTAGGTCTTCCCGCCAAAACCCTGTATGCACTCCTCCTGTCTCCCATACGTGCTACATACTCTGCCCGTCTCAATTGATTCTTTACAGATTTTTATAAGACATAAGCGAAAGCCCATGTGCCAGACCGTGATAACGATAAGCGTGTCGCTTTAAGGCCACACCAGCCTATGAGGCTGTATGCGGCCAAAATCTCGCTTTATTTCATATTCTTTGTCACACATATTGTGCATATTCAGTAATTCTTTCACTGCTCTAAATGCATTTTTATTTCAGTACTACGCGCATGTAGGATCTGCGTTGGACCCAGGAACGTCTCACGCCGACCCTGGCGCCTGCACCGGCCTGACCGACAAGCAAAAGTTGAGTTCTGTCGGCCATTTCACATAAACATGAATTCTTATCACTCGTTAATCATAAGCAGATAGTGGCCAGTGTCCGGTTGGTACGTCATCGCTCAAGCTTCAAGTTGTGCCTGAAGGGCGATGTACACGCAGATTACGTTTATCCACTGAATAAAACCGAGTAGGATTCTTCCCTGACCGCCTCTGTGGTCTAGTGGACAGAGTTTCTGGCTACAGATACAGAGGTCCCGGGTTCGATCCCCGGCGCTACCAGATTTTCTGAGTAGTAGTGGGACTGGAACGGGGTCCACTCAGCCTCGTGAGCCTCGTAAGGTCAATTGAGGAGCTACTTGAATGAAAAAAGTAGCGGCTCCAGGTCTAGAAAACAGAGATTAACGGCTGTGGGAACCCGTTGCGCTGACCACGTGACACCCCTCTATCCGCAAAAGTTGGC
>Ga0123354_10018990_pt1 | contig 10794 bp, 9 predicted proteins | sample TergutLab28metaG_2_FD_97872 | JGI IMG/M metagenome (GOLD analysis project Ga0123354, IMG submission 97872) | Labiotermes labralis P4 segment gut microbial communities from Petit-Saut dam, French Guiana - Lab288 P4 | ecosystem: Host-associated > Arthropoda: Insects > Digestive system > Gut ... | reverse complement strand
ATCTCCGTAACCATTGAACTTTGGATATAGGTGTTTTGGGTTATATCGGTATAGTTTGACCTAAGGAACACTCTCCCGAAGTTAGGTCCTTTCCTCCTGGGACACCCTGTATATATATATGTACAAAATTCATACACATACACACACATATATATATATACATGTATATATATATATATATGTACAAAATTCATACACATACACACACACACATATATATATATATATATATATATATATATATACGGCAACGTAAACAGACTACTGATACAAATTATATTGTAGAAAATCATATAGGCTATATTTTATCAACAATAACCACATAAAAATTTAATTTCATAATTTTTAATAATATTTTAATAATATATACCCTACGTAACTTCAGCGAAGTACAACATTTTAACTCCCCGAGGATGATACAAATGTATCGAAACATGTAAGGGTGATTATAATATAAATGTTGTTAAAATACAAAATATATATTGTGAAATAATTGTTGAAATAAAAGTTAATCGTTGTTTCTTATGATACCCGCACATAAACCATAAAAGCGTAGATTTTTTTGTCTGACCTATTCTGCCTACTCACTGTAGGTGCAAAGGGTGTCTGGCGCATCTGATCACACTCAGTGACAGGCACACAGACAATCGGTAGGACTCCCCTGGACGAGGGATCAGCCCGTCGTAGAAGCCTATAACTGGAAAACAACCAAAATTTACAAGAGACAAAAACCATGACTCCGGTGAGATTCGAACCCACAATCCCAGCAAGCGAGCGGCCGCCAGAATTTCTGAGTGGTAATTCTGGTGGTATATATATTAACCACTGGGCTTTAAAGGACATGTCTGCATCTGAAGAAGAGAGAAGACGAAGTCTTTACCCAGTGGAGCCCCAACTCCCTGCAGGACGGGAGTAGCTCTCAGACGAAACGCGAGAGGGACAGTCCGAAATCTAGAAAGGAAATCTTAGACGCTACCAACCTGTTCGTTGCAGAATGACATGTTTCATGCAGAGAAAGGAGTAAGACACTTGGCTGTTTGCGTCATCATGAAGAACGATACACGTGAGCTAGTAGCACAGTTACTGGACGGAAGTTGACGGACAGAGTACTTCATTTTGTCTGAGCCCACAAAGTTCTTAAATTTAATGTTATGTTACCTGGAGTTCAGTAAAATTTAAAAATTACTTTCCAAGGCACATGCAACGCCCTGTGTCTCCATTATAAACATGAATCATTTAACCATTTAAAGACTCGTACCAACCTAAATTCTGTATATTTAAATTTCCAGTCCCTACCGCGCAGTAAACACACTCCGCGGATTTATAAAAATCAGCCTGTTGCTTGTAATTTTGCAGACAGGAAGAATCGCTGTTTGTTCTCACGTCCATACGGAACACACACGGTTAGTCGCCCGGCAGAACGTAGAATTTGCGAGTGTTAAGGTTTGTGGTATATATAGTAACCACGAGGTTTTAGAAGGTTAATTTTGTTTACGGTCATAAGAGCTGCTTATTTTTTTTAATAACCGTCCGAAATGCTCAAAATCATTCTGTGGACAAAATAAAGCGGTTGCTGTTATAGCAGGTTGTGGTGGGCTCGGCACGCAGAAGGAACGTGTCTCAAATGGTCTAACCAATGTAAGCTTGTTACTATGGCATGTTAGTCTAAGAAATATAGTGGGTGGAAAGAAAATATGAATTTAATTTCACATAAACCTACGGGACAGCGACGCAATAAATCAGATAGAAGGCCATTGTGGATACCACGTCTTTATTTTTTCCATTTTACCCACTTTAGGTAAATAATGCAGAAAATTTCAAAATAATCTGCAGTGGAAGCGTTTGGAATTCAAGTATCGGCAGGAAAAAAAAAATCAAAAGAATCTGAGCAGGTTGTAAAAAAAATGTGCGTGGAATTGCAAGAAACGGCTTTTTTGCCAAGAAAATTGGAAAGCTGGATTGTTAAAACCGCGTGCACAAATTTCACCCGTCAGACAGATACAATTTTGTTGACATGTGTTGGTACACATGTGCGATATGTAGGGTTTTGAGGTTCGCACACTTTTGTGCGGTGTGTACTCAGATCCTGGTCTCCCGGACTGGGTAAAGGTAAAGGTAAACTTTACCCTATAAGAGCCCACGTAGTCCCAGGCGGGTGGGGGGTAAAGGTATGGTTGTACTCTTTCTTTAACCTCGACGCTAGATGAGGTGGGTGGTCACACCACGCCCCGGCCGCTTTATCCCCAGGAAAGACCCGGTACCCATTGAACAGAAGGTTGGGTGGGCCTCAGGGCCGGTCTGTACAGGTGCGAAAAATCTCGCGCCCACCGGGATTTTTTAAAACATTTATTGGCTTTTTGCTCAATATAATACATTGTCCTCTTACAATGTCATTTAGGTATGTCAGTTTTGCTTGAGGTACGTGGTGTTTGTTAGAAAGTGTGAGTGTAACAGGATGACCGTGTTGTCCCTCGTTTTAGGCCGTCGAGATGCAGGACTTTGTTCCATGTCGCTCGCAATGGTTGAGGAGCGTGGATGGTTTGATCACTCCTCCGCAAAAACCTCGTAACTGCTGTCAAGTGACTAAGCCATGGTCTCTTGCTTTCTATAACACGTCCAGGTAGTTTCCCACTTATTGGAGGTGTTTTGGATGTTTGTGTGCCTTCTATCTCGACCGTCTCTTAGAGTCAATGAAGTCGGTTAGTGACTGGCGGCGCTGCCCTTGCATGCGGTACCAGATTATGTGGTCCAGAGTCCACAATATTGCTCGCTGTCGTTGTGGGGGCCAGAAGTAGAAGTGCGGGGATAGGATCCAGTCACTTGAGACGTGTCTTGGGGATGTGCGAAGCAACATGGCCACTCGTCGCTGTGTCCAATCCCAAAAGGCGGTCCCATTTACACATTCCGTCAGTCGGTGTGGTAGAGTATCTGGCCTTCTGCACTGTCGACAGACGTCCGTGTCCATCCGGTGAATAACAATTAGGCGTTCATTTGTTGGGATGATGTCGTGGATTACCGAGTACCAGGCGGATTGTAACTTCTCCGAGACACACGAGGCATGCAGATTCCTCCACACCCGGTCCCAGGCTATGGTTGGACTTTTCTGGACAACTCTCATTTCCCGTGACCCCTTTCCCACTACCGCCATCTGCTGCAGGGTTGAGTACGGTCGTCGTGCGAAGTGCTGGATTGTTTCGGCTTGTACGGTTGGTGCAAAGTATGCCATGTCGAGCGCATAATGTAATAAGTATGCCAGTTTGTTGGGAATCCTTCCCGCATTTGGTGGGTTCGCCTGGTACCCCACCAGGCCCCACGCTCCGAGTCATGTTGCTGTTGCCGTTCTCTCTTTCTTGCTGTGCACCCACATATGTCTTACCAGTACGGCTCCACTCTTTTCCGCTATGTCAAGTAATTCCCATGCCCCTTGTATCTTTGGTTTCTGTAACGTCGGTAGGGACACCCGGAATGTCGCTACTTGCCAGATGAACCATAGTATTGCCGTAGTCAACGGCTGTGTATACGTCGCCGGGGTTGGGAAGATTTGTGCTGTATACCAGATTGTGGCTAGGAAAGCGACGTGTACATATCGCACCCTTTGCACTAGACAGGTTCCGTCCATACACGTGCTTAGCTTGCGCCTTAACCCTCGTTGTCATCTATGCCCAGTTTTCATGTATTGCCCGGTCGATCGTGCTACTGCAGGTGATGCCTATATCTTTATGGACAGGTAGTAGTCCGCACCTAAGTCTTTTACATTTCTCTCCCATCTTCCAATGGCTAGGGCTTGGGACTTCCTGACATTTAGGTGTGCCCCAGACGCTTTCTTGTAACATCGCACCGCTTCTCTTATTACGCGGAAATCATCAGGCTTTGTCACAAAAATCGTGACGTCATCCGCCTATGCTATCACCACCTTACAGGCTCCACTCCGTCCCAGGTGAACGCCTGTCAGATTTTTGTCCAGAAGTTTCAGAAGGGGGTTTATGCACAGTGCAAAAAGTACCATACTCAAGAGGCATCCTTGTCGAATGGAGCAGCGGATTGGAATTGGACCTGCGATATATCCGTTAATTTTAACTGAATAGTTAACGTTTTCGTACATACTGCATAAGCGGTCTGCGAGTCACTCAGCCCATAACTCCGCAGAATTGTGAAAAGTACTGGTGTGATATCCTATCAAACGCCTCTTGGAAATCGAAGGAGACCAAGCACAGGGGCGTGGGTGTCATTTCCGCCATCACAATTGTCTCCCGCACTGTCGCTACGGCGTCCAAGATGGTATTGCCAGGAATGCCACAGAATTGTTTCGTCTGCACTTGTTCAGCCAAGAGTGGGCGAAGTCAGTGCACTAATAGTTTGTAGTCAACATTCAGGAGGGTGAATGGGCGGAATTCTGTCGGTCTCTGCGCTCCGCCATGCTTAAGCAGGCATACTGTTATCCCGTACTTTTGTTGCGTGGTGATTCTTTCCTCCATGTACATTTGGTTCAAGACGGCGCACAGGGCGTTTTCAATTGTCGACCAATTTGCTTTGTAAAATTCCCGCCCGACGCAATCGCTGCCAGGTGTTTTATTGCGTCGGGCTACTTGCAACACATGTCGAATTCCTTCCATGTTAATTAGCCGATCCAGTAATTCCACATACGTTTGCCGGGTGGTCCAGTGGTCCGCTCCCAACATGGCGGTTATGCGTTCTTCATCAACTGCAATGGATTCGTATTTCTGTCTGAGATGTGTTGAAAATATGTGTAGTATTTTCTCCGGGCCTGTTGGGTATACCCATGTTCGTCTTTTGCCTGCGGGATAACGCGTACGGATCCCCGTTTCTGACATTCGTAGAACACAGAAGAATGTTGCATTCTCGCCCTCCATACTGTCATGCTAGTTTCTTTTCGAGCAGTGTCTGCTGCAGTTGGGTACTGTCTAGTTGCTCTATCTTTGCTCGAAAGCGATGTAGTTCAGTTATTTTCTCTTCGGGGGGGGGGGGTCTGTTATCTTTCAAGATGTCGTAAATGCACGCGTAGTGAGAATTCCTGACGTTTCGCCGCCGTTCGACCCGTTCCTGTCTGTAAAACTGTTTGATTTTCTTTTTGGCCAGTCTGCACCGCCACATGGTCAGCTCCGGAAAATGCCTTTTTTTGTCGTGTCCAGCATTCCCATCGGCTGCGCAGTTTCGTTTTACCTTCTTCGTCGTCCAGTAGGGAATTCTTTATTTCCCACATCCCTCTCCCTCGTCGTCAGATGGGGATGTCTACCGACAGGCGCAACGTTACTGTATGGTGATCCGTAAACGCAGTCGCCGATGTCTCCGTCGCTATCTTCCTATTGTACAGTTCCTTAGTGGCGTAGAATCGATCTATCCGGGACACCCCAGTCGGAGAATAATGAGTATAGACACGCCCCGCTGGTTGCTGGCATCACCGACAAGACTACACGGCGTCACAAGCCGGAGAACAAAATTCTTCATGATGTAGCACGTACGTGATATTGTCCCTGAATGTAAAGCTAGGATTACAGGCTTCCGTCACTGTGTGAATCAAATCGTCGCTCTGCTGGGACGTTACTCAGCGTAGTCTGGTAGTTACTTACTTACTTACTGATGTTGTGGGAAAATATATCGATCTGATCTTCAAGGGTCCGAGAAGAATTTTAATTGGTAGTTTCGGACTTACAGGGACAAACTGCCGTCCCATATTGAAGGGTCAAGCAGTTCAAAAAAATTACCGAAACTTCGGTAACTAATTACTAAACCACGCTGCGTAACGTCCCTGAAGAGTGAAGATCTCAAGGTAAATATAAAGGAAATTTTCTGTGCATACAATAAAGTTATATGGATCGAGTGGAGGTATAACGCCATTCATTGCTAACCTCGAAATTGTGTGCACACAGAACACATGCAATGGCCGGTTGGCCTCATAACCGGTCTGGATATGAAAGATGATAATTCTCTACTGCTTTCTGTTGACCTGTCAGGCGTCGAACCGTGTGTTCTTTCGTGAAGGTCAGGAATAACGACGCACCATGGCCCTAGGCTCTTTGCGTGCTACTTCCGTGATTTCTCAGGGGCAGACAGAAGAAATGAGCCTTGGGCTGTCTTCAGTAAGTACTTTTTAATTGAGACAGAAACACTGCATGAGGACAAAGACACAAAACTGTAATTAGCCGCCTTAGAGACATGTTTCGGGTATCCGGAACGGTTTGTAACAGGGCGCACTGCAGTACAATTCTTGCCTGAACAACTGCGCACCTTCGCCGTGTGATTTAAGCACTCAGCCACTAAAAATTCTTATGAGATTTTAAATTATTTCAGCTTCTAGGCGTTATTTACAGGGCAAAAAAGAAAGTCGTGAGTGGAGGGATTTTCACTCCCTTCTCCTGTCTGTTACCTGTCATGAAGGACTAAACCGTCTGTCGGATTTTCGTGAAAATCGGTATAGACATTTATTGCAAAAAAAAAGTCGTCAAGTCAGCAGGAGTTTCATGAAATTGGCTCGCTAATGGACTTACTTTACTTATAGGTGGTGATGCATTTCTGTCTGTAATTCTCATATTTATTGCCAGATTTCCGTAAAATTCGGTACAATGGAGATGCGCACTGTGCTATCGAGAATTTATGATTTTTTTTGAACTTCGGCGCAAAAAAAAAAGAGCCGTACTTTTCTTACGGGTGTAAATGAATTCATTTTAGTGCATTCAGTGAACCGTATGTCATTTCGGGAGAAAACAAACTTACTTATCTACGTAATTACTTACTTACTTACTTACTTACTTACTAGCTCCAAGAAGCAGAGTCTTTCTTGAGAAGCTGACCGGTTTTAAGCTAGTCAAGAAATTCTCCGCATTTTATGGAACCCGAAGGTTCATTACCGCATTCACAAGTGCCCGCAAACTGTTCCTATCCTGAACTAGCTTGATCCAGTCCATGCTCTCATATCCCACTTCCTGAAGATCAATCTCATCTACGCCTGGGTCATCCAAGTGGTCTCTTTCCCTCATGTTTCCCCACCAAAACCCTCTATACGCCTCTCCTCTCCCCATACACGCTACATGCCGCGCCCATCTAACTCTCGATTTGATCACCCGAACAATATTGGGTGAGCAGTACAGATCATTAAGCTCCTCATTATGTAGTTGTCTCCACTCTCCAGTTAAACTGTCCCTCTTAGGCCCAAACATTCCCCTCAGCCCCCCATTCTCAACCACCCTCAGCCTACGTCCTTCCCTCAATGTGAGCGACCAAGTTTCTCACCCATAAAAAAACAAAAGGCACAATTAAAGTTCCACCGCATCCACTGGAGTCTCTTCTTGTCCACTGCGTTGTGACCTGCCGGCCTTCTCATTAAAGGCTTACAAGTGCGCGAGATGTTCTGTAGTTGGGCACTAGCCTGAACAGATCAAGTCAGTACGCCGGCAAATGAGGACGAAAAAGTGAGAGAGAACGAAACGGAGAAAAATCAGGGAGACAGAAATGTAGTGAAGGGCACTGCGTATGTCATTGCGATGGGGGAAACAAAAAAAAACTGTATTGCTTGGAAGGTTTCCGGGCAGTCCCTGCTCGTCCTTCTGGAAAAGGTAAGCTGGAAATAAATTAAAGAGTCTGGAAATGAAGACGGAAGTGTAATTGAAGTGTAATTGAAGTGTAATTGAAGTGTAATTGAAGTGGATTGTTGGCAGTGTGCAGCAGAGGAAGAAAGTTCAGCATTTGGGCTGACTTTGAAGGCAGCAACGTCAAGAGTTTTGATCGCTTTTGGAGGACTGCTTTTTTGACGAAAGATTTGAAGTTGATGTTGGGAAAGGTTGCACTAGCAGAATGCAGTGCAACGTGAGTTTTGGATACCAACTCAGCATTTGATCTAGGAACGAGAAAAACCAGGGGAACCTTGTACGAGTTGGTCGATCGCATAACTGAAGATGACAAAGTAGAAGTAATATTGTAACCAACGCTCCTAGATTTATGAAACAGCATTTTTGTGTGTGTGTGGAAGTTTCCCAGCTTTCGTCCATTTGTCCTTCTGAAAAGAGTAACCTGTATATAAAGATGAATATTGAGCAGAGGAAGTACAAGTAGAAAAACCGGCCTCAATGCAACTTTGTCCACAATAACACTACAGGAACTGGCTTGAGATTGAACCCGGACCTTACCTTTAACTTTAAGTGGCAATTTTATGGAAAAGTGTCGGTTTTACTGACTTCATGGTCATTGTCCAACAGCTACGGTTCTGAACAGAAAGAAAATTTGTAGCTCAGTTTCTGATTTAAAAAAAACTGTATTTATTGTTGGTAAAACTGATCATAGTTATATAGACGTAGTGGATTGACTGATGATACAGCAGGTTCCTATCCAAATTTTAGTCTGACAATGGAAACATATATTTCATCAGAAACTGTATTTTCTCTGAGAAATACTAGATGATACGCAGCGTCTAAAATCTCTATAATTAAAAGATATCGTTTTATGTCACAACTGTTTGTAGTCAAATCCCGTCGGCTCGCTTCACTTACAAAGTATTCACCGTGTATTGAATAACGTGTTTGCTACATCTGTCGCATGTCTGTGGTCCGAATAAGAATATTTTCAGAACCTCCTTTCGATACGGTGCATAGAAACACAAGTCTATGGTCATGTCTCGAGATCAGAATGCAAGACGAAGTCATAGTATGAAGATTGATAATAGTTCCTTTGAAAGGGTGGAAGAGTTCAAATATTTGGGAACAACCTTAACAAAACAAAAACCTATTCACGTAAAACTTAAGAGCAGAGTGAAATCAGGGAATGCTTGCTATCGTTCGGTGCAGAATCTTTTGTCTTCCAGTTTGTTATCCAAAAATTTAAAGATTAAGATATACAGAACTATAATTTTTCCTGTTGTTTTGTATGGGTGTGAAACTTGGTCCCTCACATTGAGGGATGAACGTAGGCTGAGGGTGTTTGAGAATAGGGTGCTGAGGAGAATATTTGGGCCTGAGAAGGACGAGGTAACAGGGGACTGGAGAAAATTACATAAAGAGGAGCTTAATGATCTGTACTCCTCACCCAATATTGTTCGGGTGATCCAATCGAGAAGAATGAGACAGGCGGGGCACGTAACACGTATGGGGAGAGGAGAGGTGCATTCAGAGTTTTGACGGGGAAATCTGAGGGACAGAAACCGCTTGGAAGACCCAGGCGTAGATGGGAAGATAATATTAAGATGGATCTTCAGGAGGTGGGATGTGGGGGTATGGACTGGATCGAGCTGGCTCAGAATAGGGACAGGTGGCGGGCACTTGTGAATACGGTAATGAACGTTCGGGTTCCGTACAATGCGGCGAATTTCTTGACTAGCTGTGGCTCTGTTGACTTCTCAAGAAGGACTGTGCTCTACGGAGTAAGTAAGTAACACAATATAAACTGCAATGCACTGAAATTAAACACGTGAAACCCCACTGAAGGAAGATTGGAATAACTGCGAGCGCTGCGCTTTCTGCCTTCAAGCGAAATGGTCTGAGGGAAGTAGTGATGCGAATTGCTAAATAAAATAATTATCTGTATTATGTAAATAATACATATCACCACCAGAATTCCTCGGAAGGAAGAAAAAAGGATATAAGTCAAGTTTTATTGACACCTGCTTAAAATTGTCTGTGGTCTGGTAGTAACACCTAAGGAGGTTACCGTAACCTTGCATCACAGGTACCAACCAAGAAATATTCACGCATTGTGTAAAACAAGTTAGAAAGTGGAAACACACCCAGCAATTCTGGCAAACTTGCTCACTTATGTTTAATCACATTGAACAAGGTGTGTTATTTTTGCCCGACTGTAACTAAACTGAAATTCCTTAACGAACTGTAGAAAACTCACCAGTATGTACATCCTTGCAATTACGTTTATTCATACATACGGACTTGCTAATATATGCTCTTTTTTTTTTTGCGATTTGTTAAAGCGCCAAAATTTGCATGACGTCTACTAATTACAGGTCATTATATCCTCTACACAATACTGACTCACGCTTCGTCCAGACGCTTCACAGAAGATAGCGGGGTTCTCTAAATATTGCGTGGCGCCACAAACATGCTGGTTGTCTCTAACAGTTTAAGATCCGAGAGGTACTGCAAGTACCGTCCGTGGTGAGCAGCTGGCCATGTCATGGTGCGGTCATTGTTAATTCCCTATAAAATATTGAATGATTGGCCTTCATAAGCATTCATTGACAGTTAGTAAATTTGTAAAACCCATAGATTTGTTTGTTTACCCACCGCTTCGATAGTCTGACTCTACAATATTAATACTTGATATGGTAGTAGAGAAAAGGACTGGGTTTCTTATGGTAGGAAGTACCTATCTCCTGATTTCAGTCACAAGCCCAGTATTTGCTTGTAGAGGCTAAGGAACCATAAGATATGTCAAGAGGTGTCGATTGGCGGGCCGTAATTTGAAGCTGAAATTCCGGAACAAGAAGAAGATTGCAAGAGAACTACGTTAACACCCTGCCTCTACTTTCGAACCAACAGCCTTAATATAGACCGTCAGATTCTATGTCTGTAGCTAGATGAACGGCCGTGAGTTAGACCAGCAGTGTGTAATGTTACAGACACGAAGAGCCTTAACTTAGATCAAAATTCTGTATTTCTGTAGCAGAGAAAAGTCCCTTATTATAGAGCAAAGAGCTGCATTTCTCTAGCAGAGAGAAGTTTTTTATTTAGATCAAAGAGCTGCATTTCTCTAGTAGACAGAAGCTCTTGATTTAGGCCAAATAGCTGCATTTCTCTAGCAGAGAGAAGTTCTTGATTTAGATCAAAGAGCTGCATT